>Ga0209718_1002003_pt1 | contig 21032 bp, 15 predicted proteins | sample AD_JPNAS1_MetaG_FD_184420 | JGI IMG/M metagenome (GOLD analysis project Ga0209718, IMG submission 184420) | Active sludge microbial communities of municipal wastewater-treating anaerobic digesters from Japan - AD_JPNAS1_MetaG (SPAdes) (version 2) | ecosystem: Engineered > Bioreactor > Anaerobic... | reverse complement strand
TCAGTGCATCCTTGTTGCAAACAGTATTTCATCCCCATCTGCCGCTGTGACAGACAATCATGCTCCAGACTACCAAACCCTGGCTTCTCTTAGGCCCAGGGATTTCACTTCCGAGATCGCTACGACCATAACAAAATCGTCGCACAAGAATATTCTCGTTCTCGGAATCTATCTTGCGAACACTACAAACACGGTCAGCGACATCGTTTCCGTCCTCAGCCGTTCGGAAAAACACACAATCGTACAGAAATGGGTCGCACTCAACGGGCAACCTCCCGATGAGGCAACGGCAAGGGTCACCGTGAAAACATTGACCGGCAAGAGGCCGAAGTTTCAGATCATCAACGATCTGCTTGCAGGAGACGATCTATCGCGCTACGATTATGTCATCCTTTGCGATGACGACGTGGTCCTTCCGGAACAATTCGTGGACACTTTCATCGCAATGCAATCTTCGCTTGGGTTGGCGATAGCCCAGCCTGCCAGAACTCTCAACTCGTACATTGACCATCCCATCGTGGAGCAGCACCTCGGAGTTCACGCCAGGCAGACTCTATTCGTTGAAATAGGACCGGTGGTCAGTTTTCACACTTCAGTCTTTGACTTCGTCTTTCCTTTCGACCTCATCTCACCCATGGGATGGGGATACGAAAATGTCTGGGCACACGAAATCATTCAAAGGGGTCTTAAGATGGGTATCATCGATGCGGTCTGCGTTGATCACAGTCTGCGCAAACCGGTGGCCAATTATAACTGGGAAGATGCCGATAGACAGAGAAGCGCATATCTCAAGAAGCATGATCACCTTTCGCTGGACGAGTGCTTCAAAGTCATAAACACCTATATCATCGCCGAGGAGTCGACATGAAATCTGTATCCTCTCAGCCTTTCATCAGCGTCATAATACCCACATACAATCGGGCCGACTTGCTGAGCCAATCCCTGGAAAGCCTGGTCGGACAGAGTCTGCCGAAAGATCAGTTCGAGGTGATCGTCATTGACGATGGTTCTTCTGACAACACGTCAGATGTATGCAGGAATTTTTCCCAAAGGCTCCCCTTGCGGTACTACCGGCAGAAAAACTCTGGTATTTCAGCTGCAAAGAACATGGGTGTGTTTGCTTCCTGCGGCCCGATCCTCTTGTTCTTTGATGACGACGACGTCGCCGATCCCGACCTGCTCACAGAGCACATCCGCACCCACTCCCTTCACCCGGAAGAAAATATCGCGGTGCTGGGCTATACCACATGGCACCCTTCACTGAAAATAAGCCGAGTAATGGATTTCGTCACGAATATCGGCCACTTCCTTTTCTCCTACAGCAACCTTAAAGACGGTCAGGAGCTGGATTTCACGTATTTCTGGGGCGGGCGTTCATCATGCAAGAAGTCGCTGCTGGTACGTCACGGGGTCTTCAACCAGCTCTTCAGGTTCGGATCCGAAGACATCGAGCTGGGATACCGGCTCTCGAAATTGGGACTTAAGGTCATCTATAACCGCAGCGCCAAAAGCTTCATGATCCGGCCCCTGACTTACGAACAATTCTGTCAGAGATGCGTGAAACAGGGTAAATCTCAATATCATTTCAGCAAAATGCATCCAGACCCTGTGATTCAGAAGTATTGTATGGTGGATGATGTGGATCAGAAATGGGCCTTTGTCAGGCAAACGCTGGAAAGCAAGATGGCTCGTGTCAGAGACATCGAACGGGCCCTGGAAAACAGCATGCCGCCTGCAGATGAGAAAAAGCTCCTAGATGAACTGGGAAAGCTTTATTGGTGGACCTTTACAGCGCTTAAAATAAAAGGTGTCATTGAAGCCAAGGAGTCTGATACCGTTCGGCAGAGCGGGATCGATGACCATAAGGACCTCCCTATTCCCGTTAACGACATCGAAATCATCCGTGGCAGATGGAGAAAGGCTCCACCAAAGTCTTTCGAGCGTGGGAACATTCTGATCATCGATCCGTTCCTGCCAATGTACGACCGTGCTTCGGGCTCGCTGCGCTTGTTCGAGATCATGAAGGCCCTTATCAGGCTGGGTTTCCAGCTGACCTACATTGCACGAAACGGCGAACACGCCGGCGTGTATGTACCTCTTCTGCAGAATATGGGAGTGGAAGTCTATGCCGGTGACCCAACAGCCCTCCAGGCTTTAGGCCTGGATATCATTGCTCCCTATCTCGATGTCGAAAAAATACTCAGGTCGAAATCATTCGACTATGTGATCCTGTCATTCTGGCACATCGCCGAGTATTACCTCCCCATGGTGAGACGGAACTGCCCCCAATCACAAGTCATCATTGACACGGTAGACATCCACTTTCTCAGAGAATTCCGCGAGGCCGAGATGAAGAAAAACCAGGCCCTGCTGGAAATCGCTCGGCGGAACAAGAAGCGGGAGCTGGCTGCCTATCGCAAAGGAGACAGGCTCTGGGTGGTCACGGAGGAAGACAAAAAGGCTATAGAGAATTTCGTGCAGGCACCTATCGATATCGTACCGAATATTCATAAAAAGGTATTCTGGACAAAGCATTATGACCACACTTCTGATCTGCTCTTTGTGGGTAACTTCAGCCACAAGCCAAACATAGACGCCGTGCTTTTCTTCCACAAGGAAGTGCTTCCCCTGATCCGCAAGCACATGCCGGGCGTGAAGACATATATCGTCGGGAACAACCCGCCTGAGCAGATACAACGCCTGAATTCGGATCAGTTTGTCGTCACCGGGTATGTCGAAGACCTCTCACCATACCTGAGGGATGCACGCATTTCTGTCAATCCTCTGACCTATGGAGCAGGCATGAAAGGCAAGGTCGGCGAGGCGCTTTCATGGGGCCTCCCCGTGGTCACAACGTCTATCGGGGCCGAAGGAATGAATCTTGTCGATAACGATGACGCCATGATTGCCGACGAGCCGGAAGATTTTGCCCGGAAAGTCATCAAGCTCTATCAGGACCGCAGTCTGTGGGAAAAACTGTCCAGAAACGGGAGAAGGGTGGTCGAACAAAGATGGTCGCCGGACGCCATCCAGAAAAAAATCGATTCTGTTTTCCTGGATGCCAAACACTACCGCAAAAAACATGTCTCTCTCGTGCTGATGGTTTGCGACGACGGGATTTTTTTTAAAGACTCTTTCCCCTCGCTTCTGACATTGATCGATACTCCCGGGGAGACCATTGTCGTATACAGAGGCTCTGATCAGGAGATTTGCCAGCGTCTCTTTGAACTTAAAAACACACAGATAGGTAAGAGGGACATCCACGTGTTGATCGAGAAGCCTGGAACTAATCTGGCCACTTCTTGGAACAGAGCTCTTTCACTGTGTACAGGGGAAATCATCGTTTTAAGCAAGACACCCAGCAATCTCGACATATCCGCTCTGTATTCCATGATTTCATATGCAGAACAGCATCCGGATATCGACATACTGATCCCAGCAAACATCCTGCAGCCTCATCCGCAGGGAAATATGATTTCATTTGGTGAAAACCTTGTCATGCCTGATCCCGAACATACCAGCATGCATGAATTCAAGGTGAAATTTGTGCCCTTCATGGCCGCCAGGCACTCTGTGATAAAAAACATCGGGGGATTCGATGCGGGATTCCAGAATGATCATATCGGATGGTATGACTTTATCTTACGCTCGTCTCTTTACGGACACCGGGTGGATTCCATGGAGAATTTGCAATCTTCAGAAACAGGCACCACATACACACAGACAGATCGGAAAGAAATCCCAGAGGATGATCGAGTCCTCTTTGACAAAAAATGGTGTCTTCGAGCACCCGTCAATGATATCTTCAACAGGTATCGAAACAAAAATATACCCATCGAGCTCTTCACCTCGCTCGGAGAACTGGAGTCTGCGGCTCTTCCGGCCTATTCTCGTGATGCCCGCCCGGACGATTCAACCGACACTCAAAAAAAACCTGATGCTCTCACCTCGATCATAATCCTTTGCTGCAACGGTCTGAAGTATACCCGGCAATGCCTTGAAAGTATTGAGCAATGCACTCCCGAGCCTCATGAGATCATCATCGTAGACAACGCCTCAACTGATGGTACACCCGAATTCCTCAGACACTATGCAGAAGAGCATGACAATGTCACACTCATCATGAACGATAGAAATCGGGGATATGCATCTGGTAACAACCAAGCGATCAGAATAGCGCACGGCGAGTATGTGGTACTGCTCAACAACGATGTCGTGGTCACACACGGATGGCTAGGCAGGATGATTGAACACGTAAAGGGCCTCGGTGATATTGGTATGGTCGGTCCAGTCACCAATGCCGTTTCCGGGGCACAACTCATTACCAGCGTACCATACGGCGAAGACATCGATCAGATGCATGCATTCGCCAGAGAGATAAGAGACAGATACGACGGTAAAATTGAACCTTGCATGAGGCTTGTCGGATTCTGTCTGCTGATCAGAAAGGAGGTTCTCGAAATCATCGGCGGACTGGATGAAGATTATAAGACCGGCAATTACGAGGATGATGATCTATGCATGAGATCATGCATCGCCGGATACCGGAATATCATCGCGCGCGACGTATTCGTACACCACTTCGGCAGCATGACATTCAAGGAAAATTCCATCGATTATTCGGCCACGATGAATGCAAATCGATCCCTCTTCCTGGAAAAATGGAAAGATATCATATACTCTCAAAAGGCCGATGAATACCACGTGCGCATCGAAAAGAACCGACAGGTGGAGCATCTCGTCAGATGGGGCGAAACGGCTTTTTGTAAAGGAGACATCCTCAGAGCGTTCAAGATATTTGAACGCGCACTCCGTATCGATCCTCACAACACGGAAGCCCTGAACAATCTGGGAGTCATCCAGTGGGAACTTGGAGATCGTGAAGCAGCCGTCGAGACCTTCCAGACAGTACTCTGCATCAAACCGGGCGATCCCGATGCCTTGTCGAATCTCTCCGATGCTGTCTCAGCCGGGGCGAAGGAGGTTGTGCTCCTACCCGAAATAAAAAATCTTCTTGAGAAATACCGGGCATATTCTCCGATGCCAGGTCGATCGGCTAGGTCTGTAGAAGGTACATGACATCTATGGACATCAGCAATAGAGGAGCGCATTGATGAGCAAATCTAAAGCTGCCATGAGTCTGGGGGCGGTCATGATAGTGAAAAACGAGGTGAAAAACCTTGGCGGGATACTTTCCGACATACACGGAGTCGTAGACGAGATATGTATCGTGGACACCGGTTCTTCAGACGGAACCATCGCCCTTGCCGAGTCATTCGGCGCAAGAATCGGGCACTTTCCTTGGAATGATGATTTCTCGGCCGCGCGAAATCATTCACTGGCCATTGCACAGTCGGATTACCTGCTCTGGCTGGACGCCGATGACAGGATCGACGAAAAAGATGCAAAGGCGCTGTTGAAGCTCAAAGCACATCTGCGACCGGGAAAGAACAGGGCATATATGCTCAAAATCCTCAGCAGATCAGAGGACATGCCCGACACGTTAAGCTTTCAGACTCGGATCATCCCCAATAGAGGCGAGGTGCGCTTCGAGGGCAGGGTGCATGAGCAAATTCTCCCTGCATTGAGAAGAGCTGCCATAACGGTGGAACCTCTTGAGATAACCATCATTCACACCGGGTATCACGACCCGGATGCACGGAGGGCAAAGGCGCGTAGGAACCTGGATATCCTCACAGATGAGCTCAAAGCGGGTAAGGATACTGCGAGCCAACATTTCTTCATGGCCATGGCTTGTATCGGCTTGGAGGATTTCGTACAGTGTCTCGAGAACCTGTACAAGGCTCGGCAGAAGCGCACCGATGAAGATTGGCTCCATTTCAGCTACACCATATCCACTGACTGCTTGCTCAGGCTGGGACGGACAGACGAAGCCCACCGTGAAATCTCTGATGGCATAGCCATCTTCAAAGAGAGTCCCTTGCTACACTATTACCTCGGGATGGTATGTATGAGGGCCGGGCGTTTCACTGAGGCCGTCGCAGCATTCAAGAAAGCCGCTGGCTTGCCCCAGAGGCCCGATTCGTATCCGACGCCACCTGATATGAGCAGCACCATACTCTTCCAGCACGGCAAGGCCTTGGAAAAGATCGGGAAGGTGGATGAGGCGATCGGCATCTATATCCACGCCCTGAAGACAGGAACCCGAAAGAAACCCATACATCACGCACTGGGTATAGCTCTACTTCAGTCAGGAAAAATCCATGACGCTCTACTTCATCTTGAAAAAGCCAAGGAACTGTCGGAAAACATTGACATTGCTCTGTGGCTAAGTCTTGCTCAGATTCATTGTCACCTGAAGCATTATGACAAGTCCCACTCGCTTTATATCGACATACTCCATGAATCTCCTTCGCATCTGCATGCCTTGGTCGGCACTGTGGATACGAGTGTAGAACTTGATGATATCGGGGCATTTCTCAATGCCCTCGAGCAGCTTTTGCTCCTCCTCAATATTCCTATTCCTGATGCGGTCATTGATTCGCTTCCCGAGTGCTCAGATCTCTGTATGAAGATTGTAAGTCGGCTCAAGGAAGAGAACGAGCCGGCGCTAGCTCAGCGCCTCGCTAAAACAGCGCTGCGCCTCGATCCATCAAATTCCAGAGCACACCTTTTCTTGGCGGATCTGTTTGCCGAAAAAGGAGAAACCGCACAAATGCTCGTAAGCTTGGAAACAGCAGTAAAATGCGGTGCTAACGCTGACGAAGTGCGGAAAAGAATCAATAAGGAACCTAACCCGACAGCCGAACCATTCTTGCAAGTATCGAGAGTCTGTTCTTTCGATGAGTACAAAATGCATACAGCTAGATATCGATCAAAAAACCTCGAGCATCTTGCGTTTGAACAAGGTGTGCTTCCCAAGGTCAGAAAGGAATTCGTGCTGGATGGTTATTGCTATGTTTGTAAAAAATTGGTTCCTTTTTCCGTTGATTATCAATACTCGTATAAGATCGGGACCATTCCCATGCCGAATTGGAGAGAACGTTTGGTTTGTCCCTTTTGCCATCTGAACAATCGAATGCGGGCAACTGTACACATCTTTGAACAGGAATTTCGCCCTAACCGTGATTCTAAGATATATATCACAGAACAGACTACCCCCCTGTATAACTGGTTTAAGGATTCATACGATCATGTATATGGCAGCGAATATCTCGGCGACTCTATACGCCATGGATCTTGCAGCGGTAAAGGGATCAGAAATGAGGATCTTACCAGGCTGACTTTTGCCGATGAGGAGTTCGATTACATACTTTCCTTTGATGTCTTTGAGCACGTTCCTGAGTATAAAAAAGCTCTGAAGGAATGCCTGAGATGTTTAAAGCCCGGTGGAATACTCTATTTAAGTGTCCCATTTTCCCATACAGAAGAGAAAAATACCGTTCGAGCTTACGTATCCGGTAACGGCAAAGTAAACCATATACTGCCTCCCGAATATCATGGAGATCCTCTGAATTCAGCTGGATGTCTGAGCTTTTATAATTTCGGCTGGGAGTTCCTCTATGATCTAGAGGAAATAGGGTTCCTTTATCCCACTGTGCTCATATACTGGTCTAATGATTTTGGTTACTTGGGAGGGGAGCAAATGCTATTCACTGCAACAAAGGCCGTATAATTACATTGAATACAAAGAGTAAGGATTCTGACTAACACTGACAGACATCGGCTCCCGATACTAGAGAGAAAATGCTACCTCTTCCCCGGCCTCCACTCCGCTGACATGCGCTTAGCCTCCGCGATTTCGGCCGGGCTCATGTTGCCCGCCACGGCGCGTCTCAGGTCCTTGGCGTTCGCATTGCCGCTCCGCGAGGAGATATCGTACCACAGGTAGGCCATGACATAGCTCTGAGAGACGCCCTTGCCCAGGCGATACATATTGCCCAGCTGGATCTGGGCGATGGTGTTGCCCTGCTCCGCTGCCTTTCGATACCACCGGACGGCCTCGGAGTAGTCCTGCCGGACACCCTGGCCGGTTTCGTAAAGAAATCCCACGAAGAGCTGGGCCTGGGGATCGCCCTGGCGGGCGGGCATGAGATTCTCCATGATGAATGCTTCTTCCGCCTCGGGATCGGCCGAGAAGGCCTGGGAGGAGAAGGCGAAAGACATCAGGCATGCACCCGCCATGATCGTCAATGCCACAAACAGTCCATGCCTGTTCATGGAGCACCCTCCCCTGCCAGCTGGCTGAAAACAAAAAAGACTTTCAATTAATTCACACACCATAAGAGCATCCTCCTGATATGTCAACACCTTCAATACATTCCGTCAGCCGTCATGCATCAGGCGATCTCGGAAGTGAGGTGCCTCTTCAGACCGGTCGGCGGGGTGCCAAGAACGTTATGTGATCCTCCCCCCTGCATCCTCTCTTTGGCCCGCTCAAGCGGACGCCCTTGAGAGAGGATAAGAGAAAGCCCCTTTGAGCCGGTCTTGAGAGGTATCATCCGAATGAGGTGCTCAGAATCACAGATATTTCCACTCCGGCGAATTTCCCGATAAGAGAGATCCCTTTTGCCCCGCCGGGCGGCCTTCCGCAGAGTCTCGGGGTCCGTCCACTTCTCCCTATGACAGGTGAGGTACTTGTGGTATACATACCCACATGGTCACTCCCGGCCGCACCACTATCCCCAAGAGAGCAGAAAAACGCGAGAGCCTGTCCATCTTCGTCTTGACGACGTCAGTGCAGATGAAATCCCGCTACCGGACATTGGCAGGATGAAGAGGAGAAGGGCTGTAATCATTGCGGTGTCTTTCCTCTGCCTGGCAGCGCTGGCCACCCTGCTGGTGAGGATCGAGATGCAGCAAGACGATGCAGGAGCAGGATCGAAGGTCGATGCGGTCATCGTTCTTGCCGGCCCCCCCGATGAAGACCGCCAGCGGATTGTGGAAGGTGTTCACCTGATAGAGCGGGGGTTAGTGGATTATCTGATACTCGCCATGCGGGATACCGGCCTCAGCTGGAAAACTATCCTGAGGATATACGGGATCGAAACAGACATACCCGGGGAAAGAATACTGATCGGCAGACCCGAACAGGTGAATTCGACTGTTCTGAAGTACTGCGGCGGGACCTTCGGCGAGGCTGCCGCCGCCGTAGGGCTGATGCGGGCAAACTCGCTGAATTCCGCTGTGGTGGTGAGTTCCCGCTATCATATCCCGCGGGTGCGCCTCGCCTTTGGAAACCTCAACAGCAAAGGCTCGCTGGATTTCTCCTATCGTCCTGTGGGGGAACCCGAGACGGGCAAGCTCCTTTCATCTGCCTACGCCTTGGCCAAGAGGCTCACCGAGTACGGAAAATTCTTCACCGCGTTTTTCGTGTACCCCATCGGGGCGAAGATCATCGAAAATGACCGCTGTGCTGCGGGAATGGTGAAGAACGCCCGCCCGTAAGACACTGCATGGCTCAGCGATACGGATATCTCCTTTCTTAACGGAAAATTAACCGGATATTCATACCTCCTTAACATTCGACTGCTACATGATGGGCAATAAAACCAGGGAGGAATTTTATGACAAAAAGCGGCGCGTATGCGAGGGGTGCATGGATTGCGGCGGCAGCGGTTCTTGTGCTCCTGGGAACGATCCTGCCGGCATTCTGTGCGGGCAGCGGCATGACCATAAAAGGCTCCACCACCGTGCTGCCTATTGCCCAGGTTGCAGCAGAAGAGTTCATGAACAAAAACCCGGGCATCAGCATATCGGTGCAGGGAGGGGGATCCGGCGTGGGAATAGCTTCTCTGCTCGACGGCACCACTGACATCGCGGATGCATCCCGGAAGATCAAAGACACCGAGGTGCAAAAGGCAAGGTCTAAGGGAGTGGAGCCTTTCGAGAACATCATCGCAATGGACGGCATAGCGGTCGTGGTGCATCCGTCCAACCCGATTCACAGGCTGACCAGGGATCAGATCAGGGCGGTCTATACCGGCAGGATTTCCGACTGGACAGAGCTCGGCGGCAGGGGCTCCCGCATCGTCGTCATCTCGCGCGACACCTCGAGCGGCACCTTCGAGGCATTCGAAGAGCTCGCCCTGAGCAAGGACAAGGTCCGCCCCGATGCAATGACCACGGCCTCAAACCAGGCCACAGCCCAGATTGTCGCCCAGACGCCGGGCGCCATCGGGTACATCGGCTTCGGATATGTGAGCCCAAAGGTCAAGGCAGTGGAAGTCGACGGTGTGCCGTGCACCCGGGCGAATATCCTCAAGGGCGCCTACACACTCTCGCGGCCCCTGTTCATGTACACCAACGGCTCGCCTTCGGGCAGCGTGAAGAAGTTCATCGATTTCGTCCTGAGCCCCGAAGGCCAGAAGCTCGTGGGGGAGGAAGGCTTTGTCGGTCTGAAGTAATACAGCATCGCCGGCGCATGGAAGGCGATATCCCGATCTCGAGGGATGCCGCCTTCTTCCATTGAACCCTCGGCCTTATCACAAGACGGCGGATTTCCTCACAGTCCGACAAGTCGGGATTGATTTTCATCCTTACCGGTCTTGGAAAGGCTCAGGCATACACGACGACGCTCGGGAGGAATGATGGTAAATATCTGCTGGAAGAAACGACTGCCTCCACGATACATGGCAGGAAAAAGTGTTGGTCGGGACGAGAGGATTTGAACCTCCGACCCCCTGAACCCCATTCAGGTGCGCTACCAAACTGCGCTACGTCCCGAAACCGCATTCCTTGCTACCACACGCATTCAGACGGTGTCAAGCGCAAGGGAGCTATTTCTCAAGGAACTCCGGCAGGGTCAGAAGGTGGCTGCCGCCTTCCCGGGCCCGGTTTTCCCGGCGTTGGACGAGGCGACCTCGAGAGGCCGGGAGAAATGGTATCGGATGATCCTCCGCGCCAGCTCGTCCGCATGGATGCGCGTGTAGTTGCCGCGGATGATGAGGCAGCCGATGGCGATGGACTTTCCTGTTGCAGGGTCTTCGGCAAAGCCCATGAACCAGTTCCGCTTCCCGTCCGGAGATGTGCCCTTGATGGTCCCGCTCTTCGCGCCGATGGTGAGCCGCTGCAGCACCCGGTCGTTGCGCGCGCTGCGAAACGCCCTTGATACCGTGCCGTTCTTGACGGTCTGGAGCATCATCACCCGTATGTCGTCGGCTGTCTCGCAGCTCATGACCTGCCGGGCGGTCGTATCGCTGGTTTTCAGTATCCGGGGCTTCACCATGACACCGCCGCTGACCACCGCGCTGACCATCTGAGCGGCATGCACCGGCGAAACCCTGGTCTGGCGGTTGAATCCGCTCGCCAGCTCCGCAAGATGAAAATCGTTCTCGGGGAAGAAGAGCGTGCTCGGAGCGCATTCACTGTCGGCCATGGGCGACTGCCAGAACCCGAGCCTCATCGCCGTGAGCAGGAGAGGTTCTTCTCCGAGTTCTGTGGCGCCGAGCTTCCCGAAGACCACATTGTTGGACGATGCAAAGGCGCGCGCCAGGGTGATCTGCCTCGACCAGCGCTCCTGCTCCGGGAAAAGCTGGCTCCTGTACAGTGTGTGCGCGCGGCCGGTGTAAGAGCACAGAGAGCTCGACGACATCCCCGCATAATCGATGGCGGCCGTGGCTGTGACCAGTTTGAAGAGGCTTGCCGCCAGGTAGGCGTTGAGGCCGAGGCTGCAGTCTTCACCCGAAGAGTCCTGGCCGTAGAGGGCGAGTATCTCACCGGTGTCGGGGTCAAGGACCGCCACCGCGCCGAAACCCACTTTGAATCGCCGCGCGGTCGAGGCGATGTGCTCCTGGAGTCCCCAGTCGATGGTGAGACCGAGATCTTCGATCAGTTCGGGGGTGATGTTTTTCAGGGCCTCCCGGGAAACCACAGGCTGCCGGGACCTCACCGTCACCACCTCGGCATCGCCATGCCGGCCGGAGGAGATGACGAGGAAAGTCGCTACCATTGCCAGAGGAAGCAACACATATTTAGTAAAGGCGGCCGTCATTCTCATCGTCAGCAATCCGCTTTCGCCCGAACGGGAGGATCCTCCTCGCAACCTGTAATCAAGGCTGTATATGGCACATCAAGTTTCTGTCTGTCAACCACTGGACCCTCTCCCATATATCGGCGGAAGAGGCCCGGAATCTGAGGGATGAAGATGGATTGAAAATCACTGGCTGTTCTGTTAGGCTTGTGCCTGTGTTTTTTTGGACTTCCGGAAAGCCCGGGCGCAGGGAGGCGCTGTTGCGGGGGCCGATATGACGGTTTCCCGCGTTGCCCATAGCGGATGAAGAAAGATTATGAGTGACGATATCGATGCAATACGGGCTCAGATCGACTCCATCGACGATGAGCTGCTGGAGCTTCTCCGCAAGCGCTTCGAGCTCTCGGTCGAGATGGGAGCCCTCAAGGGCCGGAGCAGCCGGGACATCTTCGATCCTTCCCGGGAGGAGGCCATCATCGAACGCCTCACATCCGGCATCCGCCCGCCCCTTACTCCCTCCATGGTCGAGAAGATCTTTCTGGAGATCTTCAGTATCTCTCGATTCCTCCAGGGAAAAAAGACCGTGGCCTATCTGGGTCCTGAAGGCAGCTACTCACACCAGGCCTCCGTCGCCCTCTTCGGAGACGATACCCGCCTCGTACCCCAGAAGGATATCGACGCGGTCATCAGCGAGGTCCTGATGCACCGGGCGGATTTGGGCGTGGTGCCGGTCGAAAACTCAACCGAAGGCATGGTCAACCGCACGCTCGATCTCATGGCCACGTCCCGCCTTTACGTGAGCCGCGAGGCCATGCTCCCCATCCGCAACTGCCTCCTGTCATCCACAACGCTCGATGATGTCAGGACCGTGTATTCTCATCCCCAGGCCCTTGCCCAGTGCAGAAACTGGATATCGAACAATCTACCCGGCGCAGAGATCAGGGAGACCACGAGCACATCTGATGCCGCTGTGGCTGCGGGACGGGATGAGCACGGCGCGGCCATCGCATCGTCCCTTTCTGCCCGGCTCTACGACCTGAACATTCTGGCTGAGAATATCAGCGATTTTCAGGAAAACATCACCCGCTTCTGGGTCATCGCACCTGCCATGACTCCGGTGGAGGGGAAGGCCAAGACCTCCATCATCATCACGCTGGAGAACGTTCCTGGAGCTCTGTATCATGCCGTCGGCGTATTCGCGGCACAGGGGATCAACCTCACCAAGATCGAGTCGAGACCGTCGAGGAAGAACCCCTGGGAATACATCTTCTTCATCGATTTCCAGGGAAGCCTCACGGACGCAAATGTCAGAAACGCCATGACGGAGATCAGGAGCTATACCAGAGAGGTCATCGTACTCGGATCATACCCTGAAGGGAGAGTTCTCTCATGAAAGGGCCGAAGCCCGCACCATGGATCGGGAAGATTCCCGCATATGTCCCGGGGACTTCCAAAGACACTGTTACCGAGCGCTACGGAATCAAGAACCCCATCAAGCTCGCTTCCAACGAAAATCCTCTGGGCCCGAGCCCTGCGGCGCTTGAGGCAGCCGACGCGGCGAGGGCCGGCATGCACCTCTACCCCGACCCCGACGCCCTGGAGCTGCGGGCCGCGGCCGCGGCCTTTTTCCGGTGCAGGAGCGATCAGATCGTCGCGGGCAACGGCTCGGACGAGATCCTCGATCTTTTATGCCGCGCGTATCTCGTGCCGGGCCGCGAGGTGATCATTCCCGCCCTGACCTTCAGCTACTACCGTATCGCGTCGCTGGTCTGCGGGGCAGAGGTCGTGGTCAGCGCCATGGACGGCTTTGCCGTCGACGTGGACGACATCATCGAAAAGGCGTCCGAGAAGACCGGAATCGTATTCGTGGCCAATCCCAACAACCCCACGGGCACCTGCCTGAAACAGGCCGACATCCTGAAGCTCGTCTCCGCACTCCCGCCCGAGACTCTCATCGTGCTGGACGAGGCGTACGCCGCCTTTGTCCGCGAGAAGGGATTCATGAGCGCGGTGAAACTCATCGACGAGCACAGCAATGTCGCGACCATACACACCCTATCGAAGTCTCACGGTCTCGCAGGCCTGCGGGTCGGCTTCTGTGTGGCGGGCGAGCCTGTCATCTCCACCATTTCCCGCATCAAACCCCCGTTCAACATGAACATCATGGCCCTCAAGGCAGGTGCGGCGGCGCTCGGAGACAAGGAGTTCCTGAAGCAGACCCTCGAGGTCACATGGCAAGGCCTCGACTATCTGTACGAAGAGGTCGGCAGGCTCGGGCTCGCATATGTTCCTTCCCAGACCAACTTCGTGCTCATCCATATCGGCGAAAGATATCTCCAGGTCTATGAGGAGCTCCTCAAACGCGGCATCATCACCCGGGCCATGACCAGCTTCGGGCTCGACGGCTATCTGCGGGTCAGCATCGGGCTGCCCGGTGAGAACGAGGCGTTCGTCAGGGCCCTGCGAGAGGTGTTATGAAGGTCGCGGTGGTAGGGCTCGGGCTCATCGGCGCCTCGATCGCCAAGGCGCTTCACGGCCGTGCGGAGATAATCGGGATCGACCGGGATGCCGGCGTCGTCGAAAAAGCGCTCGGAGACGGGGTGATCTCCCGGGGAGGCCCCGAACTTTCCCTGGCTGCGGGCAGCTACATTGCGGTGGTCGCCCTGCCGGTGCGCAGCATCGTGGGCGCCGCCCGGGACCTGGCCGCCCACCTGTCCCCTGATGCGCTCATCACCGATACCGGCTCGACCAAGGCGAGCATCGTGAGTTCCCTCGATTCATTCTGGCCGTGCTTCGTGGGCTCGCACCCCATCGCGGGCAAGGAAAACCCGGGATACCACGCCAGCCAGGCGAATCTCTTCGCCGGCAGGGCCTGCATCGTCACCCCTGGCCCCAGCACGCGCGGAGACTGCCTCGAGCGGGCAGTACGGTTCTGGGAGGACTGCGGAGCGAATGTCACGGTCATGGACCCGGTGAAGCACGACGAGCTCATGGCCGTCATATCCCACGTTCCCCACCTGCTGAGCTTCACCTCTATGGGCCTGGCGGCCGACTTGCCCATCCATCGCGGTCTCCTGGGCGCGGGGTTCCGCGACTTCACCCGGATCGCGGCATCGGACCCGGTGATGTGGAGGGATATTTTTCTGGACAACAGGGAGCGCATTCTCGAGCTTCTGGACGACTACGTCCGCGAGCTGGGCGCAATCCGGGACCTGATCGACAGCCGCGATGCAGAGGGGCTCGAGGAAAAGTTGCGCACCTATTCGTCCATCAGGAGAAATCTCTATGCGGATAACCGGTGAAATCCGAGTGCCCGGAGACAAGTCCATATCGCACCGGGCGTTCATGCTCGGCGCGTTGGCGCAGGGCGCCACGGTCGTTCGCGGCGCGCTGGAATCTCTCGACGTGCGAAGCACGAGAAGGGCGCTCGAAACCCTGGGCGCGCGAATCGAGAAAGCTGGAGACGCCTGGCGTGTGATAGGCGGAGGTCTCTGCGAGCCCGCAGCGGTGATCGACGCGGGCAACTCGGGCACCACCGCGCGGCTTTTGAGCGGCATCTGCGCCGGGATAGAAGGAGTCACGGCCATGACCGGCGACCATTCCCTGGTCATGAGACCCATGGCCCGGGTGATTCAACCCTTGCAGAAGATGGGCGCGTCGTTCCTCGCCCGCAGGGACAGATTTCTTCCCATGGCGATCCGGGGTGGAGGCCTTTCGGGGATCACCTGGGACATTGACGTGTCGTCCGCACAGGTGAAGTCCGCCCTGTTGCTGGCCGGGCTCAAGGCTCAAGGCGTCACGACCGTGAGCGAGCCCTCGCTCAGCCGGGACCATACCGAGCGCATGCTCCCGTATTTCGGGGCGCAGATCGAGCGGGACGGCACGACGGTGCGCGTCAGAGGACCGCAGAGCCTCTCAGCAAGAGAGGTGCAGGTTCCGGGAGATCCTTCCTCGGCGGCATTTCCTGCCGTATGGGCCGCAGCCTCGAAAGGCTCGGAGATCCTGCTCCGCGATATCTGCCTGAACCCGACGAGGACCGGGTATATCGCCGTGCTCAGGAGAATGGGCGCCCGCATCTCCATTGAGAACATCCGGGAGCTTTCCGGAGAACCTGTGGGCGATATTTTCGTTACGGGCGGAGAGCTCGAGGCCGCGACCATTGAGGGCGGGGAGATCCCGACACTCATCGACGAGATACCGGTCCTCGCGGTAGCCGCCTGCTTCGCCCAGGGAACGACTGTTATCAGGGATGCCAGCGAGCTCAGAGTCAAAGAAACCGACCGGATCAGCGCCCTGGTTCAGGGGCTTGCCGCGCTGGGAGCGCAGGTCGAAGAGATGCCCGACGGCCTGATCATCAACGGGCCTCTGCGTCTCAGGGCAGGATCTGTCCGGACGTTTTCCGACCACCGCATCGCGATGGCGTTTTCTATTCTCGCGAAGATCGCGGACATCGCGGTAGACATCGACGACACGGAGTGTGTCGACATATCGTTCCCGGGATTCTTCCAAATCATGGAGGGCTCCCGGTGAAGCATAAGGCGGTCACTATCGACGGGCCGGCGGGAAGCGGGAAATCGACCATCGCCAGGCAGGTCGCCGATCGGCTCGGCTTCGTCTACCTCGATACCGGCGCCCTGTACCGGGCCGCCGCCCTGGCCGTCGACGAGGCAGGAGCGGATCCTGCGGACGGGAAAGCATGCGCAGACGTGGTGAGACATGCCGGGATCGAACTGGAGCGCGGCAGGGTGAGCGTACGCGGGCGTGACGTGACCGAGGCCATCCGTTCCCACCGCATCAGCTCCCTCTCGTCCCGGATAGCCGTGCACCCGCCGGTGAGAGACGCCCTGCTGGACCTGCAGCGCTCGTTCAGGGAGAAAAGCCCGCTCGTGGCGGAAGGCCGGGACACCGGGTCCGTCGTATTCCCGGACGCCGAGGTCAAGATCTATATCGATGCCTCTGCTCAGGAGCGCGCCCGGAGAAGGCACCGCGAGCTTGTTTCAAAGGGATCCGACATTTCTTATGAAAAAGTGCTCAATGATCTGAAGGAAAGGGATCAGCGTGATGCCACCCGGAGCATTGCGCCACTCGTTGTCCCGCAACACGCTGTTGTGGTCGATACGACACACCTTAGAATCGGTGAGGTGATCTCTAAGGTATTGAAAGTGGTGCAAGATAAACTAGCCGATTAACAAGCGGTCCTTTTTGCCGGAGGCAGCCGCCCCAGCCTGCTTCCTCATTTCAGAGGCCATATAATCGAGCATCTCCTTGGAGAAGTTGATTATATCCCTATTGGTAAATCCATTGTTCACGAGCTCTCTGTATAAGGACTTCGCCAGTATCTTCGTGGCTTTTTCCGTATCCATATTCTTCAATATAATATCAAGATTGCTTCGCCTGCTCATATTGTACCCTTCCTTCACACTCGGCTTACAAATGCATCTACCATGCCAACTGTACGCATTCAGCAATTAGTTAATCAAATAGACTACTTATAAGCGCAAGCGTCAGGTTCTTGTACCATACATGTGTAGATTATGCAATACAGGAATCAATACCCTCTTGAATATTATTCCGATCTCCGCTAGTAATATCGCTACCATGGAAAAGCGCTCATTACTGGACATAGCCGGTCTGAAAAAAAGGATCTCCCTCGCGGAGATCATCATCCTCTTGATGCTCGTCATGGTCTGGGGAGGCATGTTCTGGGCCATGAACGTCAAAAAGGAGAAATATATCCACACCATGGTGGCTTTTCAGGAACAGATCCTCGCCCTCGCACAGGATCGTTTGGACGGCGGGATGGAGATCAGCCCGGATAGCTGGCCAATGAGAGATCCTTTCCAGTATTTCATCGTTCGGGACTCCCGCATCGTATCCTCGAATCACCCGGGCATCGAAGACGGAGGAATGTCTCTCGACGACGCATTCGGGAGGTTCATCAACTCCCAGGAGATCATCCCCCGGATAAAAACCGGCACAGACGGCTCCAACTGGATCAGGTCCGACAAGGTCACCCCCCGTCTCTGGCTGTCATGGTCCACCTCCGGCCGGAGCTCCGAGGTGCTGGGAATCATCTCGAATGAGGAGGATTTGCTTGCGCTCACAGGATATCCGGATTTCAGGTTCATGCTGCTGGTATGCGCCGGCCTCGCCTCCGCCCTTCTCCTTCTCGCCCTGATATGGGCCCTGTCCTGGATGCGGCTTTCGGCCGTCAAGGGGCTCTCCAGAAGCAGCTGAGTGTCGTACCGCCCTGATCATGGTACATGCGCCCGGCCAATCCCATGCCGGAGACCGTCCGCACAGGAGAACCGCTCAGTTCTCTGACAGTTTCACTTCTTATCCCGGCTTTTCCTCCACCGGGAGGGCCGCCTCTTTTTCCGAAAGCCTGAAGCCGAAGGATGCGTCTCGCGGAAAATCCGGCCGAAGGGGTCCTTCGACTCGATAACCTCGCCTCGTGCGATCAGGGAAAAGACAACGGATGCATCCGAGTATCGCGCCCTCTTCTTGAGTGACCACCTCATCCTGCCGGACTCCATAGCGGAAAGCATGCGCTCCACGATGCAGAGCGTCTGTACAATGCCCGCTTTCATGGCCTTGGGAATGGTGACGCTCATCCCGGATGCGAGAAGCGAATCGTGAAGCGCTTTCATCCTGTCATCACCCGGCCCCGTCTCCTTCGTGAGGACCTGTCGCGCCCAGGGAAAAAGCACAATGCTCAGCACAGCCGTCTGCGACAGAGGGCTTCCGGCCCGGGCGCGCTTATCCACGGCCTCCAGGAGAGGAAGCAGCATATCGAATGCATGAGGGTCTTCCTGCAGAAACGCCCCCGCTGCACCCAGGAGGTCGGGGAGCACCCCGTAGGCGCGAAACAGAGCCAAAACACGGCAGAGAAAACCTGAAGCGATATCCTTGTTAAGCTCCTCGTACAGTCTTGCCCCGGAGCACGCACACAAAAGCTCCCGGTGCAGTCCGATCTCGCGGGCCGTCTCCTCCTCGATGGCAAACCCGAGACGCGCGGCGTGACGGAGCACCCTCCACATCCGCACAGGGTCTTCCACATAGCGCTCATGCGGACTGCCTATCATGCGAATCAGGCCGCTTCTCAGATCTTCGAGTCCGCCTGTGTAATCGATGATGGAAAAATCGGCGATGTCATAGAAGAGCGCATTGATAGTGATGTCGCGCCTGAAGGCGTCTTCTTCGGGAGTGCCGAACGATGTGTTGGGGTCGGTGTTTTCGGTGCATTCTTCATCCGGCTCCTTGCGGAAGGTCGCCACCTCGATGATCTTGCCTCCCTTGAACCGTATGTGGGCCAGCCTGAAACGCCTGCCGATGAGCATGCAGTTGGAGAAGAGCTTCTTCACCTGAGCGGGCCTCGCATCAGTGACCACATCGAAGTCCTTGGGTCTCTTTCCGAGGAAGAGATCCCTCACCGCACCGCCCACCAGGTAGGCCTTGAAACCGTTACGGTAGAGCCGGTAGAGCACCTTGAGCGCATCCGGGTCGATATCCCGCCTGGAGACGGGGTGCTCCGCGCGTCTGAGGATGACCGGCCCGCTACTGTCCATGGTGTCCGGCGCCGCTGTCGTCATCGTGCTCTTCTTTGGCGATTTTGTAGGATTCGTCGCTCCAGTGGATGAGATCGACCCCTTTGCAGCCGCGGGAGCAGAAAGGCCGGTAGGGATTGTTTTCATAGGAAACCATTTTTTTGCATACCGGGCATGCCACGATCCGAATTTTTTTGAGCTCCATTGCTCTATCCTTCAGGTTCAACGGGTCTCTTTTACCACTTCCGCCCGGACGCGTCCCGGACATCGCCGGACGCACGGCGGTACATATTCATGATTATGTCAGAAGCGTATATAGCACACTTTTTCTCCTTGTCAATTTCCGGAGATGCGCACATTGTGAATTGTTTGTCGTTTTAGTGTCTGAAAAATTTCTATTGACCCATCTTTAACAGTATAAAAGTAAATCAGCAAGTAAATTATAAAGTTACAAGGTTGCAAAAGTGTTTTGGCACTACAAATCAGCCTTTTTAAGCCGGCAGCTCTCTAATGGTGGGCGGGATTCCGATCCCGAGGGTTTGAAGGACCTTGCCCGATACCCCATGGAGGCGCGAGCGTACAACAAGGGACTTGCCCGACTCAGAGATGCTGACCTCCCGAAGAGCTTCAAGATCTCGACGAATGTCGGGCCAGGCAAACGAACAGCCCGCCTTCTCAAGCCTTGAGATAAGCTCCTTGATCAGCACAAGCGCAAGGAAACTGCAGAACACATGACCACGGATCGTCTCATCCCTTTGATGATAAACAGGCCGGGTATCCAGTACCGATTTCATGTCACGAAACACCTGCTCGACCTGCCAGAGCTCCTTGTACTTCAACGCCACCTCTTCAGCGGTGAGCTTTGTGTTGGTCTCAAGCACCCACTTGCCGTCAAAGCGCGCTTCCCCGGCTACCTTCTTCTCATCAATCCTGACATGGCTGCTCTCAACGCTAAGGAACCTGCGGTAGCCCTTGTTGCCCACCAGTGCCTTGGGCCCCTGCTTGAGCTTGTTTTTGAGCGAATCGAGAACCATCTGCCGGTCGAGCGCGTCCTTTCTCGCCTGGGCCTCATTGAGACAGACGATGAACCGCCTGCCCTCGAGCACGACCTCCTTGACCTTAAGCGGCTCCTTGTCCCCGGTGGGCACCTCATGATACCTGCCCGGCCGGGAAAGCACCTCTTCGCTTACCTTCCTTACCCGGCGCATCCTCACCCCAAGAATGTACGAAAGCCCCTTTTCTTCCAACTCGGTCAAGGTCCGGGCACTGATCATGCCCCGGTCTGCGACCACACAGAACTCCCCGATGCCAAACCGGCTACGGATGCGCTCGGATACCGGCACGAGCGTGGTAACATCCGTGGTATCCCCGGGCATCATCTCACAGCTCACCGGTCGCCCGGTGTCATCGATTACCGCACCAACCACCATCTGCTTGAGGTCGGGGCGAGAATCCTTGCTGTGACCGTACTCGCCCAGAGTGTCTCCACCTTCACCCTCGAAGTAGATGCTCGTGGTGTCGAAGAACACCAGGTCCATGCCGGTGAACAGATC
>Ga0209718_1001986_pt1 | contig 21126 bp, 13 predicted proteins | sample AD_JPNAS1_MetaG_FD_184420 | JGI IMG/M metagenome (GOLD analysis project Ga0209718, IMG submission 184420) | Active sludge microbial communities of municipal wastewater-treating anaerobic digesters from Japan - AD_JPNAS1_MetaG (SPAdes) (version 2) | ecosystem: Engineered > Bioreactor > Anaerobic... | reverse complement strand
TTTAGTTGTTTATGCTTCCAGGATTATTGGTGATAAAGATGAGGCTGAAGAGATTGTTCAGGATTTTTTTGTCAGGTTATGGAGGGGCAGAAAGGAGATTAGGAAGGCAAATACATTGAAAAACTTTTTTTTTACTTCTGTAAAAAACAGGTCTTTAAATTACCTTAAAAAAGAAAAAATCAACGAAAAAATATTGCAGAAGCTTCAAAATTTAGTTGAAAAAGAACGGCTTTATCAACCCGATTTATTTGTTGAATCAGAAATCCAGGCACGGGTAAAACAAGCATTTAAAAAACTTCAGCCCAGGACAAACCAAATATTTAAACTTAGCAGGTATGAAGGCTTAACCAATGACCAGATAGCTGAGTCGCTGAACATTTCAAAACGGACGGTTGAAACCCAAATCTCAAATGCACTTAAAATTTTGCGGGGAGAGTTAAAGGATTATCAGTTTTTTATGTTGCTGATTTGATTTTTCTATACGTGTTTCCTGTTCTAGAATTGTATTATAACTGATAACCGGACTTTTCCCGGAATTTAAACAGCAGTTATAAATGGGTGTAAACCGTAACATATCAGAAACCGAATCCCGCCTCACGGCTTATATTGGGCAATTGAGTGAAAAGGATGCATTTGATAAAAAATTAGAGTCTGCAAAAATAATATATCAAATCGCCCAGGTAAATGTTGATAGGGCGTTTCAGGAAGTCAGCAGCAAAATCAGCGGAAAGACAAACATATATAAACTTTTTACAGCAATTACCCGCGTTGCGGCTATGCTCTCTATTCCTTTATTGACATTTACCCTCTGGACTCTGTTCTGCCCAAAAAATCAGGCGGAAAACATTGAAATTGCAGAGGCACAAATAACCTGGCAGGAGATTTCCAGTCCTGTTGGTATGCGCTCCCACATAGTACTTCCCGATGGAACAAATTTGTGGCTAAATGCCGGAAGCAACCTTCGTTACAGCATTCCTTTTGTTCGCGGTACCCGCGAAGTGCAACTCTCAGGAGAGGCTTATCTTGATGTGACAAAAAATGAAAAGTCTCCGTTTATAGTTAAAACTGAGAATTCGGAAGTTGAGGTTTTAGGCACAAAATTCAATATTAATGCCTATCCTGAAAATGCAATCATACAAATGGCGTTGAAAGAGGGGAAAATTAAGTTCCGGTTTAAAGATGTATCTGGGAGCAGGAAATTCATTGATCTATCTCCCAACGATGTAATGAATTACGACAAAAGCAATAATAAGATATATCTCATCAAGGCTACAAATATCGAAAATTATATTGCTTGGCACCAAAACATCTTAATACTTGATGACACACCCATGACCGAACTCGCAAAGGTTTTAAGACAGTGGTACGGAGTGGATGTAACTATCGCCAATGAAGATATAAAACGTTATAAGTTTACCACAACTTTCAACAATGAACCTTTACACCGTATACTTGAACTGCTGGAAATGAGTTCGCCGGGAATCTCTTTCCGTTATATTCCCGGAAAACCAACCGAAGGGGGTAAAAACTGCTCACCTTCAGTTGTAATAATAACAAAAAACAGACGTGTATGAAATAAAAGTACTGAACAACATATCAAAAAGAAGGAAGTGCTGCAACACTCCCTTCCGAACCCGGAACTTTTTGAGCCAGGTGTAAGTTTTAAATCTCTCATTAATTTAAAACCGTATAAAAGTATGAATAAATTATTGAATTATGTGTGTTTACAGTTAAAAACACACCGCAAGAAACTAATTGTTATGCGCAATACACTTTTAATTTTACTGATAAGCGCCTTTCAGGGCTTGGCGGTTGGCAGCTATGCGCAGACCAAAACCATCAGTTTGGATTTGAAGAGTGCTTCAATTCGCGAGGTGCTTGTTGCCCTTGAGAGCCAGAGTGAATTTTACTTTCTGTACAACAGCGAGTTGATCGATGTAGCCAAGAAAGTGGATATAACCATTGAAGAAGAAAAGGTAGATCAGGTTTTAGCCCAGTTGTTTGACAAGAATGATGTGGACTTTATAATTAAAGACCGTTACATTGTATTGATTCCTGTTGGCGGAAATGCCGAATTACTTTTCGCGCAACAACAGCGAACTGTCTCCGGAAAAGTTACCGACACCGGAAGCCAGCCTTTGCCGGGGGTTTCTGTGGTAATAAAAGGTACAACTCAGGGAGCGGTTACCAATAGTGACGGGGAATATACCCTATTCAATGTCCCTGAAAATGCCACGCTGATATTTTCCTTTGTGGGAATGAGGACCCATGAAATTGCTGTTGAAAACCTGACAAGGATTAACGTAAGGATGGAAGAGGAAATAATTGGACTGGACGAGGTGGTGGCAGTAGGATACGGGGTGCAGAAAAAAGTGAATGTGACGGGGGCCATTACAACTGTATCATCCGATAAAATAATGGACAGGCCAAATACAAGCTTGGCGCAAGCACTTCAGGGAGTAGTTCCTAATTTACAAATAGCAACTACTGATGGAGGAAGGCCGGGATCAAACATGACATGGCAAATAAGAGGGCAAGGTACTCTTGGTAGAGGAGGTTCATCTACCGCACCTTTGTTTATTATTGATGGTGTTTCCGGAGATCCTAATTTCATTAATCCTGAAGACATTGAGAGTATTTCCATTCTTAAAGATGCTGCTGCTTCTGCTATATACGGTTCGCGTGCACCGTATGGAGTTGTAATAATTAGCACCAAAAAAGGTAAATCTGAGCAAATGAAGGTTACTTTCAGTTCATTATATGGTTGGGCATCGTTATTGACCACATTGCATCCAATGGGATCGCTTGATTATGTGCATTATATTAATACAGGCAATAAAAATCGCGGAGTTGCTGTTACATTTAACGATGACTATATAAATGACATTAAATACCACATCGAGCATCCTGAATCTCCTGAGAGAATTGTAAATCCCAGCAATCCAAATTCTTATTATCGGAACGTGGCAACTGACCATAATTGGTGGAGAACTACGTACAGGGATTGGGCGCCCAGACAAAACTACAATATTTCTGCTTCAGGAGGTTCAAAATATGTAAGTTATTACTTTTCTCTTGGGCTATTAAATCAGGATGGACAGTATCGTTACGGCGATGATAATTTTAAACGCTATTCTGGATTGCTTAATTTACAAGCTAAGGCTACTGAATGGATGGATATTGGCTATAAATCTCAGGTAATAAGAAGAAATAATGATGCTCCTACCAGTACTGCACAAGATTGGATGCAAATGACCGCATTTCGAGGATGGCCAATACTCCCACTTATTGATCCAAATGGACACTATGATTATTTTGGATCAGGAATACAACAGGCAGTTGAGGGAGGAAGATTTAGCAATATTAATGATGCATACATTAATTCCTTGTCATTTGTCATCAAACCACTGAAAGGTTTAAGATTAAATGGTGATCTGACTTTGCATTCCAACGATGATTCTGAAATTGAAAACACCAAAGTAGCATATACTCATAGACCTAACGGAGAAGTTTCAGGAACCCAGCAGGGAGCCGGTGTGTCTAATATTAGAATAATGAAGGGACACCAGAAAAAATATGACATCAATACTTATGTTGATTATTCAACTTCTTTTGATAAGCACAATTTGCTTTTATTAGGTGGTTATCAGCAAGAGTATTACTTTGTTCACAAACTTACAGGCAAAAGAAGTAATCTTATTTCTGAAGATATTCCTTCTTTAAATATTGCGACTGGAGATGATTTACAAAGTACAGAATATAAAGCTGAGTGGGCAACACAGGGCTTTTTTGGTCGGTTTACCTATAACTTAGATGAAAAGTATTTGTTTGAATTGAATGGCAGGTATGATGGGTCTTCCAGATTTCCTGAAAATTACCGTTGGGGATTCTTCCCATCAGTTTCTGTGGGCTATGTCCTTTCTAAAGAAGGTTATTTTGCCTCTTTGAAAAGTGTGATTGATTTTCTGAAACTTAGGGCAAGTTATGGAACATTGGGAAATACGAACGTAGGAATATATTACAGCGCAAGCATGTCTAAGCAACCGAGCAATTATCTTGGGCCTGACGGGAAATTCCTGGATTATGTATCCACTCCCGGACTTGGGAATTATAATTTGAGTTGGGAAAGACCAACAACTTTAAATATAGCTGTGGATTTAGGATTACTGAATAATCGTTTGCAAACAAGTTTTGACTGGTATGAAAGGAAGACTGTGGATATGGTTGGCCCTTCAGAACCGGTTGCTTCAGTTTTGGGCACAATAGTCCCTTTGTCAAATAATACAGAATTGAAAGGGAATGGATGGGAATTAAGCCTTTCTTATAAAGGTAATGTTAGAAATGATTTTCGTTATGAAGCGGGATTTAATATCTCCCGCCACAGGGAGACCGTTACCAAGTTTTACAATCCAAAGGGATTGTTATCAACTCATTATGAGGGGATGATCCTTGGAACAATCTGGGGGTATGAAACCGTTGGTTTCATCAATGATGAAGAAACTCTGAAATCAATGGCTAATCAGTCATATATTCATGCACGTTGGGGACTGGGCGATATTCAATATAAAGACCAATTAACCGTAGATACGGATGGAGATGGTATTCCTGATGCCGGTGATGGAAAAATCAATGAGGGTTTGATTACAATAGATGATCACGGTGATTTGATTATTATTGGCAATTCGACACCGGCGTTTGAATACAATTTTACATTGGGATGTGATTATAAAGGAGTTGATTTGAAGATTATTGGTATAGGATTAGGGCATACCGATTTTTGGCCCGGTGGAGGGCAGGGCTTCAGGACGGCATATGGAACTAATATTTTTTTCGGGAATGGACAACATATGAATCACTCCGTTCTTGAAGAACATAAAGATCACTGGACTCCGGATAACCATGATGCTTATTATGCAAGGCCACTCATTGGCAACGTTGAAGGCATGAAAAATTATAAAATTCAAACAAAATATCTTCAGAACAGAGCTTTTCTTCGTTTAAAAAACGTGCAGTTGGGTTATACTTTACCTACTCACCTGACCAAGCAAGTATTAATTCAAAATGCCAGAATATACATCTCAGGTGAAAATATGTTAACTTTCACAAAGCTGAGAATTTTTGATCCGGAAACACCCGGTTATATATATCCTTTACAAAAAGTGATTTCGGCAGGAGTTAAAGTAACGTTCTAAAAAAATGATTATGAAAAAGATATTAACTATATGCTCGCTAGTTTTAGCAGGCTTTCTGACCGGATGCCTGAATGATGACTTTCTTGACAGGCAGAGACTGACTGATGTAAGCCCTGAAGCTTATTTCACAAAGCCCAATGATTTTAAACTATATTCTAATCAGTTTTATAACGGTCTAGGAAATTCTTTAAATTGGGACATCTGGATTTATGGATGGGAAAATGGAACAGATAATCTGATTGGGCCTCAGCCCAATATGGATTTCAATGGTCAAATTACTATTCCTGTAACCGAAGCTCAATGGAGTGATGCATATTCCAGGATAAGAAGTATTAATATTTTGCTTGCCAATACCGGCAGAGCAAAATGGGAAGATATCAAAATTTATGTTGCTGAAGCTAAATTTTTCAGGGCGTTTCAATATTTTGAATTGATGCGTCGCTATGGTGGTGTTCCATGGGTGAATAAGCCTATAATTCCTAGTGATTCTAAAGACCTTACTTTACCACGTTTGTCCAGAGATGTTCTTGCAGATTCGATTATAGCTGATCTGAATTTTGCTATTGGAAATTTGCCAAGTCATTCAACTGTTGAAAAATTTAGAATATCAAAAGAAGTGGCGTTAGCTTTTAAATCTAGGGTATGTCTTTATGAAGGGACTTGGGAAAAATATCACGGAAAATCAGGTGATCCTTTCGCTGTTGCCGGTTCAGATGGCAGCAAATTTTTGCAGCTTGCGGTGGATGCTGCCCAGGAAGTTATTAAAAGTGGACTATTTTTAATAGATAAAAAAGGGAACGAGCCGTATTACAATTTTTTTAATCAGGATAACTATTCTTCAAACAAAGAAGTTTTATTATGGAGACAAAATAACCGTGAACTAATTCAACGTTCTTTTTCAAGAAGTATTTGGTTGGCTTCACATCAATATAGTCTGACGAAAAATTTAATTGACACATATTTATGTACGGATGGGAAACCTGTCAGTTTAAGTTCGTTGGAAGTTAGTGATGCGGGGTTGCCGGATGTTGTGCTTAACAGAGACCCCAGGCTGGCCCAGACAATTTTTTATCCCGGTGTCCCATTTACTATTGATGATAAAACTGGTGCAGTGACCGATAAATTTAAATATCCAAACCTTCTGAGTGCATTTACTGGATATCAATTTAGAAAAGGGGGATCGGTAAAAGAGTCTTCTATTCAGACTAATGGTGATCAATCAGGTTTGATTTATTTCAGGTATGCTGAAGTATTGTTAAATTATATTGAGGCCAAAGCAGAACTCAATCAGTCAGGAGGAGCTTCGCTCACTCAAAACGATTTTGACATTTCAATTAATGCTTTGCGTGATAGGGTTGATATGCCTCATTTCAATTATTCTGATGTTATTACAGACAACAAAGATCCTTTTACCGGAAAAATTCCCTGGTATTTGGTTGAAATCAGAAGAGAACGAAGGGTGGAGTTGGCACTTGAAGGTTTTAGGAAAGATGATATTTTCAGATGGGCTGCAGCAGGTGACCTGTTAAAAGGTAAAATATTCAATGGCGCTAAATTCCAGTGGTTTGTAGATCAGAAATATTATAGTGAGGGGTCTATAAAATATATCGATAATGACGGATATATTTCACCTTGGTTAGGTACTGGCTTTGCTAATGAAGGGGGATATAAGTTCAATTTGGATAGAGATTACCTTTTCCCGGTACCGAGTCAGGAAATGCTTTTGGGAGAATATGAAAGTAATAATCCGGGTTGGAATTAGGTTATTTAAGTTATTGCCCTTTTGGAGAGTAACACGGGAAAAGAAAGTTGTATTGTATTAAAGATAATACCCCGGTCTAAAAGATCGGGGTATTTCAATCAAATGAAAAATGCAAATAATATTTAAAATTTAAAAACACTCACATTTTAAACTGGTACTTAAAATTTGAAAACTATTCTGGACAGGTGTAGATTCATAAAACAATCATGTTTGTTCAGCACTGCTCTGGCATCAGGGAATTCACAAATTTTTTCACCGAAACCAATGTGTAATTGTTTGACCTCATGGAAAGGTTTTAATTTAAAAACAAGATTTTGATAAAACAGACAAATATAAGGCATTTCTTGAGCCGGATTATGAAATGATTGCTGATCTGGGATTGAATATGGTGTGCTTGCCCTTGGATTACAGATGCTGGATAAATGATGATAATCCTTATGTTTTTGATGAGGAGGCACTTCGGCAAATTAATCAGGCTATTGAATGGATAAGACAATATAAGCTCAATGTTTCACTGAAGATGTACCATCCTCCGGGTTATAGATTGGGATTTGAGTACAACCCTCGCTATGGAGTGATGAAGGGATGCCTAATTTATTTAAATTTTACTGGGAATTTTTTACCGGGCGACATCAAGAGTTTGACTCAAACAGTTAAGTTTTCATTTAATCAATGAACCTGCAAAAGTTTTTCCTAAACCAAATCCGGCGATGTTTTATACGAAAATAACAAAATGGAAATCTTTGGTTGAAAGTGTAGTGGGAGTACGAATATCTGCTGGGGGTATTGTAGATATTGTTCCACATGATGTTGCTCTTGCCTGGATGCGTGATGGCCTTGAATTATTCAAAGAACAAAATTTAGGCTAGGCTTTATGGAATGGAATTTTAGGGGTACGTGCAGAATTGGATTCATTGATACACATCGAAAAGATATAAAATATGAAAACTATAAAGGGCATATACTTGACCGGGAAACGCTTGAGTTATTTTTTGAATATCAATGAGATAAAAATATTTAGATTAGCTGGTTCACAGGCATAGAAATTTTGTAATCTTCAACAAATAAGACAGTTAGCACAGTAGGTTAATATTAAAATAAGGAGGTTTAAAGAATGAGAACAAATTTATTTTTTTTTATTATTTCGGTTACAGTAGCATTAAATGTTCAAAATTCTGACACAATATATTTTGTGAAAAATAATAGGCTTGTGAACAAGCAATCAATAAAAGAAACAGATATTGACAGTATTATTTTTTACAGAACCGGCAATGATGATGAAATAAACAATAATTTGGACAGTTTAGCTTTGCAGCCCTATTGTAAGAACCCAAATTATTGGCAATATAATGGACGACCAATTTTACTTTTTGGAGGATCAGAAACTGATAATATTTTTCAATGGGCAGGAGTTGGCTCCAAATTAACAGATCATCTTGACCTTCTCAGTAGTTGTGGGGGAAATTATTTACGTTGTACAATGAGTTCCCGTGAATATACTCTCGAAGGTTACCGTTGGGATATGTTTCCTTACCCATATGCCAGGATGAACGGAAAATATAATCTTTCGGTTTGGAATGAAGAGTATTGGAATAAATTCAGAACTTTCTTGCAGGAAACTAAAAATAGAGGGATTATTGTTCAAGTTGAAGTTTGGGACAGATGGAATGAATCAGGCAGGTCTGATGTCAGGATTGCGGGGGATGCCGGGTGGTTTGAATCGCCATATAATCCTAATAATAACTCTACATATTCCTGGGAATCCAGCCCGTTGCTGATAAAAGGTATAAAAACGCCCTTTTATAATGAGTTCCACCTGGCAGCCAATACCAATGATCCGGTGTTGCTTCCTGTTCAACAACAGTTTATAAACAGAATAGTTGATGAAGTAATGGATAATGGCTTTAATCATGTTCTTTTTCAAATTGACAATGAAAGCGGGATTGGTGATGCAACTCTCGAGCCTGATCCATATTGGGCAAATTATATTCGTCAATATGCCCAGTCAAAAGATAGTTTATTCCCTGTTTATGTATGTTCGTCGAGAAGGTTTCACCCGCCAGCTCCTTATTTAACGTTAAATTTTCAGGATTGGAATAATCCTGAAATTCGTGTATCTATAACAAATTCTGTTTTTAATTATTGTGACATTTCTCAAAACAATGGGAATAGCGGGCAAGCCCATTATAATAATTTTATATGGTATCGGGATAAAGTTCATGAAAATGGCATTCGCCCAATTAATTGCGTTAAATGCTACCATTTTAACTGGCATACCGGGGCTGATTTTAATCAAGAGAGAATTTCCCCACCCGACCATGAAGCTTTTTCAAAATTTTGGCGAGTTATTTTTGCTGGAGGTGCTGCCATTAGGTTTCATCGTGATACGCCTTACAAACCGGGAGGCTTAAGAGATGGTTTCGGTTTATCTTCAGAAGCACAAGTTCATATAAAAAGTTTGCGGATGCTTATTGAAGAAATTAATATTTTTTCAATGGAACCAAACAATACTATTTTGGCTCAAAGAACAAATAATGAAGCTTATTGCCTGGCAGAACCCGGAAAGCAATATGCGGTTTTTTTTACGGGAGAAGGCGATAAATCCGTACAAATTGATTTTGGTTCTTCAGGGAAAGAATACGAGTTGAGATGGTTAGACATTAATGAAAATAAATGGATTAATTCTCCAGACAATTTGAACAGCAGGTATAACACATTAACTCCCCCTTCTTCAGGCGGTCAGTGGGTTGCTGTTATACAGTAAAAAATGCTAATTATTAATCCAACATTTATTAAGTGAAATTTAGCAAATATTATATAGCGCAAAATCAGAAATGTAATAATTTGAATATATCGTTATTAACTGTCACGTCAAAAAATATATTGACGAACAGTGTCTTATTGAATTAAAAAATTGGAAGAACATAAAGGCCATGTGTAAAAAAAACATTTTGTTCATACTTTCAATATTGTTTTTGTTTTTTTCTAAATGGACAAATGCTCAGGAATACCAAGATTCCAGAAATTGCTCTGTGTGTAATCAATTTAAAGATACCCATCATCAGATTAACAAATCCATTATTCCAATATGGTATGATGGGGAAGATGATCACCTGAATTATGATGTGGATTTGATTATTCAGGATATGGATATTTATAAAGAGCAGGATATTCCAAAATGGAAAGCTAAAGTGGATGAATTTCACAAACAAGGAAAATTATTTTATGCCGATTTACGCGCACTTACTCAATTGGGTAAAATTTTTGAGTATAATATGGAAGATCCGGGAATGCAGCAGGCGATAGCTCTGGATATCAATTTAAATTCCATTAAAACACCTTGGATGATTAATCGGGGGTTCAAAGACAAGCCTGTTCTTTTCTTTTGTGGAAACAATCCCAGATTCAGGGCTTTTTTACGTCAACAGGTATATTTAATGTCTCAAGTTGGTGTAGATGGTATCATGGTGGATGATTTCACCGGTTCACCAGGATCATACAACAGAGGTGGCTGTTTTTGTGATTATTGCATGGCTGGTTTTCGCGATTTTTTAAAAAACAAATACAATGAAACAGAATTAAAGGGTTTAGGAATTAAGGATATTAACACTTTTAATTACCGTGATGAAACTCTCAAATATGCTGATGACGTGGAGTCTTTAAGAATGGCACGAAGCCTTGGGGAAATCCCATTGGATAAAGACTTCAGACATTTTCTTTTTAAATCGGATACAGATTTTTTTGCCACCCTGAAAGAGATGGCCTGTCGTTTAAGTGGCAAGTATGTTGAAATGGGTTGGGATAATGTTGATTTTGGCAATAACAGGGCAATTTACTACGATTTTATAGACTCTTACTATACTGAATGTGCCTATTTACGTCCATGGATGTTATCACCAGATAATAAATCAAAGAGCAATAATGAAACATATTCAGGCAACAGGCTTTTTTATCCGGAGATAATTGTTTTGAATAAATTTTCTGATGCGACCCATAAATGGTTTACACCAACACCCGAACCAAGCAGCTGGGGAATTATAAAAATTTATCAGATAAGCGAAATTCTAAATTCCTGGACTGCATTTAATTATGCCAATGGCGCCCATTTTAGATATCCACGGAAAGGGTGGTGTTTTGGGGCAACTTCACGCTGGTACTATCCGGAGAAAAACCGGCTCGAACCGGTTTATGCATTTATAAGGAATAACAGGGAACTGTTTGATCATTATGAAGCGGTTGAACAAATCGGTGTTTTATATACTCATACTTTTAATGGAAATTTATTGGGGGGCGAATATCATAAACCTTTGAGATATGTGTGTGGCCAGCTTGTCAATTTTAATATCCCTTTTGGAACCCCTGTTGCAGGAGATGATTGGTTGGTAAATCGTATTAATGAAAAAGATATTGATAAGTATGAGGCAATGCTCATACCTGAGCCATATATTATATCAAAAGACCAGCAGCAAATAGTTGATAAATGGAAGCTTAAAAAGCCGGTTATTTTGGTAAAAGAAGGAGACGACATCGAAAAAATAGTTAAAAGTAAGATTAATCCATTGTTGTCTCTTGAAAATGATAATAGATTATGGCTTTTCCCACGGCATAATTCGGAAAATAAGAAAGCACCTCTGATATGCCATCTGATTAATTATGATTTTGATGCTGATAAGAATCAAAATAATCCTCAAAAAAATATTAAAATTCGTTTGAGTAAAAAGTTACTGGAAGGTTATAATGTAAAAGACATCTTTTACTATACGGTTGACAAAGAGCCTGTTAAGGCTGATTATGCTGTTAAGTCTGATGACATTTATGTAGCTGTTGATGAAGTTGATCTTTGGGGTGTGATTAAAGTTGAAAAAAAGTAAAATTAAAATTTACACCATAAAAACATGTTGAAAAATTCATTTGTTTTACGATACATTTCCAATATAGCTATTATAGCTATTTTAGTTTTTCTATTATTATTGAACCAGACAAGCTGCTCTCAAGAAATAACACCAGAAAACAACCGGCAATCTTCCCCTAATGTAATTTTTATTTATGTGGATGATTTTAATTATAATCAAGTAGGTTGTTATGGTGGCAATGTCAGTACTCCCAATATTGATAAGCTGGCAAACGAAGGTGTAAAATTTTCACATTATTATCCGTGCTCAAGCTTATGTACTCCTAGTCGGTTTTCTGCTTTGACAGGACGTTATCCGTCCCGCAGCCTTAGTCTTCTGGAAAAATTTCCTACGGATGATAGTGCATTTATCCAGTGGGGTGAAGATATTATTGAAGGCGAACCAACAATTGCGCATCTTATGAAACAGCACGGATATGCCACAGGGTTTGCGGGAAAATGGCACAATTCGTCTGAAGGATTATTGCCTCTTCTACATGTACCCGATCATGAGAATCCAGAATCGCCATCTATTAGGTCAAGAATTGAGGAAAATTACGAGCTTACCAGCGAACACGTAAAAAAAACATCAGGATTTGATTTTGTTGAAGCAGTCTATGCAACAAATTTAAAATGGTTGCCAATCACAGAAAAATTGATGTACCATAACCAGCATTGGATTACCTACAATTCTTTAAAATTTATTGAGCAAAATAAAGACAAGCCATTTTTTCTTTATATGGCTACAACATTAGTTCATCACCCACAAGCTATTGAATCACTCCGTTCCGATCCAAGGGCAACGCCTGCCGGATTTCTAACAGAGCACTTGGATTGTCAGCCTTCTTATGAAAATATTCTGGAAAGAGCTGACAAAGCTGGCTTAAAAAGCACAGGTGAGTTGAATACATGGGCCACTATGAGCTGGTTGGATGACGGAGTCGGGGCAACATTAAAAAAACTGGATGAATTGGGATTGCGAGAGAATACTATGATAATTTTTGCAAGCGATAATGACAGCCCGGGGAAAACCACATGCTATCAAGGCAGGGCTCCTTTTATTGTCAATTGGGAAGGACACATAAAAAAAGGTGAAATATGCAATGAACTGGTTTCAAATGTAGATATTGTACCAACTGCCCTGGCTATTTGTAATGTTAAAAAAGCGGCAGATATCAAAATAGACGGGCTGAGTCTTACGCCCCTACTTCAGAAATCAAATTACAGTTGGAGAAACTCCTTATATATGGAGGTAGCCTATACTCGTGCGATTGTCACAAAAGATTATAAGTATATTGCTATAAGGTATCCAAAGGATATTCAAAGACTGATTACCAAAACTAACCGAAGAGAGTTTACACATGAAGGTTTTCATTTAAATAAAAATCAATTGGCACACTTTAATATGCCAAATATTTATCCCGGTTATTTTGACGACGATCAATTATATGATTTAAAAAATGATTCTTTGGAAAAACATAACCTGGCAAATAATCCTGAGTATAGCCAGGAACGTAAAAAAAAACAGAAAGAATTAAAAAAGCATAGTGAAGATTTATCCTTTTCATTTGGTGAATTTAAAAAAGCGAAAAAATGACACAAAATCAAAAACATTATCCTGCTGGTATTTTCATTATATTTTTTCTTCTGTTAATGGTGAATTTGAACGCACAGAACAATAATACAGAGAGAGATTGTAATTGCTTTGTATGTGATAAATACAAGAAAAGTAGCCAGGATATAAAAAAATCAGCAATTGTCGGAAGTCTTGATTTAGAAGATTTACTTGCGGGAAAGTGGAATTATAATTTGGATATATTTGTTAATGACATTGAGATTACTGATGAATTAGAAATACCAAAGTGGAAATCAGTAATTGATGAAATTCATAAACATGGGAAACTTTTTTATGCCCATCTCAAACCACTTACTCATTTGGGGAAAACGTTCGAATATGTAATGGATGATTTGGGGTTACAGGAAGCCACAACTGTTGACGTGAATTATAATACAATTCAGACCCCATGGATGAAGGAGCGCGGTTATAAGGATAAATCAGTCAAGATGCTTTGTGGAAATAACCCTCGATACAGGGCATATCTCCGACATCAAATTTATATGATGTCACAAATAGGAGTGGATGGAATTATGGTTGATGATTATACCGGAAGCCCGGAAAGTTATGGACTTGGAGGTTGTTTTTGCGAATATTGCATGGAAGGATTCCGTGATTTTCTGAAAAATAAGTATAGCGATGAGGAATTGAAAGAACTAGGGATTAGCAATATTAATACATTTAATTACCGCAATGTAGTATTAAAATATGCTGATGATGTGGAATCTTTAAAGATGGCCAGAAATTTTGGAGAGATGCCGCTTGATAAAGACTTTAGATATTTCCTTTTTAAATCTGATGCTGATTTCTTTGCCAGCTTAAAAGAAATGGCCTGTGATTTAAGTGAGCGTTATATTGAAATGGGTTGGGATAATGTAAACTTCATCAATAATCGCGCTATTTATTATGGCTATTTAGATGGATTTTTTACAGAAACAGCTTACCAGCGTATGGGGCTTACACCTTATTTCTCTTTTGCTGAATTGACAACGCCGGGTATTGTGTCTGTCAATGAATTTAAAAAACAGAAAAATGACGAATTTATCCCTCCTGAGATGATTTATATTTATAAACTTTCTGATGCTTTGAATAAATGGTTTGTCCCAATGCCTGCCCCTCCTTCCTGGGGAGCTTTTAAAATTAAAAATATGACAGGGTTGCTTAGGCAATGGATAGCTTTTTCTTATGCAAACGGGGCAAACTTCAAATATCCCACCAGTGGCTGGTGTTATGGCCCAACTTCCAGGTGGTATTATCCGGCAAAGGAAGAATTCGAGTCGGTTTATTCATTCATCAGAAATAACAGAAATTTATTTGATGATTATAAAGCCGTTGAGCAAGTTGGTGTTTTATATTCACATGCTACTTCTGCACGAAATAAATATATCAGCGGGCAACTGGTTAATCTCAATATTCCTTTTGGCACACCGGCCGCCGGTGATGAATGGTTAGCTAATCGCATAAAAGAAGAAGACATTGATCCTTACGAACTCATGCTTATTCCTGAGCCTTATAATATTCCGGCAGGACAACTGCAAACAGTCAATAATTGGAAAGCAAAAAAACCAGTTATTTATGTGAAAGATGGCGAAAATATTGATACTATTCTTAAAGAGAAAATTAGTCCAATGCTTTCAATGGAAAAGGGAGAGAAAATATGGTTATTCCCCCGGTACAATCCTGAAAATAAAAAAGCTCCATTAATTTGTCATCTAATAAATTACGACTATGATGCTGACAGAAATCAAAATAATATTCAGGAAAATATTAAAATTCGTTTAAGCAATAAAGTAATGGAAGGCCACAATGTTAAAGACATATTATTTTACACAATTGATAAAGAGCCTGTACAAGCAGATTATACTATTCAGGATGAAAATATTTATATAACCATTCCCGGACTTGATCTTTGGGGAATAGTAAAAGTTGAGAAGAAATAGGAATGCCAAACAATTGATTGATGATCCTTTAATAATTAACAGGAATGATCTCTCTTTTTGAAAATAATTTTTAATTAATGCTATGAAATTCAATATTTTAGGACTAACACTGATTATTTTTCTTAATGTTTCATGTTTTAAAAATAATCAGCAGGACTCAATATCATTAATTCCTTTGCCGGCTGAGATGAGTATTCGCGATGGTAGTTTTACTTTGAATTCAAAAACTAAAATTGTGGCTTCAGGGGATGCACTTGAAACAGCTCGTTATTTACAAGCTTTTTTGATGCAACATGCCGGATTAAATCTGGCCATTGTCGGTCAGGGAGATAATAATGTGATTCGGCTAACAATTAATGGGCAGCAGTTAGATTCCGAAGGGTATAGTTTAAAAGTTGAATCGGAATTTGTAGATATATCAGCGTTATCATCTGCCGGGCTTTTCTATGGTGTTCAAACTTTTCGACAATTGCTACCACCACAAATTGAAAGGTTAAGGCCTTCAGAAAACATAAAATGGAGTGTTCCTGCAGTTAGTATCGAAGACAAACCTTTTCTTCAATGGCGCGGGTTAATGCTTGACTGCTCTCGTCATTACTTTGCCCCAGAGTTTATTGAAAAATTACTTGACATGATGGCTGCCCGTAAATTAAATACATTTCACTGGCATTTAACTGATGCACAGGGCTGGCGGATTGAAATTGAGAAATATCCCAAATTGACTGAAATTGCTGCATGGCGCGTAGGCAGAAATGTCGAAGAGTGGGATAATCCTGAACCGGTAAGACCAGATGAAAAAGCAGATTATGGAGGCTATTATACTCAGGATCAGATTCGGGAAATTGTTAAATATGCACAAGAAAGACACATAAAAATTATTCCTGAAATTGAGATGCCGAGCCATTCTACTGCTGTATTAGCTGCGTATCCGCAGTTTTCCTGTTCTGGAAAAAAGATTGATGTTCCTGTCGGAAGGGCTATAGTTAAAGACTTTTTTTCTACAATGCCTGAATTGAATATTGATCCGGATGAACCTATGGGAACTCTTTTCTGTGCCGGAAATGATTCAGTCTATATTTTTTTAAAAGATGTATTAGATGAAGTGATTAATTTGTTCCCATCCGAATATATCCATATAGGATGTGATGAAGTAAATAAAAGAGTTTGGGAAATTTGCCCCAAATGCCAGAAACGGATACGGTCAGAAAATTTAACGAACGAAGAAGGCCTGATGATTTATTTTATTCATCAAATTGAACAACATTTGAAATCGAAAGGGCGTAAAGCTATTTTATGGTACGAAGAAGAGTATTTGAAACATGACCTTGACACCGCAACAGGTATGATGAATTGGCGTCGCAATCACTTATATGACTTGAACGCAGCTAAGCAGGGATATCAAGTGGTTATGGTGCCTTCTTCCTATCTGTATGTTAGTGCCCCTCAAGGACCAATGCATATGGAACCTTTTTCATTTGGAAGTTTTATATCTTTTGATTCAGTTTATTATTTCAATCCAGTATCCCCGAGACTGAATGAAGAAGAAAGCAAAAATATAATGGGCGGGCAAGCCTGCCTTTGGACCGAAGCCATTGCAACCGCAGAACACGCAGAGTATATGCTATTCCCGCGCCTTGAAGCCTTGAGTGAGGTCTTGTGGACACCTGAAGGCAAAAGAGATTTAAAAGATTTTAAAAACCGTATGGTAAAACAGTTAAAAAGGTATAATTATTCAGAAACTATTTTTTCACCAAGTGTGCTCTTAGTTCACCCCGAGCTGACATATAATCATGACAAAGGGAACATGAACGTAAAACTTTTGCCTGAACTTGAAATAGGCAATATATATTATACCCTTGATGGCTCTAATCCAACAAAAAAAAGTATTGACTATAGAGGCTCTTTTGAATTGGAAAATAATGCCCAAATCAAAGCCGTACAATTTCAAAATGAAAAGCCTTTGTCGTCGGTAACAAATACTGAGATTTGCATAAATAAAGCGATTGGCAGTAAAATTAGATACGGACAATCATCAAACTATCCTTACAATGGTAAATGGGATATAAATCAGACCATTAATGGAATACTTGCTACAACAAATGTGAGGGACTGGGAATGGATTGGTTTTAATCGTGATAATACGATACATTTTATAATTGATTTATTAAGGCCAACACACATTGACTCTTTGAAGATTGGATTCCTACATTCGCCTGATAATTCAGTATTTTTACCTGATACTGTGGAATATCATTTATCAAATGATGGAACTCAGTTTTCGAAAGTAAAGGAAATTTATGCACCTTCATTGAATAATAAAAACTCCTTTATTCATCGGTTCCCGGCAAAAATTAACAAAAGTGCCAGTTTTGTAAAAATAGTGGCAAGCCGAAAAAAAGAGACCCGGAAAATTCAATTTGAAAATAAAATATCATGGATGATGACCGACGAGATTATAGTATGGTAATGTTCAATTATTTTTGTTTGATTTTGTAGTTAAAAATGAAAAGTTTGTTTTTCATAATAGTTTTAAATATTGTTTTGAGATGCCAATATCATATAAAAATAGATAAAGAGATTCAAAAAGATTCAGATTTTATTCAAAGAAAATATGATGTTCCATCCCAAAACAAAGGGCTATATGTAGGGTGGCATTCAGGTGAACCAGAAGTGCGGAACCTATCTTATGTTTCAGGGGGAGAACAAATTATGCTTGAGTGGTATGCATTGAATCCAGAAGAGGTAACATTTGATTTTAGAATACTTGATAGTTTATTACAAAACATTTATAAAAAAGAGTTTAAAACGACCATTCAGGCAAATAACAATCATATGCAGTCGTGGATATTTGACAAAACCCCTTATTATCCAGGAAGGTTTTCTCTACAAAAGTCATGGCATGAAAAAGTATCACCCATGAATTGGCATCCTGTTTATACAAAAGCATATACAGATTTTTCACAGGTAAGGGCAACACATCTGAAAAATTCCGCTTATCGTTCTGCAGGTTTGGGTATAAGGCAAAATTTCAATGCTTTAGGTACCGAGTTTCAAATTATCACGGAGGAATATGTTTCTCTGGAACAATGGGTTATTCCAAGTGGTGTTGAGCCATATGTTAAATATTCGGATAAACTGATTAATTATATGAAAACTGTCCTCAATGCATATGTCAAGAATTACAAGGCGGATTTTTTGGTTTTTGTCCTTAATAACATTCCAAACTAATTGAGAAAACCTTGTTGTGATTTATGGGAAAATGGAGCTTTAACCTGGGTTAATACATCATCAGAAATAGAACCACGATTAAATGAAAGGTAATATCAAATATTTCTTGATTACTGCAGCACCGGGAAGAGTGTTGGATATGCAGAACAGTGGGCAGATACCATGGGGATGGCATGGGCTTCAGGTGCCGGATAAAAGATGGGTGAGCCCGCCACAATGGAATTACTGGAGGTTATTGTGTGATTTATACGGTGGTGTATCGGTTATAACTGTTTTTGATTCAGACTTGCTTATTGCTATTAATGGGGTTCACCGATTCCCATGGAGTAATCGAATTGCCGAAAAGCAGTATCCTGAGGATATAAATGGATTTGAAGATGCATTCCGGTTTGCTGCTAAATGTGCTGGTTATAAAGCATATCTTGCTGAATCACTGGGTGCATGGATTGCTTTTCAACATTCTACAGTTAATAATTGTTATAAAAATCCACTGAAATTAATCACTGGCTATTACTCTATCCTCATTGAACGACTGTATAGTACAGGTAATATTAAACGAAATATTGGACCTGATAATCAGCGTTTTGGTGCATGGGCTTTGGAAATACCTGTGAAAGAAAAAACACAGTTAGCTGTAAATGAAGATTCCACAAGCAGTTTCAAGAATAACTCAGTAAAAATTAGGGTAACCTATTTTGATTCTGAAACTGGAATTATTTCATTTACTCTTGGAAGAAATAGATATAACCAACAGGTGACAGATACAAAAAAATGGGAAACAAAAAAATTTCAAGTTAAACGTAATAATATTTCCAGGAATAAGATAATTATAATAATCCGGTCATATTGCACATGTTGGAGATAGCACGAATTTTATGATTAGTTATTGAATAAGAGAAGAATACATATAAATAAAATAAAGAAAATGAAAAAGATTCCGGTTATTTTATTTTTACTAATTTCTTTTTTTGTAAAAGGACAAGAGGAATTCAACATAGCTCAAAAACCTCTTTTAGGTTGGAATAGTTTTGACAGTTATGCTGTTTATCTTCATGAAAAAGCAGCTTATGAAAATCTTGAAGCATTTGTAAGTAAATTAAAACCACACGGGTATGAATATTTTGTAATTGATGCAGGTTGGTTTGGCGAATTTGAATTAGTGCCTGGAACATTATTCCCTGCCGAGAAACATGCAAAAAAAGTTTCTATAGATGAATTTGGGAGACTTGAACCAAGTAAAACTTATTTTCCGAATGGCATCAAACCTATTGTTGAAAAGGCTCATCAACAAGGAGTTAAGTTTGGCATTCATTTGATGCGCGGCATTCCACGTATCGCCGTGGAGCACAATACGCCGGTTTTAGGAACAAAATATTTTGCCCGGGATATTGCTGATACTACTAGTATTTGTTTATGGAATCAGCAAAATTATGGACTTGACATGAATAAGCCGGGAGCACAGGAATATTATAATAGTGTTTATCAGAAAATGGCAGATTGGGGGATTGATTTTGTGAAAGTGGATGATCTTATACCCTATCCCAAGGAAATTGTTGCTATCGGGAAAGCAATATTCAGCACAGGCCGGCCTATGATCTACAGTTTATCACCTGGTGGGTCAACCAATCTTAAGGATATTGTCTATTATCAAAACGCTCATTTGATTCGAATAACTGATGATATTTGGGATAATATCGAAAGTATTGACAGATCATTTGATGCAATGAAAGTATGGCAAGGAAGAGGGTACCCCGGGTTTTGGCCCGATCTTGACATGATTCCTTTTGGTCAATTGCAACTCATGAAACCTACTGAATACAAGTCTCTTACTAACGTCAATGAAGAATTGGCAGGTAATGGTTTTAACCGTTGGTCTAAATTTAATAAAGCGCAAATGCGTACTTTTATTACTCAAAGGGCTTTATTTGCATCTCCCTTGATAGTTGGTGGCGATCTGCCGACACTTGATGATTATTCATTAGAACTCTTAACAAATTCAGATATGCTTGCTTGTAATCAAAATGGACATCCTGCAACATTAATATCTGAAAAAGGCAGCATTGAGATATGGACTACTGCTATATCGGATGTTCAGATTAAGGGATGGATAGGGATTTTTAACCGATCTGGAAAATCTAAGAAAATAAATATTAGTAAAGAAAAATTGGGTTTGGTTACTTTCTATAGTGAGAAGAAAAATAAAATGGAAAGAATTGTTCCCAATAAATTTTTGTTAAAAAACATTTGGGATAATATTGATTTTCCTCTTGGCAATGATGAAATAACTGTAACTGTACGCTCTCAGGATGTTATTTTTATATATTACAGTGAAGATATTAATTGATTAAAATAAGACAAAGTATGATACTCTCCTTTTTTCGACAACCGGGATTGGTTACTAAGTTTAGTTGTTTCCATTGTAAACCACTTTTCGGGATTGAGTCGGGTTCTGTCAAGGGCGGCGACCCCAGGAGCCGTTTATATACCCTTGACGGGTC
>Ga0209718_1001978_pt1 | contig 21168 bp, 19 predicted proteins | sample AD_JPNAS1_MetaG_FD_184420 | JGI IMG/M metagenome (GOLD analysis project Ga0209718, IMG submission 184420) | Active sludge microbial communities of municipal wastewater-treating anaerobic digesters from Japan - AD_JPNAS1_MetaG (SPAdes) (version 2) | ecosystem: Engineered > Bioreactor > Anaerobic... | reverse complement strand
TTCTCATCGTTCATGTCGATCACCATGCTCATGTCTCCATGATCGACCAAAACCGCTTCTTCAGACTCATACCTCATCGGAAATCGATCTCTTGTTCAGACTCATACCATGTTGGACAAGAGTATCATGAGGCGTAAGCCTGCGGTTCCATTATAATGGAGACTCGTCGTAAGCGAAATTTCCTTTGAAAGGAAGTGCCGCCTTGAAACTGGAAGGGATCTACGCCCCCATACCGACACCCTTTGACGAAAACGGGGGTCTCTACCTTGAAGGGCTCCCCCCGAACTTCGTACACTGGCTGGGCACCCCCCTTGACGGCATCGTCGCCGGCGGCTCCAACGGAGAATGGCCACTTCTGACCTTCGATGAGAGGGTCGCCCTTTTTGGCGCCTGTGCCGACCTTTCGCGGGGAAAGCTCAAGGTGGTAGCGGGGGTACACTGCCCCTCCACGAAGGAAAGCCTCGAATTGGGCCTCGAGGCCGCCAGGGCCGGTTGCGACGCCGTCCTCGTGCTACCGCCCCATTACTACAAGGGACAGAACTCGGGAGAGGCCCTCAGGGCCTACTTCACGACCCTGGCCGATTCGATCGGTATACCTGTCGTGCTTTACAACATGCCCGCCAACACGGGGTTCAACCTCGAACCCGGCATCGTCGCCGCTCTTTCGTCGCACCCGAACATCATCGGCATCAAGGACAGTTCCGGCGATATAGTGCAGATTGCCACCCTTTGCAGGGACACCCCGGAAGGTTTCGGCGTCTTCGCGGGATCGGGGAGCTTCTTCCTCCCCTCCATCGCGGTGGGGTGTTCCGGGGGGACCATGGGAGTGGCCAACCTCTTAGCCGATGCCTGCACCGACATCCTCGTCAGCTTCAGGAAGGGCGATACCGACCGCGCAAGGTCTCTGCAGCTCGGCCTCATCGGGATCAACCAGGCGGTCACCAGGCGCTTCGGAGTGCCTGGGCTGAAGGCCGCCATGGACCACGCCGGTCTTTACGGCGGCCCCGTCAGGGCGCCGCTGCTCCCGGCCGAGGAAAAGGTCCGGAAAGAGATCGGGAGGATCTACGACCAGTTCAGATCTTTTTACAAGGGGGTTTCATCATGAAAAGGATCCTTGGAATACTGGGCAGTCCCCGAAGGGGAGGCAACAGCGAGACACTGGCTCGGAAAGTGCTGGAAGGGGCGGCGGGAAACGAGTGGGTCACGGATGTCATACGCCTCCAGGACCTGGAGATTAACGGTTGTACCGACTGCAGGAGGTGCTGGTCGGGAGGGTCACCCTGCGTGATCGAGGACGACATGAGCAAGGTCTACGAGAAGGTCCGGGAGGCCGACCTCCTGGTCTTCGCCTCACCTCTCTACTGGTACTCCTGGAGTTCCCAGATCAAGCCCGTATGGGACAGGTTCCTCCCCCTCGTTCATAAGGAGGCCCGCTGGGACCTGAAGGACAAGAGGGCCCTGCTGGTGGCCGCCGCCGGTGATGATAAGCCTGAGGCCTTCGAGGGAATGCTCTTTTCATTCAGGACATCCTGCAGACTCCTCGGCATGGAAATGGTGAAACCTCTGCTCGCCCACGGCGTCCATGGCATGGGAGAGGCGGAAAAGGGCCACTGGCTCAGGCTAGCTGAGGAACTCGGGAGATCGCTTTAAGAGAAGCGGCAAGGGGGCGGCCCCTTTACCGCCCCCTTTTTATCGTTCCACCCGGAACAGTGTTTCCTCGCCAAGACCGGTGATCACCGGGGTGTACCCGCATAAAGCCTCATCCAGCGAAGGGTCGCCCGTATCGACGAGGAGGGCCTTGCCGTAAAGGTCCTTGAGTTTGGAAGGGGCCCCAAGGACCAGGATCCTCTCTTTTCCCACGGACTTGATCACCCCTGGCGACAGCTGGAGGTTCCCCCGCCCCAGGATGAAACCCTGGCCGCCTATGACGGAGAGCACCAGCCAGGTCCTCCCGGGCATAAGCAGGTCCAGGACCTCCCTCTCCGACAGGTCGACCCCGAGGGTCTTGCCGTCCCTGAGGGCATCGACCCCCAACAGGGAATATTCGCACCCCAGCCTTTTCATGATCGCCGCCGTGGTGGTCCCCGGGCCGACCAGGTACAGGTCCCCCGGGACCATCCTGGAGATGACCTCCCTGGCTATCCCGTCGAGTTCAACGGCCCCGCTCTTCCCGGCACCCGACTTCCCCCCCTGGAGGAACCTCCTCTCGCAAGGCACCAGCAGGTAACCGAAGAGCCTGGCCCGGAGGGACCCTTCTCTGAAGGCCTCTTCATCGATATCCATAACCTCCCGCTCCTCGAGCACGACACTCCCTCCGGAAAGGAAAAGACCGGCCAGTTCTCCCGCCATGGTCGGGTTACGGGCGAATACGGGGGAGTGGATCTTGACCCCCGACGGGATACCCAGCGCCGGGACTCTCGTTCCCAATACGGCCGCGATATCCCTGGCGGTCCCGTCACCCCCGGCGAAGAGGACCAGGTCGACGCCGGCCTCCTCCATCGCGAGGGCCGATCGCCTAGTATCCTCGGCCGATGTGAGGGGGCCGGCACCTATGGGCAGGACCTCGGTGGGTATGCCGGCCTCCCGCGACTCCTGTTCCCCCATCTCCCCGGCGCAAGTCAGGACCCCCACGTCATAGGTGACGCCCTTCAACGCAGCCAGGGCCTCCCGCGCCCTCAGGGGGGACCTCGGGACAGCACCAAGGGAAAGGGCTTTCTCGAGGATGTGGGTCCCGTCGGTCCCCTTTAGGCCCACGGCCCCACCCATGCCGGCGATGGGGTTCACGATCAACCCGAGCTTCTTTCGGATCCCGCCCTTTCCGCCGGTCATCTTCTTTCGAAGTAACCCCTGTATTTTTTCGTGTACTGTCGCCACGTAATGGCCCATCGATCGGGGTCGTCCAGGTACTCGTGGTCGATAAGGTGGATCGTGCTGCTCTCAGGGGCGCGCCTTATTGTCTCGGGCTCCTCGTAGCACTCCCTGGATATCTGTTCCATGATCCCCAGGTACTCATCCAGGTCCTCCTTGGAATAGGATTCGCTGGGTTCGATGGTGAAGGGTTCCGGTATGACCCAGGGTTCGTGGCTGCTCCAGTAATGGGTGCCGAAGTCGGCTATTCTCCTCTGCACATCGGCGGTACCGAAACCGGTCTCTCTTTTCATCTGCTCCCAGCTGTAGCGCACCTGTTCGATCCTTGCCGGGTGACGGGGGAAACTGATCGAGCAGCCCCTCACTTCGAGCATCTTCTTCATGAAGTAGTTGTTGTTCAGGACGGCTATCCTCGAGGCCTCCTCCAACCCTTCCGCCCCGAGGGACATTATCCAGGCGTAAGCCCTGAGGACCACGGGGATCACGCCGTAGAAGGCCTTCACCTTACCGCAACTTTTGGGGAGATTGAAGTCAAGGTAGTATCGCCCTCCCCTTTCATCCCTCCTGACGACCGGTACGGGCAGGTAGGGCTCCAGCACGCGATCCACCATGAGGAGTCCCGTGGCGGGCCCCCCGCAGCCGTGGGGGGACGAAAAGGTCTTGTGAAGGTTGAAGAAGGACATGTCGAAACCGGCCTCCCGGGCCCGGGCGATACCGAGGAGACCGTTGGCGTTGGCCTGGTCGTAGCAGCAAAGGGCCCCGTACTTTCGAGCCAGTTCAGTGAATTCCGCTATCCTGGAGTTGAAGATGCCCGTGTCTTCCGGGTTGGTGAAAAATATGGCGGCCGTCCTTTCCGACAGGGCGCTGCGGTAGGCTTCCATGTCGGGGAGGCCCTCTTCGTCGGGTGGAAGTATGATTACCTTGTACCCCTTCACCTTGGGAACCGCCGCGTCGGAGGGGTGTGAGAACAGCGTCGTAATGATCTCGTCGCGCCGCTCATCCTCTCCCCTGTCCCTGTGCCACGCCCTGACCATGGTGGCCATGGCCAGGGCCCCGTGGGTCCCTCCTCCGGGCTGGATGGTGCAGTGGTCGAGGCCGGAGATCTCCCTGAAGATCTCTTCCGTGCGATAGAGGATCTCCAGTATTCCCTGGACCGTGGAGTGATCTTGGCAGGGGTGAAGGTCGGTCATCTTTGGCGACCCGGCAAGGACCTCGTTGATCTTCGGGTTGTGCTTCATGGTACAGGTGCCCTGCCCTATGTCGATATTGAAGTCGGCACCAAGGTTCTCCTGGGAAAGGCGGTCGAAATGCCTTACCACCTGGGGCTGGCCCAGTTCGGGCAAATACGGCGGGTCACTCCTCCTCATACCGAGGGGTATGGAGGAAAGGCCGTCGCCCACGGCCTGCTCTATCTCCTCTTCCGCTTCCGGCACCAGGAGCCCCCGGTGCCCCGGCGTGCTCAACTGGTAGATTATGGGTTCGTTCCATCTCATGTGGTGAAACGCCCTTTTCCTAAAGGTCATATGGTTTTCCTCTCCTTTCATCGGCGGCCAGCTTTCACCGGAGGATATCCGAAAGGGCCTCGACAAGCCTGTCTATGTCCTTTTCGCTCGTCTTCTCCGTGACGCAGTAGAGGGCGCTCTGCCCCAGTTCCGGGAACTCCCCCGACAGGTCCTTCCCTCCGAAAATGCCGCGGGCGAGGAGTTTTTCGTTTATGTCGGCCACATCGCGCCCGGACTGTCCGAAATCGACGACGAACTCCTTGAAGCAGGCTCCCGAGGGTTTTCCCGTCGACACGCCCGGCACTTCACCCAGAACCTTCCTGGCGTATAGGGATCGCTGCAGAATGACCTTTCCCAGGTCGGCCATGCCCCCAGGTCCCATGGAAGCGAGGTAGACCGCCGCCGCGATGCCCCAGAGGGCGGCATGGGTGCCGACAAATTCCTTCGCCGTCTCCCTGTTGGCGAAGGAGGTCCTCTCCCAGGCCACATCCCCGAAGCCCCACTCTTTTTCCCGGGTCGGGGCTATCCCAAATAGGCGGGAGGGGTACTCCTCTATAAAACGGTTCTCGCCCTTGGTGCAGATGAACCCACCCAGGCCCCCGCCGTAGTTCATGTGGACCCCCAGGGGCTGGATGTCCCCACAGGCTATATCGGCCCCATACCTGGAGGGGGGCTCCAGGACGCCCAGCGTGGAGGGGTCCGCGAAGACCACCATGAGGGCCCCGGCTTTGTGGGCTGCCCGGGCGATCCTCTCGCCCTGGTCCTCGATCGTCCCCAGGTAGGAGGGGTTCTCGAAATAGACCGCGGCCACTTCTTCGCTCATCTTCGACCCCAGGTCCTCGAGGTCCAGTAACCCGGAGGATCGGTCCCAACCGAACATTTCGACCGTCATCACCGGGTCGAGGTAGGTCCGCACCACCTTGAGCCTGTCGGGGTTCATGTTGCCCGCCAGCAGGGCCTTTTTCCTGCCCGTCAATCGGGAGGCCATCCTCAGCGATGTCCCGGCGGCCTGGGCGCCGTCATAGGTCGGTACATTGCATACATCGAAGTCGAGTAATTCCGCCATCATGCTCTGGTATTCGAAAAGGACCTGGAAGCGGCCGTGGTCCTCGTAGGGTTCCCCGGCGTAGGCCGTCAGGAATTCCGACCTCCCGATGACTTCGTCGACCACGGACGGGACGTGGTGATCGTAACACCCCGCCCCAAGGAAACTGAGGCATTCCCCGACGGTGTTGTTCCTGGACAGGAGCCCTTCCACGTGCCGCTTCAGGTCAGCCTCGGCCGGGAACGGTTCGGGAAGGTTCATGCTGGACTTTATCCTGATCTCTTCGGGGATGTCGCCGAGAAGATCATCGACGCTGTCAACGCCGATATCCCTGAGCATGGCCTCCCTGACGCGGGGCTCCGAATTGGGAATATAGGGGTAAACTCTTTTCTTGCCCTTCATGGCTAATTACCTCCTGCTCCGGTTTTTCATGCCGTCCCGCCGCCGTCGACGACAAGGTTGGCCCCCGTGACCCACGGGGAGAGGCCGCTCACAAGAAAATAGACGGCCATGGCGATATCCTCAGGGGTCCCGAGTCTTTTCAGCGGCCTGTCGGCGCTCTCCTCGAGCCACTTTTTTTCGTCGATGCCCAGTTGCCTGGCCTCATCGCGGAGAAGAGGCGTGTCGGTGTCGCCCGGCGAGACGGAGTTGACCCGGATCCCCTGGGGGCCTTGATCGATGGCCATGGCCCTCGTCATGTTCACCACCCCGCCCTTGGCGGCGCAGTAGGAGACGGCCTTGGGGCCCCCTTTTACCCCCCAGCCCGAGGCTATGTTTACGATGCTGCCGCCGCAGCCCCTGGCCATGAAGGGTATGAGATGCCTCGAGACCAGATAGACGCCCTTCAGCGTGACGGCCATCGTGAGGTCCCATTCCTTTTCGGCCAGTTCCACTATGTCCTTTCTCTTGATGATGCCGGCGCAGTTGACCAGGATATCCACCCGGCCGAACCGGGCCATCACCACGGTGGCCATGTTCCTGCAATCTTCATCCCTGGTCACGTCGCACTTCACGAAAAGGCAATTCCTTCCCAGGTCGCTCTCAACCGCTCGCCCCCCTGGCTCGTCAATATCCGCCAGGACGATCGCGGCGCCCATGCGGGAAAGAAAACGGGCGCAACCCAAGCCGATACCCGAACTACCCCCGGTTATCACGGCTACCTTGCCATCAAGCCTGAAAATGCTGTCGTCGTCCAATCCCCGTTCCTCCCTTTCTTATTGGAGCCCGGCGGTCTCGCCGCCGTCGATGGGTATGTTGGCCCCGGTGATATAGGATGCCTGGTCGGAGGCCAGGAAGGCGAAAAGGGCGGCGACCTCCGAAGGGTCCGCGTGCCGTCTGAAGGGGATCCTCGCGTTGACCGTTTCGAGCATCTCCGGTGTATATTCCGCCCTCTGCATGGGTGTAAGGACGTACCCGGGGGACACGGAGTTGACCCTTATCAGCGGCGCGAACTCCAGGGCCATGGTCTTGGCGAGGAGGATGACTCCTGCCTTCGAGGCGTTGTAGTCCGCGTAGAAGGGGTGACCTTCCATCCCGTTGGTCGAAGCCGTCATCAGTATCACCCCACCCGAGGACATCCGCTTTGAAGCCTCCCTGGCGCAGAGGAACATGCCGCCCAGGTTGACCTCCAGGACCTTGCTCCACTGTTCGAAGGTTATGTCGCTGAAACCACTCCTGACACTAATCCCGGCGTTGGATACGAGGATGTCCACACCCCCGAGGCGGGCTTCGATCTCCCTGAACGCCGACTCCACCGCTTCGGGGGCCGAGACATCGGCTTCAAGGAGCAGTTCGGCTCCGGGCAGCTCGAGGCCCGCCCGCTCAAGGGCGGCGCCGTCCCTGTCGACCAGGGCCACCCTGGAACCCTCCTGGACGAACCTGGAGGCGGTGGCGAACCCTATCCCGCTGGCACCACCGGTGATGGCTACTCGTTTTCCGGCTAGGTCCGGGTACATCCCGCAACACCTCCTTTTCCGTATACGTGGTATACTGCGTATACTATTTTCCTTTTTACCTTGTCCGAGGCCTTTAGTCAACCGTTTCCTGTCACTTAATCCCCGCGCAGGGAGGAATGATCTTGGGAAAAAACGGGTCAAGCTGGGACTCGACCGCGACGGAAAGGGTCTACCGGGAACTAAAAAGGAGGATCTTCCTCAAGGAGCTGAAGCCGGGCCAGAGGCTCCCGGAAGGCTCCCTCGCCAGGACTCTCTCGGTGAGCAGGACTCCCGTAAGGGAGGCCCTGAGGGTACTGGCCAACGAGGGTTTGGTGGACCTGGTACCCAACTTGGGCGCACGGCTCGTCTTTCCCACCCTGGAGGAGGCCGGGGATAGTTTCGAGGTTAGGGAGCACCTGGAGGCACTGGCGGCGTCCAAGGCGGCCGCTCGCATCACCCCGGTACAGGTCTGCCTGTTGCAGGAGGCCATCGACGAGGAGGAGGAAATTTTCTCCTCCCGCGACCTCGAGAGGTACCTCGATGTCAACAACAGGTTCCACCTCGTAATTGCCGAAGCCTCGGGCAACCGCACCCTGATGGAGCACGTGGCCCATACCCTGGCAGGCACCTACGTCTTCATGGTCTTCCTGGAATCATTCTTTGACTTTGACTCGAACCCGAGCCTTGATGAACACCGCGAGATCCTGGGCGCCCTGAAGCAGGGGGACGCGGACCTGGCCGCCGACTTGATGAGAAGGCACATCCAGGCCTCAATGCAGGCGCTGAAGGAGCCTTGAAGACCATGTATACATGGGTTTTTACCGTTCCTGGTAAATAATTCTTATTAACTTGCATTTTTCTTTTTATTTCTATTGCCTATTCGCCCCTTTTCTGCTATATACAGTGATCATCATCAAAAAGGGGTGCCTCCATTGAAAGAAAGACCTTCCGAGATCTTCGGGTTGAACGTGTTCAACGACAGGGCCATGAAGGAGAGGCTCCCCAAACAGGTATACCAGAAGCTCCAGGAGGCCGTCTCGGGCGGTGAGAAACTCGACTTCACCGTGGCGGAGATCGTTGCCACCGCCATGAAGGAGTGGGCTATCTCCCGGGGCGCCAGCCATTACACCCACTGGTTCCACCCCAGGACCGACCTCACGGCGGAAAAACACAACGCCTTCCTCTCGGTGGACGAGCTGGGCCTCCCTCTGGACACCTTCGGCGGTGCCGATCTCATCCAGGGCGAACCGGACGCCTCATCCCTCCCCTCGGGTGGGATGAGATCGACCTTCGAGGCCCGGGGTTTCACGGCCTGGGACCCCACCAGCCCCGCCTTCGTAGTGAGCGGGGATCATGGCGGGACGCTCTGCATCCCCTCGGTCTTCATCAGTGGCGACGGAACACCCCTGGACATGAAGACCCCGCTGCTGAAAGCACTGGCAAGGATCGAGGCGGTGACCGTCCGGATCCTTAAACTCTTCGGGAACCGCAATGTGCGGTGGGTCCGGGCCACCATGGGCGCTGAACAGGAGTTTTTCCTCGTGGACGAAGGCAGGGCCTCCAGGAGGCCCGACCTGCAGTATTGCGGGAAGACCATCATGGGAGCCCCCACTCCCAAGGGTCAGCAGATGGAGGACCACTACTTCGGCTCGATACCCCCACGGGTCATGGCCTTCATGCAGGAGGTGGGCTGCCGGATGAGCACCCTGGGTATCGTCATCAAGACGAGGCACAACGAGGTGGCCCCTTGCCAGTTCGAGTTCGCGCCCCAGTACACCGAGGCCAACCTGGCCGTGGACCAGAACCAGATCCTGATGGAACAGATGCGCCTCGTCGCCTCGCGCCACGGGTTGCGGCTGCTCCTCCACGAGAAGCCCTTCGCGCAGATCAACGGGAGCGGCAAGCACCTGAACTTTTCCCTGATGGACAGCGAGGGGCGCAACCTCCTGAAACCCTCCTCCAGCCAGAGGAAGAACGTGCAGTTCCTTACCCTCGTCTCGGGGCTGCTCCTTGGGATCTCACGCTACGGGGGCCTCCTCCGGGCATCTATCGCGAACCCTGGGAACATGCAGAGGCTTGGCGGGAACGAGGCTCCCCCGGTCATAATGAGCGTTTTTCTCGGCGATGTCCTGACCCACATCTTTGATCGGATAGAGGAAGGCCTGCCCGAAAACCTCCCCTCTAAGGCGTTCCTGAACCTGGGGTTGAATCGTCTTCCCGACATTCTCATGGACAACACCGACAGGAACCGCACGGCCCCGATAGCCTTCACGGGCAACAAGTTCGAGTTCCGCGCGCCCGGCGCATCGCAATCGCCGGCGGGCCCCATGACGATGATCCTGTCTATCTGGGCCTGGGGGCTCGAACGCATGGCCAAGATGTTGGAATCCAGGATAGGCGAGACCGATGTGGCGGACGCGGCCCTCGACTCCATCAGGAACGCCGCCCTCGAAAGTGGTAATATCCGGTTCGAGGGCAACTGTTACACCCGGGAGTGGCACGAAGAGGCCAAGAGGAGGGGTCTTCCCGTCGCCCACAGCACCAGTGAAGCCCTTGCCCTTTTTTTGATCCCTGAGAACAGGGAGCTTCTTTCGGGGCTCGATGTTTTCACCGATCGCGAGATCCGGGGTTATTACGAGACGAGGCTGGAACAATATGTGAAGACCCTGGAGATCGAGATGAATGTCATGGAGGATATGATACGGACGGGCGTCCTGCCGGCGGTAACGAAGCAGATCCACCTCGAGGCCTCAACCCTGGATTTGATAGCGGGTCGTCATGGGGAGGGGAAGGCCTCCCTTTGGGAGGAACAGGTCGATCAACTGGTGGGCATCAAGGAAGGGCTCCTGGAGGGCGTCAACAGGATGACCTCACTAAAGGACAGCCTGGCGTCGCTCAGCCAGGATGAGAAAGCCCAAACGCTGACGGAGAGGGGCGTGCCGATCCTCGAGGGCCTGAGGGGCATGTGCGACGCGGCTGAAAGGATGACCTCCGGGGAGTTTTGGCCCTACCCCCGGTATAATGAACTCCTTCTTCCTGGTTGAGCTGTGGCGAGGGGATCTGACCCCAGGGTGCTTCAATCGGAACCGAAAAAGAACTGATAATCCTCCGAAGAAAGCAATAACCGGCCGTCCACGATGCTGTAAGCCCCGGGCTTCAGGTACCGCGCTACACTTTCAAGCAAGTCGGCCTCTTTCACATCGGAATACCACCCCATCAACCGGCCGAGGTCCCTGGCGTGGGGCTCTTGTCTGAAATGTTGATGAAGCCTCATTAGCCCCTCTCCGAGCAACTCCCCCCTCTTCTCATCCACGGCCATCCTGATATATTGATAGGCCAGTTCCCTCTGCGCGGTATCCCTCACCATCAGCCGTCCCTCCGCCTTCTCAATGAGTCCCACCCGCGCCATGGGGTCCTCCGCCATGGACGCCCTCCTCAGGAACCTGTCTCCCTCCATTCCCCTGGCGAAAAAAAGCAAACCTGTGACGGCGACGGTGCTCATGGTCAACCCCAGGCTCCTCAGGACCCAGTCTTTCCTGATCTCGGTCCAGGAAAAGGACGAAGGCAGGAGTTCCCTGTTAGCGATGCCGAAGGCAAAGGCCATCCACAGGACATCCTCGATCCTGTGGAAGGGGCGTGTCCAAAGCGCGTCGAACCAGATCAGGAACAAAAAAGAAGAAGCCCAGGTCCCTTCCGGTGAGAGGGGGTCCCCCCTCCTCAGCCTGGAGAGGAAGCATTTGAGCCACCAGCCCCCGAGGGCGATGAGTGCCAGGCCCCCGAACACCCCGGTTTCGCAAAACCACTGGAAGACCTCGCTGTGGGCCCAATAGGTGTATTGCCATTTCATGTCGGGATGCTTCGCGACCATTCTCCTCTGGGCTTCGAGGTAGTTCCACTTGTAATGGCCAAGCCCCACACCGCCCAGGGGGTGCATTTTAAACATCTCGGCGGTGGTCAGCCAAATGCTGTCCCTCTTCCCTATGGTCTTGAACTGTTCGACCATTTGAACGCTCTTCATGATGAAGACGTTGCCCCGACCGAAGAGAAGGGTCCCGAAAAAGGTCGCGGCCAGCAGCGCCAGGATGACAGAAGCCCGCGCAAGGGCCTTCCTTGTCCCCATGGACCGGGCCGAGAGAAGGGCAAGAACGCAAAGGCCGACGGCGTAGGAAAAAACGGCCGAACGGCTCGTGGAATTCCATATGCCCCAGGCGTTGACGGCAAAAAGGAAAAGGTTGGCCGCCGCGGCGATATTCTTCCTGCCGCTGATATCGCCTGACGGCCTATCTTGAAAGAACAGCCAGGAGGAACCCATCATGGCTATGGCCACCCATAGCCCGAACATGTTCTGCTGCCCCGTGTTGCCGATGTATTTGCCCGGGGTCGGGTAAACGAAGGGGAAAAAATGGTGCAAATCATGGATCTGAAGTTCCGCGAAAAGGACATTCAGGGCGCCCATCAGGGCCGCCAGCCAAAGCAGAATAGGCAGACCCTTACCGTAAGTCCCGTTGCGGGTGATGATATAGACCCCCCAGAGAGAGGCGAAGAAAAACCACTCCCTGGTGAAGGTCGGAACCGACGTTATCGGGGCCCAAAGGGGTTGGAGGATCAGGAACAGTACCACGGAAAGCCAGACCGCCCCGAAGGGGTCAAGGACGAAACCCTCCCTGACACCTTTCATGAACGTTATCCTCATTCCGGCCAGGGCGATGAGAAAACCCACCGGGATGAAAACAGCGGCCCATTTCATCAGGTGGAGCGCCTCGTACCAGAAAGGCCCCGAGAAAACCAGGTTCGGGAGCGAGAGCGTGAAAAAAAGGAGGATCATGGCCAGGGATCCAGGGGCGAGACTCGCCTTTCCCGGCCGAAATGACCCATCGCTTTTCAGAAAACCGACGCCACCTGGTTCTCCGGTCAATTCCTTCACCTCTGGATCCGGGCGGATGATCAGGACGGCTTTCGGGGAGGGCGTATCACCGCCCCATTCAGGACGACCAGGCCTGGCTCGCGAAACGGGCGTGCTCCTTGAAAAAGGTGAGCCTTATGGTTCCGGTGGGGCCGTTCCTGTGCTTCGCCACGATCACATCGGCCGTGTTGTCGCCCTCATCCGCAGGCGCGTCGTAATACCCCGGGCGATAAAGAAGGATGACCAGGTCGGCGTCCTGCTCGATGGCGCCGCTATCACGAAGGTCGGAAAGCTGGGGCCTTTTTTCCTGCCTTGATTCGACTGCCCTTGAGAGTTGGGAGAGGGCTATCAACGGTACATCGAGCTCCCTTGCTATGGCCTTGAGGGAACGGGAGATCTCGGCGACCTCCTGCTGCTTGCTCTCCGTTCTCCTGGTCAACTGCATCAACTGGAGGTAATCGACCACGATCAACCCGTTACCGGATCTCATTACCTGGGACTTGAACCGCCTGGACCGGGCCCGGAGTTCCAGCGTCGTGAGAACGGAACTGTCATCGATGAAAAAGGGAGCCCTCGAAAGGTCGCCCGCCGCGGTGGCCAGCTTTTCCCAGGCGCTTTCATGGAACATCCCCGTCCGCAGGTCGTGGACATCCACCCTGGCCCTGGATCCCAGCATGCGCTGGACCAGCTGTTCCGCACCCATCTCGAGGCTGAACATCAGGACCGGGATCCCCCTGTCCACCGAGGCGTGCATGCCGATGTCGAGGGCGAGGGCAGTCTTTCCCATGGAGGGCCTGGCGGCTATTATGTTGAGGCTGCCCGGCTGGAACCCCCCGGTGATCCTCTCGAAATCGTCAAAACCGCTGGGGACACCCGTTACCGAGCTGTCGGGCGAGTGGAATTTCTCCTCGATGGTCCTGAAGGTGGGGCCGAGGACATCTCCCACCTTCCTGAAGGGAACCTGGCTCCCTCTCTGGGTGATCTCGAAGACCGCCCGTTCAGCCTGGTCCATCACATCCTCTATCTCCCTGTCCTCCGAGTAGCCCAGGCGCGCTATCTCAGCGCCGACCTGGATCAGCCTGCGGTGGATCGACTTGTCCCGTACGATCCTTGCGTGGTACTCGACATTGGCCGTGGTGGGGACGGAATCCACGAGCCCCGCTATGAAGCCTTGACCCCCCAGGGCCGAGGCGAGCCCTCTCCTGGACAGGTCCTCGAGAAAGGTGAGGGGGTCCACGGGTTTCCCCTTTTCGGCCATTTCCCTCATGACCTGGAAGGCCTGCCGATGGCTCCCGTCGTAGAAATCCTCCGGCAGGAGCGCGTCCAGGCATATGGTCAAGGCATCCTCCTCGAGAAGGCAGCCCCCTATCACCGCCCTCTCGGCTTCGATGCTGTGGGGGGGGATCTTCTCGAAGAGCTGGTCACTCAACCCTTTCGTCCTCCACCTTCAGGGTCATCTCCGCTTCAACCCCCTGGTGCAGTTTTATGGAAAAGGGGTAGGAACCCAACTCCTTCACCGGTGAAGGAAGCCGGACGTCCTTTTTATCGACGGGGATGCCGAACTTTTCCTGGACCCTTTCCGCCACCTGGGTCGCCGTGACGCTCCCGAACAGCTTCCCCCTCTCCCCGGCGGAAACCTTGAGCATGACCTGCTTCCCCTGGAGGAGGGCCCTGCTGCTCCAGGCCTCCTCCTCCTCCCGCCTGGCCCTGACTTCCTTTGTTTTCTGGTGTCGTTCCCACTCCTTCAACCTCTCCCTGGTCGCCTCTTCCGCCATCTTTCTCGGGATCAGGTAATTCCTGCCATACCCCTCGGCCACGTCGACCAGGTCGCCCTTTTTCCCCACTTTTGACACATCCGTCAGCAGTATAACTTTCATTCTCTTCCCCCCCGGAATCTCGACCGCAGGTCGAACCACACATCAATGATACCCAAAATAAGGACCAACTGCGCAAAAAAGGGGACGACCATGACGACCAATGTCAAGGCAACCTTCAGGAAACGGCCCAGCCCCCTGGAACCCATGAAAAACCAGCCCACAGCCAGCCCCTGGAAAAAGAACAGGGTCGTTACCAGGAGGCGAAGGTTCAGGGCCGTCTTTTGCAAAAAGGCCATCGAGGGTTGATAGGTCCCCGCCAGTTGGAGCGCCAAGGAGGCCACAAGGGCCCAAAAAATGCTCTTCGGGAAGCGCCACAGGCTGAACTCCGGGAGCCGGGGAAGGGTTTCCCTGCCCAGTCTTTTCAGCACTGCGGCGCTCACTACGTAACTCAGGAAGCAGTCCACCGTCGCTGCCATAACAAGAAGAGCGGGAAAGATAAGCGGGATCAGGGAGAGGGTGGCCCGCATCTGTTCCCTGGCCGTGGACAATGACTCCTTCGACATGCCCAGGCTTGAGTAGACCGAGGAGATCCTCTCGATCATGGGCAGGATCTCCGCTTCCTCGAGCCCGAAGGGATTGATCCCCGTGAGCTTTATGGCGATCACCATCAGGAGGAGTTTGCTCCCCAGGGAAACCAGGATCCCGTAAAGGATGATATCGACGGCCCTGTCGAAACGCCTGCCCAGGGCCCCGAGGGCTATGCCCAGGAAACCGAAACCGAAGCAGAAGAAAAGGGCACCCACCACACCTGTAAAGGCGGCCGAGATGATCGTCGCCGCCACTACCCCCAGCACCGCCCTTCCCAGGCTGTGTCTAAGACCCAGGACTACGAGGGGCGCTGGGCAAACCAGGGAGAACACCATCCCAACCAGGGGCAGGAAATGACCCGCGAGAAAAAGCACCGCGGAAAGGGCGACGAGCAACGATGATTCAACCAGGGCCCTGGTCCTGTCCATAAAAAACGACCTCCCGACAGAACGGGGGGAGAAGCCTGGGCTCCTCCCCCCGCGACGAACACGGGTATCCTCTCCTACTCGGCGCTGAAGGGGAGAAGAGCGAGGTAGCGCACCCTTTTGATCGCCTCCGTGAGCTGCCTCTGGTGCTTGGCACAGTTTCCAGTCACCCTCCTGGGGACGATCTTGCCGCGCTCGCTTATGTACTTTCTGAGTTTATCCACATCCTTGTAATCAATGTGGTCAATTTTCTCCACGCAGAACATGCAGACCTTCGGTTTTCTTCTCTTGCTTCTCTTGCCTCCGCCATTTCTTGGTGAAAAGGCCATCACGAACCTCCTTCTTTTCAAGGGATCCAAAAAACATCAGAAGGGAATATCCGCGTCCTCGCCCTCGTCCTTGACGTCGTCCAGCTCGGATATATCCCTCACGTAATCGTCCTCAAAACCCTTTTCCCTGAGGCTGCCGCCCCTCGACGGGGGCGCCTGTTCGCCTTCGGGGGAGTAGGTCTCCCCGCCGTCCCTGCGGGAACCAAGAAACGTCACCCCTTGGGCGACTACTTCGGTGACCCACCGTCTTTCGCCGGTTCCCGCCTCATAACTTCGGACCTGGATCCTTCCTTCGACGAGGACAGGGCTCCCCTTACGGAGGTACCTTTCACAGTTCTCGGCCTGGACACCCCATACCACAACGGGGATGAAGTCAGCCTGATCCTGGACCTCGCCTTCGCGGTTCTTCCACTGGCGGCCTACAGCCACGGTCAATTTCGCCACAGCTTGCTTGGAAGTGGTGTAGCGCACCTCGGGATCCCGCGCCAGGTTGCCCATCAGAATAGCCTTGTTGAAACCCCTTGCCATCGAGATCACTCCCTAGGTTTCATCCAGAGCAATCACCAGGTGTCTTAAAACCTGGGTCTTGAGCTTCAGCAACCGTTCCAGTTCGCTGACCTGGGAAGGATCGAGAGTAAAGGTAAGGACCGCGTAGAACCCCTCGGTCTGTTTCTGGATGGGATAGGCGAAGCGCCTCTTCCCCCAGGAACTGCTCTTTACGATCTCTCCCCCCAGGTTGCGCACGACCCCTTCGATCTCTCCCACCGCCGACTCATGTTCCTCCAGGTCAGCCTGGAAGATCGTGACCATTTCGTACGATCGCACGTCATACACCTCCTCCCTTTGGCCTGAGGTCTCCCCACCCCGGGGGAGACAGGGACATACGGCAGAACATTATACGCTAGGGGCCCTCTTCCGGCAACAGGTCCCCCGAAACCACCTCGACCCGGAAGATCCGCTCTCCGGGGAGGGTCAGGTTGAACTGCTCCCGTGCAAGACGGGCCACGCCTTCGGGTGTCCTGTAAAAAAGTATTTTTTCCTTCAGGACCTGGACATCCCTCGTAACAGCGACCAGGCGGTCCATCCTTTCGTCCACGATGGAGCCCAGCCTGCCAATCTTCCTGAGTTCCAGGATGTAAGCCGTTCCGACGATCGCCAGGAAGCAGAGACCGGCCGTGATCAGGGCCACCCAGCGCAGGCGGATCATTCCTACATCTTCTCCGGTGCGCCTATCCCCAGCAGGGAAAGGGCGTTGGCCAGGACTACCCTCGTCGCTTCGGAGAGGACGAGCCTGGCGCCCTCCAGTTCCGGTCCCACCCCCAGGACCCGGTGGGCGTTGTAGAAGGAGTGAAAATCCCCGGCCAGGTCGTAGGCGTAAAAAACGATCCTGTGAGGGGCGAGGTCGGCGGCGGCCTTTTCGACCTCCCCGGGGAAGGCCGATAGCCTCTTCACGAGGCTTGTCTCCTCCGGTTCGACCAGCAAAGAGAGGTCAACCTCCGATGGTTTAGGCATGGCCACGCCCCTGGCCGCCGCTTCCCTGAAAATACTATGTATCCTCGCGTGGGCGTACTGGACGTAAAAAACCGGGTTGTCCGTGGAGGCACTCTTGGCCAGGTCCAGGTCGAAATCAAGGTGGCTGTCGGAACGCCTCATGGCGAAAAAGTACCTCGTGGCGTTGACCCCCACCTCGTCGATGACCTCTTCCAGAGTGACGAACTCGCCGGAGCGGGTCGACATGGATACCTGCTGCCCTCCCCGGTGGAGGTTTACGAATTGGATCAGGAGGATCTGGAGGTCTTCCTCTTTCCTGCCGAGAGCCTGCACCGCGGCCTTCATCCTTGGGATGTAACCGTGATGGTCGGCCCCCCACACGTCGATCACCATGTCAAACCCGCGATCGTACTTGTTCTTGTGATAGGCGATATCGGAGGCGAAATATGTGGGGACCCCGTTGCTCCTGATGAGGACACGGTCCTTGTCGTCCGAGAAAGCCGTGGCCTTGAACCAAGTCGCCCCGTCGGCATCGAAGGCGAAGCCGTTCTTCTTGAGGGCCTCCAGCATTTTGGGGATCTTGACCCCGTCGTAGAGGGACTTCTCCGAGAACCAGACGTCGAACTTCACACCGAAATTCTCAAGGGTCTTGCGGATATCCTCCAGGATGACCTCACTGGCGTACCTGGTGAAAAAGGGGAGGGACTCCCCGGGCGGGATGTTCAGGTATCGCTCTCCCTCCGAGTCCAGCACCTGCCGGGCGAGATCGAAGATGTACCCGCCCTTGTAACCGTCCTCCGGGAAGAGGACCTCCCCGGGGCGACCGCAGATCTCGAAGTACCGGGACTGGGTCGATCTCCCCAGGAGTTCCATCTGGAGCCCGGCGTCGTTGATGTAGTACTCCCTTTCGACATCCCACCCGGCGAAGGAAAGGATCCTCGCGCAGATGTCACCCACGGCGGCGCCCCTGCCATGCCCTACATGGAGGGGCCCCGTCGGGTTGGCGCTCACGAACTCCACCTGTACCCTTCGCCCGCGGCCGGAATCGCTCCTGCCGTAATCGCCCGCCAGTTCCAGGATGTGCTCAATGGTCCCGGTCATCCACGACCGGGAGAGGAAAAAGTTTATGAAACCCGGTCCCGCCACCTCGACCCTCTCCACGAGGGGGTTTTCCGGCAGGAGAGAGACTATCCTGCGGGCCATTTCAAGGGGCTTCTCCCCGAAGGCGCTGGCCCACTGCATGGCGGCGTTGGTGGCCCAGTCACCCTGGCCTTCCCTTCTTCCCCTCTCCACCTCCACGGGAGGACCCCCCTCAAGGGATATCCCCCTCTCCCGGGCGATCTGCCCGATCGACGATACAAGCATTTCCTTTATGACGGTCTCAATATCCTTTTTCATGGTCTCGCCCCGCTTTCGGTCACCTTTTTTGCAAAGGCACTGTGGCCTCGTTCCAGCCGAGCTGCTGCCGTACGACGTTCGCCAGGGCTTGTTGTGCCTGCTCTTCCAGCCTGGCCGTCGAGACAACGGTCTTCTGCTCCGCCACCAGGGTATGTCCCTTCTTTACCCTCATGGACTCCTCCAGCTTGACCTGCCCCGCGTCGTAGGGCCGGGTCGCCGGAAGTACCATGACCTTGAAACCCTCGGGGAGGACAATGCCGGCGGTCTGTTCAAAGACAAAGGGGAAACGGATCTCTCCCGCAACCCTTTTTTCGGCTATCGAACGTTGCCAGGGCATCACTACCGAGGGCATCTTGAGCAGCAGCCCCTCTCCGCCGGGGATAGCGATCCTGACGTGGAGGGGTACCTTGACCCTCAAACCCGCCCCAGGCGTTTCCACCGTCGCCTCCTGGAAGGAGATCCCCGGGATCGAAGGCCAGGAAAAGGAGGCCAGGATCCCGGCTGCGGCGTCTTTACCGACGGCGGCGCCGGCGAGGACCTCTACCCAGGCGCCCCCGACGGTGACCGTCAGCTCCCCCGTGGCCATGCCGTCCGGTGCGACCTTCAGGGCCCAGTTGAAGGAAAGGCGGTGGTCACCGGGCCCTCCCGAGGGCAATGTTTTTCTCGATGGGGTGCCCCCATCGAGGGAATACAGGGTCCTACCCCAGAGCCGCGGCGGCATGAAACCCGGCTTAACGGCTTGCCCTATCTCGAAAAAGAAGGATTTCCCGTCGGCCGGCTTTACCGACAGGACGGGTTTCCCCCATGCCTTTACCGTGGCCGGTGACCCATCCGAGAGGGGGACCCGCGAGTCCCAGCAGGTTTCCACGCCCCAGCCGGCCTTCAGAAGCCAATTTCCCAGGAGGAACGAGGCCTCCCACTCTGTCCAGGGGCCTTCCGCCGGGATCTCGGCGGGCACCCTGACGAGTTCGGGGGGGAGCGAACGGTCGAGGCGGGCGGGGTCGTTCATGTACTCCATGATACTGATCCCCCTCCTCGATCTGTCGGGGTCCTTCAAGAGGGTCGCCACCCGCGGAGGAGGAGGAGTATCGAGGGAGTCGGCCAACGAGGCGGCGTCGGAGAGTGAGTACTGGATACCCTTCCTGAGGCTGAATATAAGCCAGCGCCCCTTCCCTGGAGAAAGGGAGGCCCCTTCGTAGGCAGGGGTGTTTATGATGCTCCAGGTATAGACATCCTCGACACCGTCCCTGCTCACCTGTGGAGCGGGAAGGTTTTCGCCCAGCCAGGCCGGTTCAACCCCGGAGGGCACCGCCAGGGTGATCCTCTGTTCCCACTGGGCAAGGTCAAGGTCTACCGGCACGGCGTCCTCGAGGTTCATCCTCGTGGGGAGGACCTCTCGGTAGGACAAGACGAGGATGTTGTCCTCGAAGTCGTTGGGGAGCCTCACCTCGATCATCCGGACCCCGTCCCTTTCTATCTCCCTTGGGATCAGGGGAAACCTGACCCGGCGGCTATAAGGATCATAAAGGGCCGATTCCAAGACCGATGCCTCGCCCCCGACGGGAATGGGAATCTCCCAATTTCTCCAGCTGTCGGGGAGGTTTTCGCCTTCATAGAGGAAAATGGTGGTGGTCCTTTCCGTTTTCCCATCGGCCAGGAGCCGGTAATTCATATCCCTCAGGACCACGGTCCCCTCCCCCGACCCCAAGGCCTGCAGGGAAGGGGCTTCATCCAAGGTCTTCGAGAGAAGGGCCGGGATGTCCTGACCTTGGGATTCCCCGGTAAAGGTGAAGGCTATCAGCAGTACCAGCGCGAAAAAGAAGGGTCTCGATCTCAAAAAAATCACTCCCTCATGCTCCTGGGTGCAGGACGGTCGATACGGTCCTCAGGCATTCTTCCCGCAGCAGTGCTTGTACTTTTTCCCGCTGCCGCAGGGGCATGGCTGGTTCCTTCCGACCTTCGGGGTGCTCCTCACCGGTTGCGGCCTGGGTGAGTCACCCGCTTCGCCGGCGGTAAGGGGCAATACCGTGTCGCGGGTCTCCCTTCGGGACGCCAAGGGGCTGACGGGTTCCGAGCCCGGCGTCATCACCGTGACCCTGAAAAAGTACTGGGCGAAGGAGAGCCGGACCCGCTCCATCATCTCCTGGAAAAGATTATAGGATTCAAATTGGTATTCAAGAAGCGGATCCTTTTGGCCTATGGCCCTCAGACCGATCCCCCGCCTCAGCTCGTCCATGGCCAGGAGGTGCTCCTTCCAGGCTGAATCCAGCACATTGAGGAGCAGGAACCTTATCATCTCGCTGGCGCCGCCCGCCCCCAGTTCCTGGATCTTCCCTTCGATCCTCCGGGCGACCTCTTCCATCAGCACTGCACGGGCCGCCTCCAACCCTTGCGGGGTATCCACACCCTCAAGGTGCTTTTCGATGCCCGTCCAAAGGACGCTCTTGAGTGAGACCGACACGGCCTGGGGCTGAGGTTCGTCGCCCTCAGGGAAGAAGTGGTCCAGGATGCCGTCAACGGCGTCTCCCACCAGTTGACGGCCATGATCGGCCAAGTCGGGCTCGGTCAGGATCCTCCTCCGTTCCTGGTAAATGGCCTCCCGCTGTTGGTTCATCACGTTGTCGTACATCAAAAGCTGGCGCCTGATATCGAAGTGGAACTCCTCCACTCGCTTCTGGGCCGTCTCTATGGCCTTGGTAAGCAGGCCGTGCTCGATGTATTCGCCCTCCTCGAGGCCGAGTTTTTCCATGAAACCGCTTATCCTGTCGGAGCCGAAGAGGCGGAGGAGGTCGTCCTCGAGGGAAAGGTAAAAGGTGCTGCAACCGGGGTCCCCCTGCCGACCGCTTCTACCCCGGAGCTGGTTGTCTA
>Ga0209718_1001963_pt1 | contig 21314 bp, 19 predicted proteins | sample AD_JPNAS1_MetaG_FD_184420 | JGI IMG/M metagenome (GOLD analysis project Ga0209718, IMG submission 184420) | Active sludge microbial communities of municipal wastewater-treating anaerobic digesters from Japan - AD_JPNAS1_MetaG (SPAdes) (version 2) | ecosystem: Engineered > Bioreactor > Anaerobic... | reverse complement strand
GTATGTGAAGGGTTGAAAGATGAGTCCGGGGCGTACATAACTGCGTCTTCCAGGGCTATCGATACCGACCGTTTCGGCCACAGGCAGCTCGGCGGGGTGGGTGACTACATGTGCGACCTCGTCGCCGGTGGGCTCGGGATAAAGGCGAGGTACGACAAACCCGGCACGATTCAGAGGGTGTCGGCGGCGCTGGCGTCTCAAGTCGACCTGGAGGAAGCGTACCAAGCAGGCGTGCACGCAGTGCAGTGCGCCGCGTCGGGAATCTCGGACAAGATGGTGATAATCCAAAGGCAGCCTGGGCCTGACTACACGGTCGAAATGGGCACAGTGGACCTGGCGGTCGTAGCGAACGCCGAGAAACTCGTGCCCCCAGAGTTCATAAACGAGGAAGGCAACGATGTAACACAGGCCTTCCTGGACTATGCACGTCCGCTTATCGGTGGGCCGCTTCCGCCATACGTGAGGCTGGAGCAGATCAGCGTGGTTGGGGGTGAGCAATGAGATAGCAGAGCGAGTGCTCAACGGATGCTGAGTAGCCTATGTTGCGAAGTAGTTCTGTCCCTGGGTGGCATGAGGCCACAGTCTACTGTCAGACCATTATGAGGAGGGGTACACATGAAGAGAGTCTTCGGATTGTGCCTGATCGCCTGCCTGGCGCTTGCACTGGCCGGCCTCAATCCTGCGGCGAGCGGCGCCGATCAGATGACCTTCTACGTGATTGCGCACACAGGTCCCGGCGACCCGTTCTGGGCAGTAGTGCAGCGTGGCGTGCAGGATGCCGGCAGAGCCCTGGGCGTCAGGGCGATTTTCCAGGGGCCGGCGGGCTACAACGTTCCTGAGCAGGTGAACATGTTCAATGCCGCTATGGCGGCCAAGGCAGACGGCATAGCGACCAGCATCAGCGATGCGCGGGCCTGGGTTGAGCCTATCCGGGAGGCCCGGAAGCGCGGCATTCCGGTCGCGGCAATCAACTGCCAGGAACCTGAGGAGCTCAGGGGCACTATCCCGTACATGTCATACATAGGAATGGACGAATACCAGGCAGGCAAGACGGTGGCGCGCCGGATGCTTCCCAAGCTGAAACAGGGGGCGAAGGTCGTAGTAGCAATCCACCAGGCCGGGCACGTGGGCCTGGAGGCCAGGGCGAAAGGGATCGGAGAGGTGATAGCCAGGGATCTGGGCGGCAAGACCGATAAGCTCGACATAACCCAGGACGCCACGCAGGCCATCGGGATCCTCAGGAGCTACCTCAAGGCCAATCCCGACACCGCGGCGATATTCACAGTGGGTCCGCTCGGCGCCATACCCACCATCAAGATGATCAGAGACGACGGCCTGAAGGGCAAGGTCCTCATGGCCTCGTTCGACCTCGAGCCAGTCACCATTCAGGCCATCAAGGACGGGATCTGCGAGGGCGCCATGGACCAGCAGCAGTATCTCCAGGGCTACATGGCCGTAGTCGAGCTCTACCTCAATGCCAAGTTCCAGCTCGACCCGGCCGACTACGATACCGGGCGCGGTTTCGTAACCCCGGAGAATGTCGACGCGGTGGCCGCGCTTGTTAGGGCAGGGTACAGATAGCGCACGACCCTGCGCAGGTCATCGCGAGCAAGCAGGCTGACCCTAATATGCGGGTCAGCACGAACAGCCGACGGCGCGGGGGCTACCCCCGCGCCTGGCTGGAATGAAGGGGTGGCGATGCGACGGATGAGACCTCTTCTGGGTCGCCGCGAAGTGGGTGTAGCAGTGGCGCTGGTTCTGGTGTTCATCGTGTTCTTCTCTATGAAGCGCGAGTTCCTAGGCGCAGGCACTCTGGGCGACATAGTGACTGTCGCTGCGGAGCTGGGCGTGGTGGCCATCGGCGTGAGCTTCCTGATGATCGCGGGAGAGATGGACCTATCCGTAGGGTCGAACTTCGCTCTGAGCGGCATGGTTCTTGCCATGCTGATCACCAAGTCCGGCTGGAACCCATGGCTTGCGCTCCTTGTGGCGCTGGCGTGCGGCGCCGGAATCGGCGCGGTAAATGGGCTGGTGACGCTTTACGCCCGCATTCCATCGTTCATCACGACTCTGGGCGCCATGATGTTCTGGAGGGGCATCGCGCTCTACCTATCGCAAGGCTGGCCGATCAGCATTTTCGAAGACGTGCCTCTACTCAGGTGGCTCGGGGGCGCCAGGGTCTTGTCCACAGCCCACATCTCTGCGGTATGGTGGCTTGTCATCGGCCTGATCTTCTGTCTTGTACTGGAGAACACAGCCTACGGGAACTGGGTGTTCGCAACGGGAGGCAAAAGAGCCGCGGCGCGCGCGCTGGGCGTGCCCGATACCAAGGTCAAGATGACCAACTTCATCATCACGGGCGCGCTGGCTGCCTTGTCAGGCTGCCTGCAGCTGGGCAGAATGGGCTCCATGTCGCCGGTATGGGGGCAGGAATTGTCCCTTGAAGCGATTGCGGCAGCGGTAGTCGGCGGCAACTCACTCTCGGGCGGAATCGGAACCATCTTTGGCGCGATGCTGGGCGCTGTCACGATGGCATCCATCAGAATCGGGCTCGTAATGGTAGGCGCTCCTTCATACTGGTATATGTCGTTCGTAGGGTTCATCGTGGTTGCGGCGGTTGCCCTCAACGTGAAACTCGGGGAGGTGATATCGTGGAGGAAGTGAACTGCCAGACCTGCCACACACGCCAGGCCCCCCTCATGGAGGGGATCGGGCTATGCAAGCGGTTCGGACGGGTCGTCGCTCTCGAAGACGTGGACGTGACGATCCGGAGCGGAGAGGTAATAGGCCTTCTGGGCGACAATGGCGCTGGGAAGTCCACGCTCATCAAGATCCTCACTGGAGTCTACCGTCCTGACGGGGGCGAGCTGAAGTTCGAGGGCAGGCCAATGGATTTCGCATCTCCCAAAGATGCGAGGCGCCTGGGAATCGAGACTGTCTATCAGGACCTTGCTCTCATCGAGAACATGAGCATCGCCCGCAACTTCTTCCTCGGAGCCGAGCCGTCCCGAAGGATTGGAGGGTTGAACCTGCTGGACATGACGGCGATGAGGCGCGTGACCGAGGAGGCGCTCCGAGATATCGGCATCGCTGTAAGGTGCGCAACTGATGATGTATGCGTCCTGTCGGGCGGGGAGAGGCAGGCCATAGCCATAGGCCGAACGATGTACTTCGGAGGGAAGTTGCTGATCCTGGATGAGCCCACGTCGGCCCTCTCAGTGCACGAGACCAACAAGGTGCTCGGCTATATTGCAGAAGCGAGAAACCGCGGCCTGGCAGTGATATTCATCACCCATAACCTATATCACGTCTACCCCGTGGCCGACAGGTTCGTAGTGCTCGAACATGGCCGCAAAGTCGCCGACCTGGCCAAGGACGAAGCAACTGTAGATGACCTGATCGGGATTGTCGCCTATGGCATAGAGGGCACAAGACGGCAGTAATTCTGCCTGGGCAATACATATGGCTGACGGGGCGAGTTCTATGTTACTATTCATAGTGCCGACCTCCTCGAGATTCGCCTATGGCTGAGGCCGGGCGTGTGTGGGGTACGATCCGAGACTGCGATAATGAGGCTGCCAACTGCGGTGTTCGGATGGGAACGGATGTGGGAGAATCGATGGCCAATGCGTTGTCGCAGGTGATTCACTTCTTGTCGAGGCAACCCCGCGATTGGAAGGTCACAGCGTGCAGAGCGTCTGTCGACAAACTGCTCTATCAGATGGTTTTTCCGTACCTGAGTGTGTACATAGCACTTCTCGGGGCTACCGGGACACAATTGGGTGTAGTCAACAGTGTAGGTATGGCTGCAGGCGCAGTGCTTGGGCTGGCGTCGGCGGCCGCTGCGAACCGGCTGGGAACCAAGCGAGTCTACGTGATCGGCGTGGCTTTAGTAGGGCTTTCGTATCTCGTTACCGGGCTGGCTAATAGCTGGGTTGTTGCGCTCATGGGCACCATGATCTGGTGGTGCGGATCGACAGTATCTGGCCACACCTGCGGGATCGTGTGCGGGAGTTCGCTTTTGAGTAAAGACAGGGCAACTGCGATGGGCTGCTGTGAGAGCCTTGCGCAGGGAGTGATGGGGTTCGCCGGACCGGTGATCGGGGCAATACTTGTCACCCGGTTTGGCGGAGTCAGCGCTCAGGGTATCAGACCGCTGTTCCTGATCGCTTCGGCCCTTTCCATCGCATCGCTGCTCCTCATATCCACCCAACTGTCACACACCCAATACGTCGCTTTGGAGAAGACCAACCTCCGGGCCGGCTTTAAGCCGCTGTCGCTACTGGGCGAGCGGCCTGATCTGTGGCGATTCGTGGCCGTGTCGTGCCTGGTCAACCTCCCCACGGGCATGGTGCTTCCGTTTACTCAGGTGTTTGCGAGCGAGGTGAAGATGGCAGACCAGTACGTGTTGGGGGCAATGGTAACCGCCTTTGCAGTCGTGGGTCTCTTGCTCGGAGTTCCCCTTGGCAGGCTGGCCGATAGATTTGGGCGCAAGAAGATTCTCTATGCGCTTGCTCCTGTGTTCTGGGCAAGCAACCTAATGCTCGTCTGGTCCTCACGCCCGGTTCACCTGATACTCGCAGGCGTGTTTCAGGGAACAGTGTCCATGACACTGGTTGTGACGCAGGCCATGGCCTTTGAACTCGTGCCTTCAAGCAGAGTGAGCGATTGGCTGGCTGTTCTGCGGTTCTTCAGGATGCTCGTCGGCGCCGCCCTGGCCTTTGTATCGGGGCTCATATGGGATCACTTCGGCCCCGAATACGTGTTCTTGCTTGCCGTCGGAATCGATGCGGCGATTCGCATCCCGCTGCTTGCGGGCTTGCCGGAGACGCTCGACGCAAGTGCATAGCGGCGAGCGTCTGCGCCTAATCCACTTGCCTGTACACGTGCCATTGGCGCCGCCCGCTGCCCCTATCCAGGTATATGTCGTACATATGCCCATCATCGCACTTGACCCTGTAGTAGTTGCGGTGTCGCCTAGTTCTCCACGTTCTCGCAGCGGGGTGAGTGCCGCCGAATCCGAAGTCCTGCCACTCCGAGAGAATCTCCACTACTTGGACGATGGTGTCGTTCCATGCCAGCGCTGTCGGCGTGGTTCCTTCTGGAGTACATTCGACCCTGGCGGGCTTTCCAATGAAGCGAGGCACTCACGTCACCCTTCTCTTGGCAAGCATGCCTTCATGGACACCCATGGATACCACCCAAGAGGCCTTACACAGGCCCGAAATCGCCAGAGCCGGATTAGGCCTTCAGCTCCACGAAGAACGTATATCGATCCGGCCTGAAGTCGGCCCTCACGAATTCCACCGGTTGGCCTCCGGAAACATAGGTGGTGCGCCCCAGTCGGAGCAGGGGAGCGCCGGGCGGCACCTTGAGGTAATTGGCTTGTTCGTCAGTTGCTGCAATGGCAGTTATCACTTCTGTTGCTCGCGTTACCGGCCCAACGTGTGCCTCCACTAAGCGATACAGAGAAGGAGCCCCTAGGTCGAAGCCTTCCAGGATCAGACCGTGGTGTCGGGCAAAATGGGATGCGTTGATAGAGAGTTCCTTCTCCCCGGCCAACCTGAGACGTACGATCCTGAGAACAGGATCGCCAGTCTTCACTTGGAGAGCTTGAGCCACGTCTTCATCGGCGGCCACCCATTCCTTATTCAGCAACCTCGCGCCGGGCTTGAAGCCCAGAATCTTGATTTCGTCGGAGAAACTGCGAAGCGTCACAAGCTGCTGTACGATCTTCGGCTGGCTCACGAAGCTTCCCTTTCCGCGTTTGCGATACACTAGCCCATCGCGCGTCAGAGCTAGGACCGCTTGCCGCGCCGTTGTGCGGCTGACATCGTATTTCGCGGATAGCTCCGCCTCTGTGGGAATGGGTTCGCCCGGCTCCAGCTCCCCAGCACGGATCCTGTCACGCAGAAGGCTGGCTAGCTGCTCGTATAGGGGAATCGGCGAGTCTTCATCTAGCCGAAGGATTTCCGAACACATTGAGCTCAACCCTCGTCAATCTACAGATAGTAATGTCATCATATTGCAACATACCATTCGAGACAACTACGTTCAACCCCTCCAATCCTCCATGGGTGCTTGTAGCCCCTGTGGACGAGTCCTGCTACGACGGACTATGGGACGCGGCGACCCTTCTCTTCGCCTGATCGGACGGCGTGAGATTTCTCTGCTCACGAAGAAGGAATCCCGGGGCGGGCGTCGTATCGTAACAATACAATGTTACTACATTACGAATTTGGTTTTGCCGGGCGCCGGCGCCGAGCGTTGTAGGAGGTAGTTCACATGCGTGAACCTATGGAGAGATTCCGTTCCGTTTTCCCTGAACCCAAACCTGTGATCGGCATGGTTCATCTGCCGCCTTTGCCGGGGGCTCCACGCTACAATGGGGCTCGAATGGCAGACATTGCCGATTATGCTGTCGGCGAAGCCCGAAAGCTGGAGCAGACGGGTTACAGCGGATTTATCGTCGAGAACTTCGGCGATGCCATGTTCTACAAGAGGGCCCACCCGGAGACGATTGCGGCGATGACGTACGTGGCCAAAGCGCTTGCGGATTCGGTCAGCTTACCCATGGGCGTGTGCGTGCTGCAAAGTGACGCCATAGCCGCGATATCCATTGCCCACGTAGTCGGCGCGAAGTTTGTGCGTGTCCCTTACTACACTGAGACTTACGTTGTTGACGCTGGGCTCATGGAATCGTGCGCTGCCGACGCGCTGCGCTTCAGGAAGTCTCTGGGGTCGGATGCTCTCATCTTCGCAGATGTTCACATAAAGCATGGGTACCCATTGTCTCAGCGACCGATACAGGAATCGGCCGAAGACGCTGTCCATAGGGGACTGGCGGATGTGGTCATAGTGACCGGTAAGAAAACGGGCGGACCAACCAACATCGAGGATGTGCAAAAGGTGAAAACGCAGATTTCCGATTACCCAGTGCTTGCCGGAAGCGGGGTCAGCACTGCCGATGCCCGCAGACTGCTCGGCATCGCCGACGGAGCTATTGTCGGCACCAATCTGAAGGCGAACGGCGATACTGAAAGCCCGATAGATCTGGGCAGAGCGCAGGAGCTGATGGGGGTAATTCGGGCGATCAGGCAGCAGGAAGGGGATGACCGACGGTGAAATCTAAACTTACGGCGTTTACTGAGATGTTCGGGCCAAAGGCGATAATCGGCATGGTTCATTTGCCGCCACTGCCCGGCTCTCCGCTCTACGATGACAAGGGGATATCGTCGACAATCGAATATGCAATGGACGAGGCCAGGAAGCTCCAGGGTGGGGGCGTAGACGCGATAGAGATCGAGAACTACCTTGACGCCAGCTACTTCCCGGACGCCGTAGGGCCCGAGCTGGTATCGGCGATGGCCATCATCGCCCATGAGGTCCGAAAGGTCACTGATGTCCCCATGGGCATCTGCATCCTTGCGGATCCTACTGCAGGTCTCGCTGTAGCCCACGCAGTGCGGGCGCAGTTCGTAAGGGCTACTTTCTTTACCGAAGCCTCCGTGGATGTGTCAGGGCTAGTCCTGCCGCGTCCGCACCAACTGCTTCGCTACCGGAAGTTCCTCGACCCGTCAATCAAGATCTTCGCAGACGTGCACATAAAGCACTCCGCTCCGCTCGCTCCGCGGCCCATAGAGGAATCCGCGTACGACGCGGCCTACTTCCAGGCGGATGCAGTGATAGTCAGCGGCAAGCACACGGGCTTTCCAACACGCATGGATGATGTGCGCGCTGTGAAGCGAGTATTGCCTGAGGTGCCCGTCCTCATCGGCAGCGGTCTGCGGCAATCGACAGCGGCTGAGTTTTTCGAAGTGGCCGACGGAGCCATAGTTGGGTCATCGCTGAAGAAAGATGGCGATGCTGCCAATCCAGTGGATTGCGAACGAGTACGCGCTCTGATGGAAGTCGTGCGCGGAGTGCGCCAAGCACGGGAAGCAGAGCGTGCGTAATCCGTAACCGTTGCGACAGTGATGCGGGGGGCCATTCGAGTGTGTCGATCAAAATACGACCTCATAGTGATAGGCGACTCCAACACCGACATGTATGCGCGCCTTACTAGTTACCCTGCTGCAGGCGGATGTACGTTCGGCGAACGGCTGGAAGCGTTGCCGGGCGGAACGGCTGTCAACACGGCGGTAGCAGCGGCTCGCCTGGGCCTCAAAGTGGCTATAGTTACAGTCGTGGGTCATGACGCAGAGGGGCAGGCGATACTGGACCTACTCCAGAGTGAAGGTGTAGACGCCCAATTCGTCGCCCGGGCGCCGCAGCCCACCGGATGTGTGTTCGTGGCGCTTGGCCCCGGCGGGGAGCATACATTTTTCTCGCTCAGGGTCGAGTGCGCTGACTGGCAGCTTCGACGCGAGCATATCCCATTCGAGGCTGTCGAGGAGTCCGCCGCGCTCTACGTGTCTGGAGTGTCGATAGCCGAGGCAGGGATAGTCAAGAGGTCTGCTGACGCCGTGCTGGCTGCGCTGCGCATTGCGCGAGAAGCGGGCGCTACGACATTCCTCGATCCCAACCTCAGGCTTGAAAGCCCAGACGTGCCCAATGACGTCGCGCAAGCCATGGAGGCATGCATCCGTGCAGTCGACTACTACATGCCCAACGAGTCCGAGATGGAATCGCTCGCGTTGCGCTGCGGCCAGCTGCATGGTGGGATCGCGACCGTTATCAAGCAGGGAAACCACGGGTGCACGGTCATATCGGAGCCCGCGCGGACACCGATTGCGGCCATGCCTGTCAATGTGGTCGACACAACTGGCGCCGGCGATTCGTTCAACGCCGGTTTTATCGTTGGAATACTTGAGGGCAGGCCTGCGGACGAAGCCGGCAAACTAGGCACAATCGTGGCAGGCATCACTGTGTCGCGGGTAGGGACGATATCTGCGTTCCCGACGAGGTCAGAAGTCGAACAGGAGGGATGATCATGTCTGTCAGGTTCAGAAAGGTTCTTCTTGTCCTAGCGATCCTAAACCTCGCGGTTCTCCAGGTAGTGCCGGGCGCGGCAAAGACTGTCCTTCGGGTAGCGGTGGTCGCCGGGGACCGAATAGGCGACCGAGGTTTCACGGACTCGGCGCGCGAAGGCCTGATCAGGGCGGCTAAAGACTTCGATATCCAGTACAAGATCTTCGAATGCAAGGCCGATGCGTCTCTCTACTATGACAGAACGCTCGCTGCGGCAGAGAACTTCGATCTCGTTTTCATGGATCCAGGCTACTTCTTTGACAAGGAGCTCTCCGAGATCGCTCCCAAGTTCCCCAAGGTCACGTTTGTCTACATAGACGGCACGTCCGATATTCCGGGAGTAGTATCGATCGACTTCAAGGAGCACGAAGGTTCGTTTTTGGCGGGCGCCCTGGCCGGCTTGATGGCCAATAACCCCAAGCTCAAGCTGGGTAAGCCCGGCAAGGTAGTGGGGTTTGTCGGAGGCGCTGACTGGCCCGTCATCCGCAACTTCCTGGTAGGATACGAACAGGGTGTCAAGTACGTCGACGCATCGATCAAGGTTGAGTCGGTATTTGCGGGCACTCACTACGATCCGGCCAAGGGGAAAGAGGCAACACTTCAGGCGCACAAGCGAGGCGCGAACATCGTATTCCAGGCCGCTGGGCCGTCTGGCCTAGGCGTTCTTGAGGCCGCGCGCGACGCGGGGTTCTACGCAATTGGAGTAGACATCGACCAATGCGAGAGCCAGCCGGGCTTCATCATGGCGAGTATGCTAAAGCGGGTCGACAATGCAGTGTATGACACGATCAAGCTCGCGGTAGAAGGTAAACTGGCAAAGGGCGCAGTGTTCCCATACGGCGTCCGGGAGCACGGTGTCGGGCTATGCGGGTGCAAGCACATGGAAAACGCTGTACCCAAGGAAGTCGTAGAGAAGCTTCGCGATATCGAGGCCAAGATAGCCCGGGGCGAGATTGTCGTGAACGAGTATACGCCTACGTCCAAGTGACTTTAGGAACGCCAAAAGGCAATCTGAGGAGATACTCCGCAAGTGGCGAGGCGCACGCCTCGCCACTTCTAGGGGGGCCACTCGATGGAACAGGCAGCAGTGAGGCTCAGCAATATCACAAAGCGGTTCGGCAGGTTCGCCGCGAACGACGATGTCAGTCTCGAAGTGCGCAAGGGAGAGATACACGCCATCGTGGGCGAAAACGGCGCCGGCAAGTCAACATTGATGAATGTGGTGTACGGTCTTGTTAAGCCGGACGAAGGCAGCATATCCATCAACGGAGTCCAGCGGAGCATAAGGCGCCCGTCTGACGCAATCAACCTGGGAATCGGCATGGTCCACCAGCACATGATGCAGGTGGGCTCCTATTCTGTTCTAGACAACATCATTTTGGGCCGCGAACCCCGAGCAAAGTGGGGGCTTACCGACCGAAAGCGTGCCCGCGCGGCTGTCAACCGGCTGTCGTCGGGATTTGAGCTCAATGTGGACATGGACCAACGCGTGTGTGACCTTCCGGTGGGACTGAGGCAGAGAGTCGAGATAGTCAAACTGCTGTACAGGGGCGCCGATACCATAGTGCTCGATGAACCTACAGCTGTGCTGAGCCCTCAGGGGACCGAAGAGCTTCTCGCCGTGATGCGTAACCTGAGGTCGCAGGGCAAGACGATCCTTTTCATCTCGCATAAGCTGCCTGAGGTGCTCTCGGTCGCGGATCGCATAAGCGTAATGCGAAAAGGCAAGCTCGTGGCAACGGTCGAATCGAAGGCTACGACCGAAGAACAGCTCGTCGAGTTGATGATAGGCCGCTCGCCGGCCAAAACCTCCGGCAGAGCACGCCCGACTACGGGTCAGGTAGTGCTGGAGGTTGAGGGTCTATATGTGCATGAGCCCGGCAGCGCCTCAGGCCTGCGCAACGCCTGCCTCCAAGTGAGGGCAGGTGAGATCGTGGCGATCGCAGGAGTCGAGGGCAACGGGCAGCGGGAGCTCGCAAGCGCCCTCATTGGGATAGCCAATCCTGATAGAGGCAGGATCGTTCTGAACGGACAGGAGATCACGCATTTGCCTGTGCGCGCGCGACGTGAGCTTGGCATGGCTTTCGTGCCTGAGGACCGCGTCGATCTCGGTCTGGTCCTCAATGCTACGGTGACCGAAAACGCAGTACTCGGGCCGGCCTATCGAAGGAGCCCTGTAAGCAGCGGTTGGATGATGAACTGGAGCGCAGCCGACAGCGCTGCCCGACAGATTGTTGAAAGATACCAGGTAAAGATGTCGGGCCCGGCGAGAACAAGCGCCATGGGGTCGCTTTCTGGGGGCAATATGCAGAGACTGCTTGTGGGCAGGGAACTCGCCGGAGATGTGAAGTGCTTGGTGATATGTCAGCCCACTCGGGGCCTGGATATCGGCGCGAAGGCCGGGATATACGATGCGGTGTTCGCCATGCGGGACGCAGGGTGTGCAGTTCTTACCGTCAGCACCGACCTTGACGAGATCTTCGAAATCGCGGATCGGATAATGGTCATGTACAAGGGCGGTTTAGTTGCTGATCTTCCGCGCTCAAGTAGCTCCCCTGAGGAAGTCGGGCTGTACATGACGGGAGTCAGGAGTGATGGTGTTGGGACGGGGTTCTGAGGCGTGGAATGATATGGCCACCTTCATTGTGGCCTTTGCTGTGGCCCTGCTCATGGGCGCCATAGTGATCGCGGCCACAGGGTCCAGCCCTGTGGATGCGTACAGAGCAGCCCTGCGTGCTGCTGTCGGAAGCGGGTATCGGTTTCTGAACACTCTATGCAATACTACTGTGCTTATCATGACAGGGATGGCGTGTTCAGTTGCGTTCAACTCGGGGATCCAGAACATCGGCGCTGAGGGCCAGCTGTACCTGGGAGCCTTTGCTGCCGCAATGGCGGGCCTGATGAAGGGGATTCCGGCGGCGGCGCACGTGCCGCTGACCTTGGCGGCGGCCGCCTGCGCGGGAGCTGCGTGGGCGCTGCTGCCTGGCATCCTCAGGGTATCGAGAGGGACCAACGAAGTTGTAGTGACTCTGATGATGAACTATATCGCTGTGCTGTTGTGCTCGTACTTCGTAAACTATCCTTTCCGAAATGCCGCGGCTACATGGCCCGAGACTGCCATGATCGAGGCCTCGGCCCGACTGCCGTATCTCCATCCGCTGAGCCGGTTCAACGGCTCATTCTTCATAGCCCTTGCGTGCGTGGTTGCGATCGTCTTCATCAACCGCAGGACCAAGACAGGGTATGAATGGCGGATGGTGGGTCTGAATGAGCGGGCATGCACTGTGGCGGGAATCGTGCCGGGCAAAGTCATGCTTGGGGCGATGATCGTGTCGGGAGCGATTGCGGGATTGGCAGGAGGGGTTGAAGTCATCGGGGTGCGTCACAGGTTCATGGATGCTTTCTCGCCTGGGTACGGGATGACAGGCGTGCTGATAGCCTTAGTGGCCAAAAACAATCCAGTTGCTGTGGCCCTTGTCGCGTTCATCTTCTCACTTGTGAAGACGGGGGCAGGCGGGATGGAGCTCGCCGCGGACGTGCCTGCCGAACTCAGCGAGGTCTTGCTTACGCTGATCGTGTTCATGCTGGCCGCGCAGAGGAGTCTACGCGGTACGTTGCGCGCTGCCAGAACGCAGCAGCATGCCGGGAGATGAGGATATGGGTTGGGCAGTTGATGTAGCTGACCTGCTCGGCGCCACTTTTCGGCTGGCCGCGCCTGTCGTGCTCGCGGCTATTGGGGGTCTAGTGTCGTTCCACGCAGGCATCATGAATGTCGCCATGGAAGGATTCATGCTAATATCGGCGTTTACGGCCGTTCTAGTGAGCTATTACGCCGGAGCGTGGGCCGGCGTGCTCGCGGCGGTAGCCGTGTGTCTGGTCTTCAGCGCTCTGTACGCGCTGTTCGTCGTGGATTTGCAGAGCGACGGATTCGCGATAGGCTTTGCCCTCAATATTCTTGCCACCGGACTGACCATCTACCTGGTCAGGATACTCGGGACGGACATATTCAACTCGCCTCAGATTCAGCCGCTCCCGCATCTTCAAATCGATGCCCTCGCCGCATCTCCCATCCTAAACTCAATCCTGAATGGGCATTCCGTGACCGTGTACATCACTCCAGTTCTGGTGTGGGCGATGTCTGCCGTACTGTACCGCACTCCATTCGGGGCGCATCTGCGCGCAGCAGGAGAGGCGCCGGCAGCGCTTGCGGCATCGGGCGTGAGCCCTCGCAGGGTGAAATACGCTGCTTCACTGATATGCGGCGCTCTGTGCGGTGTGGCGGGCGCGCATCTGTCACTGGGGTACCTTACGCAGTTCATCAGGGACATGACTGCAGGACGCGGCTTCATGGCCCTTGCCGCCATCTTGGTCGGCAGAGGACGCCCTGCGGCGACAGCGCTCGTAAGCTTACTGTTCGCGGCGTCGGAGGCGACATCCATGAAGATTCAGGCGTACGCGGCCCCGCAGTTCGCCTTGATGCTGCCCTACGTGGTTACGATCATCGCCGTCACGTTCCTGTCGGGCAAGCCCAAGAAGAACGTGTCCTCGGACACGGCGGCGCAGGCGGGTGAGTAGACGGGCGTCGGAATGCTGCCGCTGGCGCGCGGTACCGTGTTTCACCAGATACTTAGGGAGTTCGGAAGGCGCGGCTACTAGGTGTCAGCGAAGATTCTGTTTGCAGCACACTATGGAGTGCCTCAGGAACGTTGGCGACTGATAATGCTTGGGTCACGTGTAGGTCCGGCTCCCCTTCATCCGCTGCCGACTCGTTACGCTTCAGGCAGAGCGAATTTTGCCGGAGGCGCCACACAGAACTAGCGTCAGAAAGGGGGTGAATTGTCGAGCCAAGGTTACGCCTTTCGATCGCTCGGTCCGTCTCTGCGTCTATCTTCGGATGCACATTGCCCTGTGGCAGGGATTTACAATGCACGCTCCGAACCTTGCTCGGCGAGTAACGCACGCGCCCAATCACCCGCGCGACTCCAGGATACCAATGATGACGCTATCCACGTCCTTCATTCCCTCTTGGTTCACTAGGCTGATATTATCGACGGTTTCCTGCAATGAGGCGCCGACCACGCCTCCCGGCGAATCGGCGCCCTTGCCCTGTATGGCCATGTTGGCGGCAAAGTACGCTTCCGTAGCGCCTACCCCGACTTTGAGCGAACACGTCTCTTTCGCGCCGTCGCAGATCATCCCCACGGTGCTGGCGAGGACCGTCTGCATCGCTACGGCGCATGTGTCGATGCTGCCGCCCAGAAGCCACACCATGCCGGCAGCGGCGCCTGCCCCTGCCGCTACTGCACAGCCGCACACAGGTGTCAGTCGGCCCAGCCGGCTCTTGACGTAGCTCGTTGATAAGTGGCTTACGGCGAGTGCTGTGGCCATTTCGTGGTCGGTTTTGCCCATCGACTGGCCCAATATGGCCACGGGCAGTATCGCAGTGATCCCGTGGTTTCCACTGCCTGCGCTGCTCATCACGGGCAGCGGGGCCCCGGCCATTCGCGCGTCTGCAGCAGCGCACGACAGCTGGCGAATCCGGTAGGCTGGATCGCTGCCGGGCTCGCGTCCGCATAGGCTCAGCCAGTACTGCGCTATGGCGCTGCATATTTCGACTCCATGCAGAAGGTGGCGCTCATCCTCGCTGTCCATCTCGTCGACTAGCCGCATGAGTTGGGTGTAGCTGAGCTCGCCGACGAGCTGTGGGACAGACCGCCTAGGTGGCTGAGTGTCGTTGCCAGAGCCTGGACTTGGGGCAACGTCGCGTCCATCGTAGGTTACCTTGGTGATATTGGAGTGCTCACGCTGGATAACACATTCCGCCCGGTGGCCTCGGGCGGATACCTCGGCCTTCACATAGACCCCTGTCACTTTGGGAATGCGAACTACCTTCACGCGGCCCTCGCGGACGAGCGCCTCGGCAGTTTCGGTGTTGCCGGGAGTGCAATCGCGGAGTACTTCGAGTGCGTACTCTGACCTTCCGCAGCATGCTCCGAGTGCAGCTGCTACGGTGTTGCCCCGCTTGCCTCCGGTTCCCGGAATGCCCACGCTCTTGCCATTCTTATATATGCTGTCGCTGACTTCGACGGTTACCGTGCCTATCTCGGCTCGACGGTCCAGGCCCGGGCAGTGCGCCTCCAGCTCCTCGCAGGCCCTTGCCACCGCGAGCGCCACGGCCCCGGGCTCGGTGCATCCGAGCGCTGGCGCGACTTCGCTTCTGAGAAAGTCCTTAAGCGTCAATGACATGGCAACTCCTCCTCACGATCACTGCAACAATGCAAGTACCGTGCCACTGTCGCAGCGCGCGTTCGGTATGCGCTCTGTGCCCATGCCGGGCTGCGATTACCCCGGGGAACTGACGGATCGCCCGACGCGGCACGCGAAGTCATCGTGGGATTTCGTCTCATAATGACACTCCCGACGAATGGAAAGAAGGAATCGCGTGGCCGAAACAGAATAGCGATGCAGGGACACGCCTTGGTAGGGTGTCCAAAAGGGGGAATCCCGTTATGGAACTGGGCGAGGCTCAGCTGCAGTCCTTCGTTCAGCAGATGGCTCAGGCTGTCGCTGCGATCATCGAGTTCGATGTGACCGTCGTCGGTCGGCAACTAACGCGGTTGGCCGGCACCGGGAGCTATGGGTCGCTTGTGGGGCAACAAGTGCCTGCTTCGTCGGCCTTCGCTGAGGCCATGCGCGTAGGCAGGCCGCATCTAGTGGTCGACCCTCGGCGCGATCCGGCGTGCCAGGCCTGCGAGGCAGGAGGCAGTTGTTCTGAGACGTGTCACGCAGCATATCCCCTGATGCTCGACAGCCAGCCCATCGGAGTGCTGGGGCTCATCGGCTTCACTGAGGAGCAGCGGCGTCGGATGGCCGATCACGGCCAAGACTACCTTGCGCTCGTTGAGAGTATCGCCCGGATGGTAGAGAGCGCGGCCAGGTATGCATCGCCGGTGCGTGAGCCCGATGCCGGGAGTGACCGCCTGATGACATTGCCGGGCAGCCAATGCGGTCACTCATTCAGCAGCATCCTCGGGGAGTCGCCAGCCATTGTCGATGCCAAGAAGTTCGCGCTCAAGGTCGCGACGAGCTCCTCGACTGTGCTGCTTACCGGTGAGAGTGGAACTGGGAAGGAGCTTTTCGCCCGGGCCATTCATGCCAACAGCGGGCAGAAGAAGGGACCCTTTGTTGCCGTGAACTGCGCCGCAATTCCCGATGAACTCCTCGACTCAGAGCTTTTCGGCTACGACGAGGGCGCGTTCACCGGGGCCCGACGAGGAGGCAAGCCCGGCCGATTCGAACTCGCAGACGGCGGGACGCTGTTCCTTGACGAAATAGCCGACTGTTCGCTGAGAATGCAGGCTAAACTCCTGCGCGCTGTGGACTATGGCGAGATACAGCGCGTGGGAAGTGTGAGGACGATCAGGCCGGACGTCCGCATTATCGCCGCCACGAACAAGGACATAGAGGCCTTAGCGAGGAGGGGCGAATTCCGCGAGGACCTGTACTTCAGAATAAGCGTCATCCCCATTCATATTCCGGCTTTGCGACAGCGACAAGCCGATATCGTGCCGTTGTTTCAACATTTCCTGGACGATATGTCGGCATTATCGCGGCAATCCCGTCCGACCATGTCGCTAGCTGCCGCCGCGGCGTTGGAAAGCTACGACTGGCCGGGAAACGTGAGAGAGCTGAGGCACGCTGCCGAATTCGCCCTGCATACGTGCACGACGGGAGCAGTAGAGCCTTGCCACCTGCCTCGGCGCGTCGCCTCCGGCGCCGCCAGACCAAGCGGGTGCGCCGATCCACGAACGGCTGGCGTCGTCGCCACCGCCTGCTCTGATGCCGCCGGCATAGCAGGCACTATGTCGAGTCGGGAGTGGGAGCGCGCCGCAATAGAGCAGGGGCTTAGGCGCCTTGGCAGCACGCCGCGCGCTAAGGAGATACTTGCGCGGCAGCTCGGTGTGGGCCGCTCCACCATTTATCGCAAGATCCGCAAGTACGGGCTCGAGTGAGCAAGGAGGCCGATGCTTCTAGGCGATTGCGCACCCGAATGATTCTCTGGTTCAGGGAACCTCGGTAGGCAAGGCCAGGATCCGCGAACGCCTGCATGAAAGGGCCGTCGATTAGGACATCAGTGGCCAGCAGGAGGTCGCGCACGCCGGGGGCGGAGGAGCTGACGAGTTGCTCCCATGTATAGCCTGTGTAGGTCACGACCGATAGCCCTCTGCGGTAGGCTTCTTGTGCCAGACGGGCGAAGCCCGGCGCCTGCGCGAAGGGCTCGCCGCCGCTCAGGGTGATGCCGCTCAGGATTGGGTTGGCCTCTGCGCGAAGCAGCGTCTCCTCGATGCTGACCTCCATGCCTCCGCCAAAGCTCCACGTATGGGGGTTATGGCACCCTTCGCACCGATGCGGGCACCCCTGGGCAAACACTACTAGCCTTACGCCGGGTCCGTCCACCACGCTCTCGTCCACGATCCCAGCTAACCTCACAGTCGTGGGCGCGGCATCTGTCATTGTCTTTCTGCCTCCCGTCTGCGCGGTCCGGTCCTGGCGTTTTTGGCATCGCTCGTGTGCGCCACCCTGTCGGCAAGCTCAGCGCGCTTGGCGTCATTGAACCTGTCTACGGTGGACAAATACCCGGTGATGCGTCTCACTCGTCTGATTGATCCCGACTGGCACGCCGGGCACACTGACTCGATGACTCCGGAGTAGCCGCAGGACAGGCATTCGTCTATCGGGAAGTTGATGCCGCCGTATCCCAGGTCTGCCCGTGCCATGGCGCGGACGATGCTCTCCACCGCTTCCACATTGTGAAGCGGTGGGGAAGAGAGCTCCACGTAGGAGATGTGCCCGGCATTGGCGAGGTTGTGGTACTTCCCCTCGCGTGCGAGCTTATCCCATATGGACACTCGCGTCCCCACGGGCACATGGAAGCTGTTGGTGTAGTAGGCGCAGTCTGTGACACCCGGAACCGTGCCGAACCACTCACGGTCGATGGCGACGAACCTTCCGGAGAGGCCCTCAGCCGGCGTCGCCAGCAGTGTGAAGTTGAGGTCGTGGGCCTCGGCGTATTCGTCGACACGCCTGCGCATGAACCTGACGATCTCGTAGCCCAGGGCATCGGCGTCGTCACTGCCGGCGGCGATCTCAGGTCCGACTCCGCCATCGGGGCCGACCCCGATGCTCTCGGTGTGGTTGCTGCCGCACAGGGTGTTCAGTGTTTCTGCCAGCCCGATGAACCCTATGGACAGAGTGCCGTGCTTGATCGCCGGCGCGATTTCATCGTCGGCCGACAGCCCTTCCGAGCCCATGTAGACGTGTTGGCCCATGAGGAAGGGCATGTCGCGCACTCTGAGGCGGGATTGCACGTTGTATCTGTGCAGCAGCTGTCTGGCCGCTAGGTCCATACAGCGGCCGAGCAGGGCGAAAAAGCGGTCTTCACTGCCGCCGGCTCGCAGGGCGAGTCGCGGAAGGTTCACTGAGGTGAAGGAGAGGTTGCCGCGTCCGGCGCTCACGGCGGCGCCGTGCCTGTTGGCGATCACCCGGGTTCGGCACCCCATGTACGAGACCTCCGGACCATAGGGCGCGTTGAACGAGGAGTCCGTGAAGCTGAACGTGGGGTTCATGCGCCTGGCCGCCACGCGGCACGCGAGCAGGAAGAGGTCGTAGTTTGGATCGCCCGGATTGGCGTTGACGCCCGCCTTGACTCTGAAGATGATATTGGGAAAGACGGGCGTCTCGCCTCTGCCGAGCCCTGCTTCATACGCTTCTAGCAGACACTTGGATGCGAGCCTGCCTCCTTTGGACGTGTCGCAGCCCAGGTTAAGGCTGGAGAACGGGACCTGAGCGCCTGCCCTGCTGTGCATGGAGTTGAGGTTGAACACCAGCGCCTCCATGGCCTGGTAGACCTCGTCTTCTGAGCGCCCTTCCATGTACGGGGCCATGTCGGTGTCGAAGAATGGGAACGACTGTCCTCCATGCATGTCGTTCTGGCAGCTCTGTATGATGATCGCAGCCAGGGCAGCGGCGGACGCCGGACGTTTGGGAGGCCGGACGTACCCATGGCCGGTGCTGAAACCTTCAGCAAGCAGCCTGCCCAGGGGTATCTGCACGCATGTCAGAGTCTTGCCGTAGAAATCGAGGTCGTGTATATGGATGTCTCCGCCCTGGTGCGCCCGGGCTATGTCGGCGGGAATCACCCGGGTGAGGTAGTACTCCTTGCTTGCCTCGGACGCGATCTGAAGCATTTTGGCAGACGGGGAATTGCCGATGTTGGCGTTTTCCCTGCTGGTCTCCTTGAGGATTTGTGCAATGGAGTCCATCAGATTGGGCGGGGAAGACTTGTCGAGAACGTGCGGACGCGGGTGCGAATGCGCCATGCAGGCAGGGCGAGCTGAGTGAGGGGAGCAGTAACGACGTTCAACAGCCATGGTCAGGCCTCCCTTTCTCCACGAAGGTGGCTTCTATCCCCACAAGGCAGGTCTCCTGGCTGCCGGATCATGGCATGCGCGCGTCTTCCCCCTGCGTGAGCAGGAGTGACTTGCGGCGTGCGCCCATGCTTCCCGGCTACAGTGGCGGGACCGCGGGCTTGGCAGGCGACACAACACCCGATGGTGCGTACTCGCCCGCTGCCTCTTCCCTATTCTCCCTCATACGAGGGCACCTGGCAGGGGTCGCCTATTCGGTTTCGATCATCTCGCACGCGGCTTCAGCGTGGGCCGTTGCGCCGCGATCGGGATGTGTAGTTACAATATACCACAACGAACAGCCGTGAGTAAGCTCACCCGGGTGGGTGCGCCGCGCCTTCGACGCGCAAAAGAGCGCCTATCGCCACGCGATGTAGTCGCCCGGCGCAAGCACGGGTTTGCCGTCGACTCCGCATACGGACTGGACGGGAGTCCCATCGCGGCGCATGATGCCTATTCCGAAGAGGAAGGACCCCGCACTCCGCTCGGTCCGGGACGGATCGTAGATGTCCTGCTGTAGCAGTCCGCGCTCGCCCGCGGCGTGGGTGAGGAAGGCGATGTACTGCCCGTTGGGCGACCACGTGGGCCAGCTGCCGTCGGAGTAGGTGAGTTGCCGCGCATTGTTTCCATCGACATTGATGGTCCAGATAGAACTGGCCGAGGACTTGTGGACATAGGCGATGGCGGCGCCGTCCGGGCTCACTGCCGGGTATCGCAGCGAGGCGCCGCTCTTTGGGTCAACGGATACGAGCGCTCTGGCGCCGCGAGGGCTCAAGACGTAGATTCCATACACATTGCCCAGAACGAACGAAGCCTGCTCTGCCCCTGTGCCGGGGATCCACTTCAGCGTTGACGACGAGGTAGACACGCCTTCAGGCAATTCGCCTATCCAGGTGCGTTCATCGAGGCGGTCGATGCGTGAAGTGTAGATTGCAGTGCGATAGCTGCGATTTCTCTTTATGTACGCAATGGTGTCATTGGAGACGAACGTCGGCGAACCGTACTTCTCCAAGTCCTCCGGATCGCTGATCCTCACGTCCCTGCCGGTATCCAGGTAGTAGACGTGCAACTGCTCTCTGCGGTCTACGTAGGCCAGGGTCTTCCGGTCCGGAGAGATCTCAATGGACGAACCCGAAAACGTAAGGTTCTGCACCTCTCCTGTCGCGATGTCGATCAGGCTGGTCTCGCCCGACTTAGTGGAGCAGCATATGATCGACCCTGCGGGAGCCGCTTCGGCAGTGTCGGCAGTCGACGAAGCTTCCATTGGGCCGGGCGCTTGTGTCGAAGAGACTGTTCGTATTGAGGGCATGACCGTCAGTGCAAGGCAGAGTACGAGGAGGACAAGACGAGCGTTTCTACGCGTGATCATGTGTGGATCGCCTCCGAAGAGAGAATGCGAGAGAGAATGTGCGTCCTTTTCGATGTCCATGCTCAGCTGCGGCCGGCTACAGTATGCGGATTCCTGTCTCCTCGATCTCCGCCATGCGTTCGGCGGTGTATTCCCGGATGCACCTGGGGTAGAATGTCTGCTGGTAGTCCGGAAAGCGGGCGGCAACGTTGAACGTGGTGGTCAGATCCAACAGGTCCTTCTGCATTCGGCTCACCCCCTCGCGTGTACATTATATCTCACGTTCCGCATGTAACCTACATTCAGCCCCCCGAGCGGATACTGACGACACTCCGCAGGCTGTCCGCGGTCTGCGCCAGAGCAGGATTTCGATCTTCGCCTGCAGGAGACGGCACCCTGGATGCAGAAGGTTCTGCCCGAAGAACAGGGAGTATAAGGCACGGCGGGTCCAGCGCTTGCCGTGCTGCTGAAAGGAGTCTTGTCGTGCACGGAGAGGCTTGATCTGCGCAAGCAGCTCAAACACCTGTACC
>Ga0209718_1001957_pt1 | contig 21374 bp, 19 predicted proteins | sample AD_JPNAS1_MetaG_FD_184420 | JGI IMG/M metagenome (GOLD analysis project Ga0209718, IMG submission 184420) | Active sludge microbial communities of municipal wastewater-treating anaerobic digesters from Japan - AD_JPNAS1_MetaG (SPAdes) (version 2) | ecosystem: Engineered > Bioreactor > Anaerobic... | reverse complement strand
CCCCGAGCGGATACGAAAAGACCGGTCCCGGGCGCTGCTCGCCGAAGCGAACCGGATCTACGACTCCTACAACGAGCGCTGGATGGGCCGGGAGACTTCGATCATCGCGACCGAGAAGAACGCGCCCGAAACGACGGTCTGCCGCAACCCCTGCTACCTCAACGTCGTCGTCAGAGAGGACCTGCCGTTCGGGTTCTCCGGGAGGGCGGTGATCACGGAGAACCGGCGCCACTACGTCGTCGGCGAACTCCTGCAGGATATTTAGCCACACCGAAAACTTTTCCCGGATAGAGATCCTTCCACTCTTCATGCAGGAGATCACCGGGCACGAACTCTCTTCAAAGAAGGCCGAATACCTCAAGTACATCTACATGCAGGGCGATGTCGTGAGGACGACCGAGATCGCCGCTCATTTCTCCGTCGCGCCCTCGACGGCGACAAAGACGCTCGCGGATATCGCGAAGGCGGGCTACGTCGAGCAGTTGCCCTACCACGGGGCGCGTCTCACGGCCCGCGGCATCGACTACGCCCGGTTCCTGATCCGCCGCCACCGGATCGTTGCTCTCGTCCTCAGCCGCTACGGCCTCAGGCCCGACGAGGCCTGCACCGAGGCAAAGAAGATCGAGCAGTGCATCTCAAAAGACCTCACGGACAGGATATGCACGTCGCTTGGGCACCCGATGATGAGCGGCTGCGGCGAGATCGAGCACGACTGCTTCTGCTGCCCGAGAACGAGCCGGGAGGAAGATAATTTAGAGTCGGGCCAAACCTGAGGTGGAGAGGATGAAACCACAGGCTACTATCGCGCTCTATCTGATCATTGCAGTTCTCCTGCTCGCGGCGGGCTGCACCGGAGTCGACCACCGCGAGCAGGATGCAGCGATCGTCGTCGCGGTCACCATAGCCCCCGAACAGGAGTTCGTGGAGCGGGTGGGAGGCGACCACGTCCGCGTCGTCCTCCTGGTGCCGCCGGGGGCCGACCCCCACACCTACGAACCGCCGCCGGGTATCCTTGCCGACGTCGCGGGGGCGGATATGTATGCCGCGGTGGGATCGGGGGTAGAGTTCGAACTCTCCTGGAAGGATAAGATCGCCGCCCTGAACCCCGGTATGCTCGTCGTCGACTGCTCGCGCGGCGTCGACCTGATATCGACCGATCCGCACATATGGGTCTCGCCACGGAACGCGAAGGTGATGGTCGAGAACATATGCCGGGGGCTCATCGAGGTCGACCCGGAGAATGCCACCGATTACCGCCGGAACGCCGACGCGTACCGGGAGGAGCTCGACGCCCTGGATGCGGAGATCGCCGATGCGCTCGCCCGGTCCGGCGTGACGAAGATCATGGTCTACCACGCGTCGTGGGCCTACTTCGCCCGGGACTACGGCCTTGTCGAGGTTCCTATCGAGAGCGAGGGAAAAGAGCCCTCCCCGCAGAGGATAGAGCACCTCGTCAGGCAGGCAGAGGAGGAGGGGATACGGGTGATCTTCGCGTCGCCCGAGCACTCCACGCGGAGCGCCGAGGTGATCGCAAAAGAGGTCAACGGCACCGTGGTGCAGGTAAGCCCGCTCGCGGGGGATTACCTTGCGAACATGCGGCGCGTTGCCCTGGCATTCGCGGAGAGCGGCGGACCATGACCGCTCCCGTGATCGAGGTCGACGACGTCTGGGTCAGGCTGCGCGGCCGGACCATCCTTGAGGCGGTGAGCCTCGCCATCCATTCAGGCGAGTTCTACGCCATCATCGGGCCGAACGGCGGCGGAAAGACGACGCTCCTCCGGGTGATCCTCGGCCTCCTCGCCCCCTGCCGGGGGGAGGTCCGGATCGGCGGCAGCACCGATCCGGCGATGCGAAAGGACCTCGGGTACGTCCCCCAGTTCCGGTCGTTCGACTTCGACTACCCCATCACCGTCAGAGAGATGGTCCTCTCCGGCCGCCTCGGGCGCATCGCCCGCCGCCCGCGCCGCTACGGGGCCGAAGACCGTGCCCGGACGGAGGAGGCGCTCGATACGATGGGGATCGCCGATCTTGCCGACCGGCAGATCCGGAACCTCTCGGGCGGGGAGCAGCAGCGGGCGATCATAGCCCGGGCGCTCGTCGGCGACCCGAAGGCGCTCCTCCTCGACGAGCCGACCGTCTACGTGGATGCCCCGACGGAGACGCAGTTCTACGAGATCCTGGACGGGCTCCGCGACCGGATGGCGATCATCCTCGTGACTCACGATATCGGGGTGCTCCCCGGGCACGTGACCCGGGTTGCCTGCTTGAACCGGCGCCTCTACACGCACGACACGGACGAGATCACGCCCGACATGATCGAGGCGGCCTACCGCTGCCCGGTGGACCTGATCGCCCACGGTGTGCCGCACCGGGTACTTCCCGAACACTCGCGGGAGGAGTGAGCATGTTGGATGTGCTCGGGTTTGAGTTCTTCAGAAACGCCCTCATCGCCGGCGTACTCGCGAGTATCGCCTGCGGCATCATCGGCACCTACGTCGTGGTGCGGCGGATGGTCTCGGTCAGCGGCGGCATATCGCATGCGGCCTTCGGGGGGATAGGTCTTGGCTACTTCCTCGGCATCGACCCGCTCCTCGGCGCCGCCGGGTTCACCGTGGCGGCGGCGCTCGGTGTGGGCACGCTCCAGCTCCGGGCCCGGCAGCAGATGGATACCCTCATCGGCGCGGTCTGGGCGGCCGGGATGGCCATCGGCATCCTCTTTGTCTACCTGACACCGGGGTTTGCGCCCGACCTCTTCTCCTACCTCTTTGGGAACATCCTCCTCGTGCCGCGGGGGGATATCCTGCTGATGGGGGTCCTCACCGCCGTCATCGTCGCCGTCGTCGCCGTCCTCTACCGGGAGCTCCAGGCGGTCACGTTCGACCCGGATTACGCGGCGGTCATGAATCTTCCCGTCGAACGGCTCTCGCTCCTCCTCCTGGTGCTCATCGCTCTCACGGTGGTGATGCTGATACGGGTGGTGGGGATCATCCTCGTGATCGCGCTCCTCACGCTCCCGGCGGCGATCAGCCGCCTCTACACCGCACGCGTGTGGACCATGATGCTCCTTGCCGTCGTCCTCGGCATCATCTTCACCGTCGCGGGGATCGCCCTCTCCTACGTCATCGATGTTCCGTCGGGCGCGACGATCGTTCTCGTGAGCACGCTTGCGTACGCAGGCGCTCTCGGGGCCGAGCGCCTCAGGGAGGGGAGGGGGAGCGAGTCTGCGGCCGCCGCGTCGGTCAGGCGATGAAGTCCGCCTGGGGCTTGAAGAGCAGGGAGAGTATGTTCTCCAGCCAGCCCGAGATCGTCGAGAAGAGGGAGACCTCCTCACCCCCGGCCCGGGCATTCACCTCTGCCGCCGTATCCGCGCTCTCGTCTGCAAGGGTCGCGGGGACGGTCACGTTCTCCTTCGGGAGATCGGTCTCGTTCACCGCAGGCTCCACCGGATTCATGCGCTCGAGCAGGGCCGCATCCTTCGTGAGGAGGTGGACGGACCGATCGCCGTCGCCGCCCCCGGCGGCAAGGAACGAACCGTCGGGGGTCACGGCGATCGACTCCACGCGACCGCCGAGGGTGATCTTCTGGCGTTCGGCCCCCGACTGATCGAGGACGTAGATCGTCCTGCCCGATGCGGCGAGGACCTCTCGCGCCTCTTCGGTCAGGGCCGTTGCAAGGACGGCCTCTGTGGTGGGATACTTCCAGAGGTGCTCCCCCTCCGCCGTGGAGAGGTAGACGCACCGGTCAAGAGATCCGGCGGCCACAAACCGACCGTCGGGAGTGAGGGCGATGCCCTTTACGCAGTTACCGGTCCCGTAACTCCAGGACTCCCCCTCGCCGCTGTTGAGGTAGTAGACCCCATGGTTGTCGCACCCGAGCGCGATCCTCCGGCCGTTCTCCGATATGGCGACGCCGTAACCGTCGGTGCCCATATCGTAGTCCCAGAGTATATTCTTATCCTGGTCAAAGACGAATAGAGCGCCGTTGTCGCATGCAGCGGCAATGGAGATGCCTTCTGACGAGAGGGCCACGCCCCGGTAGATATACGTCGTCTTCTCGGCCCAGAGCAGGTTCCCGTCACCGTCAAAGAGGTAGAGTTTATCCGCGGCAACGCCGATGCGTGAGCCTTCGGGCGATATGGCGACGTCGCTTATCCGGGAGCCGACCGCGGTCTCCCAGAGGATATCACCCTCCCGGTCCAGGAGGGAGACCGTCGAGCCCGCACCGGCAGCGACCAGAGAACCGTCGTGGGAGATCGCTACGGTACTGACGACATCGTCGGCCCCCCTCTCCCAGAGAGGGGCGTAGTCTCCCTTATCGGCGGTAGCGGTCCCGCACAGGAGAGCGGCAAGACAGCAGAATATGATAAGCGGCACAGAAAGCCGGGCAGCACCCGGCCGGCGGCTTTTCGAGTCGGAGCGCGTGGGTGGCGTGGCCCTGGAGTAAACCCTCCCCCCTCCGGTAGATCTGGTTGAAGTCACTTCCCCCGATGACATCAGGCCCTGACTACACAGATAACCGGTATAAGCCTTTCGGTCGGGAGGAGGCCCGCCCTCCCCGGACGGCAGACCGGCACCCGTGCAATCCCACGACAGGCGGCGCGGCGGAGCCCCGGGGCACGGGGGTATCCCGCGGGACATTTGGCGCCGGGGGCCGGGGAGGTCATCGCCTCGGGCCGCAGAGAACCGGGAGACGGCGCGGTCCGGGCCGGATCAGGACGGTTCCAGCCCGGACCCGCACGCATCGTCCTGCCCGTGCTCCGTCGACGGGTCGATCAACTGCAGGTCCTCGACCTTGTTGATGTTCGTGAACGTCAGGAGGTCGGGGTCGATCTCGCGGATCGTCTCGACGCTCACGTAACGGGTGTTCAGGCTCCGGATCATCGGGCGGAGCGAGAGGGACTCGTGCTCCTCCAGGTAGGCGAGCAGCGCGCTCCTCCAGTAGACCGCATGGAGCGGTTCGAGCATATCGGCGTTCCAGCTCGGTATGGCGGCGTCGTACCCGAGAGCGGCGTCAAAGAGCATCCTCACCACCCCGGGGTTGATGCAGGGCATGTCGCAGGCGGCAACGAATATGTACTCGCCGTGCGCCGCAAGCGTCCCCGCGTGCAGGCCGCCGATAGGCCCGAGATCCCTCCTGATATCCGGTATGCACCTGACGTCGTCGAGATGGATGAACCGTTCGCACTGCTCCGGGTCCCGCGCGACCACGACGATCTCGTCCACCACCTCCCGCAGGGTATCGATGAGGCGGTCGATGAAGGTCTTGCCCTGGAAGGTGAAGAAGTACTTCTCCCGCCCTCCGGCACGCCGTGCCGCTCCGCCCACGAGGATAATTGCCGATCGCATGCTCACCCTGCGCTAGAGCCGCTCCCGGAAGCGGATCAGTTCGGCGATGCAGGCGTTATAGGGCGCATCGAGACCGTGCCGCCGGGCGAGCGCCGCCACGGCGCCGTTCATGAACTCGATCTCGGTCTTTTGCCCGCGGGCGAGGTCCTGGAGCATCGAGGAGTGGTGGGCGGCCGTCGCAGGGAGCTGGACGGTCCGGAGATACTCCAGGTACGCCTCCGGCGTTGCCCGGGGGAGGGCGATGCCCTCGGCCTCCACCACCAAATAGGCCTCCCGGACGATCCCGGTGACGACCGCCCAGGCGTGCGGATCGGCAAGCGCCCCGTAGGGAACGTTCATGATGGCCCCGAGCGGGTTTAGCGCACAGTTGTAGAGGGTTTTTGACCAGAGGTCGCTCCTGATCGCACCGGTCGCTTCCGCCCGGATGCCGGCCTCCGAAAAGAGAGAGGCAAGGCGGACGACCGCCTCGTCCGTGCCGGACGGGAACCTGCCAAGCCTCATCGGCGCCGCCTCCACCGAGACGTGAACCGCCGCATCGCCCCGCCACTCAAACCCGGTGATGATCATGGCCCCGATGACCCGGTCGGTGAACCGCCCGATGACCTCCTCGTTCCCGATGCCGTTCTGGAGGCTCACCACCTCCTGTCCCCGGATTGCATCCGCAAACTGGCGGCAGACCGCATCCGTATCGGTGGATTTGGCGGTGATGATGAAGTAGTCGGCAGCCCGCCACGCGGGGGGAAGGTCTTCAGAGCAACTGAAGCGGTAGGTGCCCTCTCCCCATATGCCGGTCAAAAAGAGACCCCGCTCCCGCACCGCGTCCGCGTGCCGCGCCCTCGCAACGGCATGGACATCTGCGACTCGGGAGAGCTTTGCGGCGATGGTCAGGCCGACCGCTCCCGCACCCAGGACCACGATCTTCATGTCACTACCTATATAGACGCAGTTACCTGTTAACTTCTCCCTTTCTCCCGGCGCTCCATGGCGAGCAGCGCCTCCTTGATGGCCGGATCGGGGGTGAACCCGCCTATACCGGTCTTTGCGACGACCCGATGGCAGGGCACCACGATCGGGGTCGGGTTCTTAGCCATCGCCGACCCGACCGCCCGGGGCGCGGTCCCGACCCTTTGGGCGATATCGCCGTAGGTGGCGGTCTCTCCGGAGGGGATGTCGCGAACCGCGCGATAGATCGCGGCGAACGTCGAACCTCCCCCGGTCGCAACACTCCGGAGGGAGGAGAGGTCCGCCCGGCGCCCGGCACAGTAAAGCAGGATCTCCTCCGGGACCGGCCCCTCAAGCCCGGTACGCGCAAAACGCACCCGGTAGACGAGATCGTCCTGCCACGCGACGTGGACGTGCCAGAGGCCGAACCGGCACGATCCGGTCAGAACCGCCATCGGCCGGCCTCCTTCTTGAAGAGGTCGATGGTGCAGGTCGTCATCTCCTCCTGCATCCACGGCGGCAGACCGGCGTGGACCCGGGATTCCAGGAACCGCCGCTCTCCAAGGACGAGCACCCCCCGGTCTTCGGGTGTCCGGAGCACCCGGCCGAGCGCCTGGAGAGCGCGGTTGATCGCCGGGAGGGTGTAACTGATGAACTCGCCCTCCGCCCCGAACTTCATGCGGAAGTAGTCGATCACCATCCGGCGGACGCGGTTGAACGGCGCAAGCGGGAGGCCGATGACGAGCGCGCCCGCGAGCATCTCGCCCCGGTAGTCGAGGCCCTCGCTCCACTTGCCGCCAGAGACCGCAAAGAGGACGCCAAACCGGCCCGTCCCGGGGAGGGCCATGAACTCCCGGAGCATGACGGAAGCGGCGGCGGTGTCTTTGGGCTCGACGTAGATCTGTTTCTTCCTTATCCGGGGGGCGCACCGCTCCGCGAACGTGTTGAGGAGGTCGTAGGAGGGGAAGTAGACGGCCAGGTTCCCCGGGAGGGCGGCAAACGTGGCGATGTAGTCCTCGGTCCGTGCGAGGTTCTCTTTGTCCCGGCGCATCGAGTAGGCGGTGGTGATGTCGTCGGCGCAGAATATGCGGCGGTTCTCGGGGGGGAAGGCGTTCGGGAGCGATATCGTGGTGACGGGAAGGTCGCCGAAGTAGTAGCGCCGGTAACTCTCGATGGGGGAGAGCGTCCCGGATATCAGGACAGAGCATGCATGCGCCTGCGCGATCTCCTGGAGTTTGGTGCTCGGATCGATGTTCCTCACCTCGAGCGCCACCGATCCGTCGTCTGCCTTCCGGTAGACCGTCAGGTAGGCCGGGTCGTCTGCAGACCGAAATATCCGGTAGAAGAACTCGGTCAGCCGCTCGATGGCGCTCTCCCGGAATTCGCCCGCCTGCATGTTCTTCTCGCGGATCCCCTCGCTGATCTTGAGGAGATCGTCGACGACCCCTTCCACGTTCCGGTAGAGCGTGCCGGCAAGGATCATCCGCTGGAATATGGCCGGGTCGAACCAGTCCTCGACCTCGTGCGACGCCTTGAGCGCTTCCATGAACCGGGTGATCTGCGGCAGGATCTGGGTGACGGCGTCCGCCGACTGCTGCGACCGCCGCCGCCCGGCAAGTTCGTGGCCGGCCTGCACGATGTCGCGCTCCTCGATCGTCACGCTCTCGATGCTCTGGACGACGTCGCCGCAGTTGTGGGCCTCGTCGATGAGCAGCAGGGTGTCAGACCCCTCGATGCCGAGCGAGAGGTAGAGCTGCTCGCGGATGGTGTCGTCAAAGAGGTGGTAGAAGTTCACGAGGATCACGTCGGCGTCGCGCGCGGCGTGCATCATCGTGTCGTAGGGGCAGATGTCGCCGCAGAACCCGGCGAGCCGGTCGGGCCAGATCAGTTCGGTGCTCACCCGCTCCGCCCGGGTGCGGAGGGCCGCCGAGGGTATCATCTTCAGCCCTGAGTCTCCCGGCTCGACAAAGGATTTGCCGCGGATGAAGTAGGGGCATATGAGCGGGTGGTCCGGGTCCATCTTCCGGATCTGCTGCTTGATGTGGCGGTCGTTTGCCGGGACGAGCGATCCCTTCTGCGCCCGCTCCCGCATCAGCGCCGTCGAGAAGGCCTTGACGCCCTCGCACCGCCGGTAGACGTCCCCCTCGCCGCCGAGCGGGCACATGCTCGACTTGCCGATGAGGTAGGCGAACTTCAGGCCGCCGCGTTTCTTCCGGATGAGCTCGAGCTCGCGCATGAACGTGGCGAGCTGGCTGATGGTCCGGACGGCGACGAGCACTTTGCGCCCCCGGTTCTCCGCGAGGAGCGCAGAGATCACGCTCGACTTGCCGCTCCCGGTCGGCGCATCGATCATGGCGATACCGCCGTCGCGCGCGACAGATGCGGCTGCTTCGAGCATCTCCCGCTGGTGGGGTCGGTACTCCCGGTACGGGAACCAGTCGTCGAGGGTATCCATCACATACAGGTTGGCGGCCGACGTCAATGTAGTTTGGGTGTGCGGGGTGAATGTGAAAGGTGCGCCGGCGGGCGGGGACCTGATCCCCGCGATCCCGCCGGGAACGCTTCCCATCGCGCATATGTCCGCTCGTTTGCCCTTTGGACTCCCAATAGAGGCCCTATTGCCTGAAAAACCCCGGAAAAAGCCGAAATGCGAAAGTATTATATCGTTTACCGTACACTTCCCGGTTGAGGAAACCACATGTCCTTCAAGACTGAGGTCATCGAGAAGATAGCAGCCCTCGTTACGGCCGCATTCGGCCTGGTCGCCGCCCTCGCGTGGAACGGCGCCATTCAGGAGCTCTTCAAACTCATATTCGGTGAACAGAGCACGCTCGTTGCGATGTTTGTGTATGCCGTTGTCGTGACGATCATCGCGGTGATCGCGGTCGTCCTGATCGGCCGCGCCGCAGCGAAGGCGAAGGGCGAGGACGAGGCGGCAGAGAGGAAATAAGCCCCGGCAACCCTTCTCTTTTTGACCCGGAGTTCGCAGGTCCGATGAGCCGGCACGATGAACGCGCAGAGCAGAACCGGATGAGAGGCGGACAGGGGATGCTCATATCCACCGGGGATACACCCGCCCATTCGGTCACCATCACGGTCATCGACTACGACGGGTCACGGGTCGATGAGCGAATCTGCCGGCCGGAAGACCTCCGGGCACTCATCGCCCGCCCGACGGTCACCTGGATCGACGTCGACGGTGTCCACGACACCGGGATCATCGAAGCTGTCGGAGACGTCGCCGGAATCCATCCGCTGACGCTCGAGGATATCGCCAACACCCGCCAGCGCCCGAAGATCGAGGATTACGGCAATTATCTCTACGTGGCAGTCCGGATGCTCTCCCCCGACGGCGCGGGTGCGTTCCAGAGCAAGCAGATGAGCCTTGTCCTCGGCACGGGATATGTCATATCGTTCCAGGAACGGCCCGGCGACGTCTTCTCCCGCATCCGCGAACACCTGCGCACCGGGGCCGGGCGGATCCGGAACGAAGGAGCGGACTACCTCTTCTACTCGCTGCTGGACGCGATCGTCGATGGGTATTTTACCGTGATCGAGGAGTTCGGGGAGCGGATCGAGGCGGTCGAGGAGGAGGTGGTGGCGGATCCCGACCACGAGACCCTGCAGGCGATCTACGCCCTGAAACGGTCGCTGATCGCTCTCCGGCGGTCGGTCTGGCCGCTCCGCGACGTGGTGGCGGAACTCGAGCGGGGCGATTCGTCCCTGATCCGCACATCGACGCTCGTCTACCTCCGCGACGTCTACGACCACGCCATCCAGGTTGCCGAGACCGTCGAGACCTACCGGGACACGGCATCCGGGACCCTCGACGTCTACCTCTCAAGCCAGAGCAGCCGGATGAACGAGATCATGAAGGTTCTCACGATCATCGCCACCATATTCATACCGCTCACCTTCATCGCCGGGGTCTACGGCATGAACTTTGCGTATATGCCCGAACTCGGGTATTCCTGGGGATACCCCGTGACCCTCGCCCTGATGGCGGTCGTCGCGGGCATCATGCTCTTCTACTTCAAGAGAAAGGGCTGGTTCTGACCGGCGAAGGGCGGGCGGGATCGCCATCGCCCACCCGTAACCGGGATATCCCCCCCATTACGCCGGAGTCCGGCCCCACCGGCAGTGATGTTTTATCCCGGTGAGATATCCGGGAGATGGGCAGCCATGGATCTCACCGAGCGTGCCCCCCTGCACGGAGGCACCGGCCTTTCCACGGAGGTGCAGACCCCTTCCTGGCGGCGTGTGCCGAAGAGATCCGCCCGTGATCCCGGATAGGCATCACCGGCCGGAGAGCCCCAAAGACCGCGATTGGCGCCGTCCTGCACGGAGACAATGTTTTATGCCGTGCGAAGAGTACCATCTGTTGAACGCATCATGAAGGACAGACTCACGGATTCTCTTGTTACGGCGATAGAACACGGTCGCACCGGCCTCGACGCGAGGATGCAGGCACTCGCCGGGAAACTCGCCTACCCGGAGACGGCATACGCCCTCCCCGTGGCCTACGCCGTCACCGGCATAGCCGTGCGGGACGCAAACGGAGCGCGCGAGGCATACCGGCAGTCCGGCAACAATCTCCTCGTCGCCTGCGAATGCCTGATGGCCGGCGAAGGCGGCGTGGCAAGCCCGTATACCGGCTTTATAGCGGATGCGGTCCTCCGGAGGCTCGGCTACACCCTGGTCGACGGGAGCGTCACGGGCCTTGGTCTCCTCGTCGGGACGCCGGAGAGCCCTGATGCCGCCGCGGCCATATGCCGGGAGATGCAGGAGAAGTACCTGCTCACCTTCCTCGCCGGCGGTGTCGTGGAGGCGCTCTCCGGCGCCGGTGTCCGCCTGGGGCTGGATTACCGCCTGGTGCCGCTCGGTCCAGAGAGCGCTCACGGCATCCACTTCGCCGACATCCTCGCCCGGGTCGCGATGATGTTTGGGGGGGTGCAGCCGGGAGACGTCCACTCCCTGCTCGGGTATGCCGCAGAGCGGGCGAAAGCGTTCGTGATCGTGTTTGGCGGCCTCACCGACGAGGAGACCGCGTTCGTCGATGCCCTGCGGGTGCTCGGCATACCGATCCTCTCGGCCGGCGGCGGCTACGAGGGAGGCGAGTGGATAGGGATCGCTCCCGCGGAGGCGGTCCGGACCGGCATGGACCTCCGGGGGATCCGGGTCACGGTCACGGCGATACCGATACCCATGGCCTGTTCTCCGGCATTCGAGGGGAAGAGCATCCGCAAGGAGGAGATGTACGTGGAGTTTGGCGGCGGACGGACTCCCGCGTTCGAGCTCCTCCGGATGCGGCCCCGCGAAGAGATCGAGGACGGAAAAGTCACCGTCGTCGGCCCGGATCTCGACGACGTCCGGACAGGCTCCGCCCTTCCGCTCGCGATCCTGGTGGACGTCGCCGGCGCGAGGATGAAGGCGGACTACGAACCGGTGATCGAGCGGCGGATCCATACCTTCATCAACTACGGCGAGGGGTCCTGGCACGTTGCGCAGCGGGACCTCATCTGGGTCAGGCTCTCAAAGGAAGCGGTGGCAAAAGGCGTCAGGATCCGGGATATCGGGACGCTGCTTGCCCACAAACTCAAGGCGGAGTTCCCGGATCACATCGACGCGGTCCAGGTGACGCTCGTCACCGATAGGGAGCAGGTCGAGAGGATGCTTGTGGAGGCGCGGGAGATCTACGCGCGGCGCGACGAGCGGATCAGCGGCATGAAGGACGAGGATGTGGAGACGTTCTACTCCTGCACCCTCTGCCAGACGTTTGCCCCGAACCACGTCTGCGTCATCACGCCGGAGCGGCCGGCGCTCTGCGGGGCGATCACCTGGCTCGACGCCCGGGTTGCCCACGATATAGCCCCCGCCGGGGCAAACCAGCCGATCCCGAAGGGGGAGATGGTCGACGCCCTCTACGGTGAGTTCGTGGGGGTGAACCGGTTCGTCAAGAAGGCATCCCACGGTGAGGTCGACCGGGTCTCCCTCTACAGCATGATCGAGAACCCGATGACCGCCTGCGGGTGCTTCGAGTGCATCGCGGCCATCGTGCCGGAGGTGAACGGTATCCTCGTCGTCAGCCGCGACTTTGCCGGGGAGACGCCGCTCGGGATGACCTTCTCGACGCTTGCGGGGACGATCGGAGGCGGCGCGCAGACGCCGGGGTTCATCGGCATATCGAAGAACTACATCCTGAGCGACAGGTTTCTGGCGGCCGAGAACGGGATCATGCGAGTGGTCTGGATGCCGTCTTCCCTGAAAGAGGAACTCGGCGACCGGCTGCGGGAGAGACTTGCCGCACAGGGAGTACCGGACCTCTTTGCAAAGATCGCCGATGAGGTCTCGGCGCCGACGATCGAGGATCTCGTCCTCTTCCTCGAGCGCGTCAAACACCCCGCGCTCACGATGAGGTCGCTTATATAGGAGGGATGGTGCGTGATGGAGAGCAATGATGAGCGATTGGCGATCCGGGAGGTGCGCCTCGGCGCCACGCGGGCCGAAGGGGGAACCCGGGAGGTCTCCTACGCGATCGGGGGCGAACGGGACCTCCCGTTCTCCGGGAAGAGACCGGAGCGACTGCTGGTGGCGCTTGAGATCTGCGACGATCTGCGGTTCTGGCCGCCGGTCGTCCGCGACTACGTGGGCGACCTCGCGAACGACACGGCTGAGTGGGCACGGGCCGCGGAGCGCACCTACGGTGCGGACCTGGTGCGGCTGAACTTCACGAGCACGAAACAGCGCGGGTTTGATGCGTTCGGCGCGATCGCCGCGACGACGGAGGAGGTGCTCGCGGCGACGGCCCGGCCCCTGATCGTCGAGGGGAGCAACGAACCGGAACTCGACAGCGAGGTCTTCCGCCGCTCTGGGGAGGCGGGAGAGGGCGAACGCCTCCTCCTCGGGACCGCGGAGGCCGACCGCTACCGGAGCGTCGCCGCGGCGGCGCTCGCCTACGGTCACGCCGTGATCGCCCAGTCGCCCATCGACGTCAACCTGGCCAAGCAGCTGAACATCCTCCTCCGCGAGACCGGCGTGCCGCAGGACCGGATCGTGATCGACCCCTACACGGGAGCGCTCGGCTACGGGTTCGAGTACACCTACTCGGTGATGGAGCGGATCCGGCTCGCCGCCCTCGCCGGCGATGCGGACCTGGCGATGCCGATGATCAGCGCCCCCACCGACACCCTCTCGATCCGGGAAGTGCGGGAGGCTGCACCGGCGGATCGGGAGGCGATGGCGGTTGCCTGGGAGTTCTACACCGCCTACGCCGCCGTCGTCGCCGGTGCGTCGATCGTCTGCGTCCGCCACCCCCTGACCGTGGCAAGGCTCAAAACGGCCCTGGAGGGCTGAAACATGGCGATGAAAGCGCTCGATATATACAAGCACCTCCCGAAGACGAACTGCAAGAAGTGCGGCTACCCCACGTGCCTTGCCTTTGCGATGAAGCTCGCCGTCGGCAAGGCGGATGTCGAGGCCTGCCCCGACCTCGAGGCCGAAGCAAGGACCCTCCTCGGCGGGGTGACCCGGCCGCCGGTCCGGCTCGTCACCATCGGCACAGGCGAGCGGTCGGTTGCGGTCGGCGAAGAGTTCGTCCTCTTCCGGCACGAGAAGACCTTCTACCACCCGCCGGGGATCGTGGTGCAGGTCTCCGATGCCTGGCCGGACGACGAGGTGCGCTCCGTCGTGGAGATGGTCGAAGAGACGGTCGTCCACCGGGTGGGCCAGGATCTCGTCCTGAACGGAGTCGCGGTGAAGTACGAGAGCAACCTCCCCGAACGGTTTGCAGAGGTCGTGACGCTCGCCGGGGGCGGAAACAGCCTCCCTCTCGCGCTGATCGCCGACGACCCCGGGGCCCTTGAGGCGGCCCTCGCGGTCGCGGGGCACTATCGGCCGCTCATCCACGCCGCGACGGAGGAGAACCATGAAGCCCTTGCCGCCCTCGCGAAGCGTTACGGGTGCCCCCTTGCCGTCCGGGCCGCCGATCCTGCCGAACTCGCCGCCCTCGCCGGGAAGTGTGCAGACGCCGGTGTCCCCGATATCGTGCTCGACCCTGCGCCGTCGTCGCTTGCCGGCTTCGTCGCCATTGCGACGGATATCCGGAAGGCTGCCATCGGGCGGACCGAACCCGCGCTCGGCTACCCCCTCTCCATCGACGCCGGCGCCTTCGGGGATGCCGATGCGGCCATCGCGGCGGGCATACTGAAGTACGCGGGGATCATCGTCGTCCCCCCGCTCTCCCCCGCCTCCGTGGAGGCGGCGCTCACCCTGCGGCAGAACATATACACCGACCCGCAGAAACCCATTCAGGTGACGCCGGGCATCTACCCGATCAACGAGCCCGGGCGTAACGCCCCGGTCCTCCTCACGGTGAACTTCTCGCTTACCTACTTCACGTTGCTTGGGTATCTCGAGGCGTCTCGAATCCCCTGCTACCTCTTCATCGCGGATACCGAGGGGCTCTCGGTCCTCACGGCCGTCGCCGGCGGGAAATTGACGGAGACCCTCGTCGCCGACTCGATCAAGGAGTTCGGCGTCGGGGATCTGGTAGACCACCGGCTGCTCGTCATTCCCGGCTACGCCGCCCCCCTCTCCGGAAAGATCGAGGACGCGACCGGCTGGAAAGTGCTGGTCGGCCCTCGTGATGCGGCCGATCTCCCCGGATACCTGGAAACGGAGTGGAAGACGTGATGCCGACCGTGACGTTCCTTCCGGGCTACCGGAAGGTGACCGTGCCGGAGGGAACGACTCTCCTCGACGCGGCGCGCGCGGCCGGCCTCTCCATGAACGTGGTCTGCGGCGGGCAGGGGAAGTGCGGGAAGTGCCTTGTCTTCATCAAAGAGGGCACGGTAACGTTCGACCGCGAGAAATACCGCAGGTTCTTCTCGGACGACGAGATCGCCCGCGGGGCGTGTCTTGCCTGCCAGGCGACCGTCGTCGGCGACATCCAGGTGAATGTCCCGGCCGAGTCGCTCATCCAGGAGCAGAAGATCCTGGTGGAAGTCCCCGGCCTGGAAGGGATCCCGTTCAACCCTGCCGTCCGGAAGTACGAGGTCCGCCTCGAGCCGCCGTCCCTGGACGACACGACCCCCGATCTCACCCGTGTGCTGGAAGGGATCGAGCTGCAGGGCGGCCCGCCCCCGACCAGTATCTACGCACCGCTCGACGTCCTCTGTTATCTCCCGCTGGTGCTCCGCCGGAGCGGGTGGCACGCGACCGCCACGGTCGCCCTGGCGCCCGTCGGCTACCGCTTGAGCAGCGTCGACGAAGGCAACACCACGGGGAGGCTCTACGGGGCGGCGGTGGACCTCGGGACCACCACGGTCGTGGTCTACCTCTGGAGTCTCGTCGACGGGCGGATCCTCGCTACGGCATCGAACTACAACCGCCAGATATCCTGCGGCGAGGACATCCTCTCGCGGGTGAACTTCTCCCGCAAAAGCGGCCTTTCCCGGCTGCAGCAGCTTGCGGCGGAGAGCATCAACGAGGCCCTGACGACCGCCGCCGATGCCGCGGGGATCGACCGCGAGGAGATCTTTGAGGTGATGATCGCCGGGAACACGGTGATGACCCACCTCTTCCTCGGGATCGACCCTGCCTACATGATCGCCGAGCCTTACATACCGGTCGTGCGGCGGATGCTCTCGACGGGTGCCGGGCAGAGCGGGATCGCGGCCCACAAGAACGCCGAGGTCTACACCTTCCCGGCGGTCTCGAACTTCATCGGCGGCGATATCATCGCCGATATCCTGGCAACCGGGATGGCGGAGCGCGAAGAACCCACGCTCATGGTGGACATCGGCACGAACTTCGAGGCGGTGCTCGGCAACAGCGACTGGATGCTCTCCTGTGCGGGCGCGGCAGGGCCGGCCCTGGAGGGCGGGGAGGTGCTCTTTGGCATGCGGGCAAACCCCGGTGCGATCGAGCGGGCCCGGATCGACGCCGAGACGCTCGCACCGACCTGCTCGACGATCAACGGTGCACGACCGCGGGGGATATGCGGCTCGGGCCTCATCGACCTGCTCGCGGAGCTCTTCCGGGCCTGCGTCATCGACCGGACGGGACGGATCAACCTGGAGATCGGCCATCCGCGGGTCCGGAAAGGGCAGTACTACCCGGAGTTCGTGGTGGTCTGGAAAGAGGAGACGTCGCTCGGGAAGGATATCGTCATCACCGAAAACGACATCAGGAACCTGATCATGAGCAAAGCAGCGATCCACGGGGCCTGCATGACGCTCCTCGACGCGGCGGGCCTTATGCCCGGGGATATCGGCAGGGTCTGTTTTGCGGGGGCGTTCGGGAACTACCTCAATAAGGAGAACGCCATCACCATCGGGTTGATACCCGAGATATCCCTGGAGCGTGTGGAGAACATCGGGAACGGGGCGATCACCGGTGCGAACATCGCCCTGCTCGACCGCAAGCGGCGAAAGGAGCTCGACGCGATTGCCCGGAAGATCACCTACATCGAGCTGAACGCCGAGCCGTCCTTCATGGACCGGTACACATCGAGCTGCTTTTTGCCGCACACCGACTTTACGCTCTTCCCGCACGTGCAGCAGACACTTGAGGCGTGCCGGGCGAGACAGGGGGTGAGGTCGTGGCAGGCATGATACCGCCGCCGGAGCTCCTCGCGACCGGCGTGGGGGCGCTCCCCCACCGCGACCCGATTGAGGCGTGCCGGGCGGTTCTCGCGGCCTTCCCCCGGATCCCTTATGTACCCACCCTGCCGAACCGGGGGTTTCTCGAGGCGATCGTCTTTGCCGATGCCGAACACCTCCCCGGCGGGGTGGTCCGGGACGGCAGGCTCGTGATCGACCGGAGCACCGATCCCTCTGAGGCGATGGAGCAGGTCCTGCTCGACTACCTTGAACGGAACGCGGAGCCCTACCGGGTCGGCAAGGCTTACGGGTCGGGGTTCCACGCCATGATGGGCCGCGACCTCTCGGACGCACTGCTCGTCAAGTGCCAGGTGACCGGCCCGGTGACCTTCGGCATGCAGGTGGTGGACGAGGCGCGCCGGCCCATCCTCTACGACCCGGAGTATGCCGACCTGCTCGGAAAACTCCTCGGCCTGCGGGCCCGGTGGTGCGAGAACGCGATGCGGGAGCGGATGGGCGCACGCGCGACCCTGGTGGTTCTGAGCGATCCCTACCTCGCGTCGCTCGGTTCGGCGGTCGTCCCGGTGGATGCCGGGGTGGCGGCGTCAGCCTTCGAGGATATCGCCGCCCTCCTCGACGGGGGGCTCGGGATCCACTGCTGCGCCAACACCGACTGGGGGTTCGTCCTCGGTCTTGCGCCGGCCGTGGTCTCCGTCGACGCCTGGACCTACGCCCGCGAGTTTCTGCTGTATGCCGACGAGATCGCCCGCTACATGGAGAGGGGAGGCGTGGTGGCCTGGGGTATCGTCCCCGCGGACCACGCCGCCTTTGCGGCGGAGAAGCCCGACGTGTTCTTCTCCCGCTTCGAAGAGATCCGCGCCCGGGCGACGGAGACGATCGACCCCGATCTCTTCGACCGCCAATCCCTGATCACGCCGACCTGCGGGATCCGGAACGCTAACGAGGAGGAGGCCATCGAGATCATGGCAGCAACCGCGTCGCTCTCCCGCCGCCTCCGGGGTGAGGAGCCATGACCCGGCCCTGCACCATCGTCATATCCGGCAAAGGCGGTACCGGGAAGACGACGATCGCGGCGCTCCTGATCGATGCGCTTATCGCGGCCGGCGAGCGGCCAATCCTTGCCGTGGACGCCGATCCGAACGCAAACCTCCACGAGGCGCTCGGGATCGCGCTCACGGAGACGCTCGGGGGCATGCGGGAGGAAGCCTTCACCCGGGCCATACCCCCGGGCATGGACAGGACGGGCTACGTCAAATACCGGTTCCGCCGGGCTCTCGCGGAGGCGGAGGGCTACGACCTCCTCGCCATGGGCCGGCCGGAGGGGTCGGGGTGCTACTGCTTCCCGAACGCCCTCCTCACCGAGTGCATCGGGACGCTCGAACGCGGCTACCGGTTCGTCGTCGTGGACTCCGAGGCCGGTATGGAGCATATCGCCCGGGGAACGATCAAGAACCCGGACGTCCTCCTGATCGTGAGCGATCCCTCTGCCCGCGGTATACGGACCGCCGGCCGCATCCGCGACCTCGCGGAGGGGCTCGGCCTCTCGCGCGACCGGGTATTCCTCGCCGTAAACCGTGACCGGGGCGATGCCGTCGTAGAGAGCGATCTCCCCCTTGTCGCCCGGATACCGGAGGACCGGGGCGTAGGGGAGGCGGACCTTGCGGGGACGCCGATCGTCGGTATACCGCAGGAGAGCCCGGCACGGGCGGCGGTGAGGATGCTCGCCGGATGGCTCGTCGAGGAGTGCGCCCGGCGCGGGTGATGCTCCAATATAAAAAAAAGATGAGGCGGATATTGAAGGTGCCCCGGGGTTTCATCGGCCCATATGGGGAAGGTGCCGATCTTTCAGCGGGGAGATATAGGGAGTGGGGAGGGGATCCCCGCACCCGGATGCACCGGACGCGGAGGTGTGGTATCGGGGAGAATGAGGCGAAAGACCCCTGCCGTCATGCCGGACCCGGAACAAATACCGCAAGCAGCGCGACATCCTCCTTACCGGCAACGACGGCGTGACGGACACCGGGCGGCGTGGTGAAGGTGTCTCCGGGCTTAAAGGGGATCTCCCTCCCGTCGAGGACCATCTTCGCGTGGCCGTCCAGGATGACGTTCCACTCCCACTGGCTCTCGTGGAGATGGTCGGGAACCTCGCAGCCTTTCCTAATCCTGACGAAGTGGGAGGTGAACGACCCCTTTGTATCCGCTCCCGGCGCAAGATCCGCCAGGGAGACGCCGGTCCACGCCGGATTCGTATACCACGTCAACCGTCTGCCCGCTTCCCCGGCGGAGAAGAAGGCGGCACCCTCCTCCATGAGCCGGGCAATGCTCTGGTTTTCCATCGTTCCTCAGGGAAATGGGGATGGACCGGTGATGCCCGGTTCAATCCCTGACGGCAGGGATGATCTCCTTGAAGATATCGATGCCGGTGTTCACATCCGGGCTCGAGTTGCCGAGGCAGAAGTGGTTGATGCCTGCCGCCTTGAACCGCTCGATCTCCTTGATCATCTCTTCGGCATCCGTGGCACACATGTAGTTCTCCTTGATGGTGTCACAGTGGACGAGGTTTGCGTGGAGCTGGACTTCCTTCGGGTCGTAGACCTTGTACTTGAACATCGAGGGGACAAGGCATCCCGCCCAGAACCGGTTGCCCTCGACCGCCTTCTCGTAGTCGGGGTCGACCGAGTACCAGATGAGCATCGCGCGCTCCATCTTGCTCGGGTCCTTCCCGGCCTCGCGGGCGCCTTCCTCGAACCTGGGGATGGTGACGTTCTTGAGAACCGACGGGGCGGCTGCAACGGTCATGAGGTGGTCGCCGTACATGCCGGCGAGTTTCGCACCCTTGGGGCCGAGGCCGCTGAAGTAGAGCGGGACCTCATCGTCGGGTTTGGTGTACATGAACGCCTTGTCAAGAGTGAAGAACTTGCCCTTGAAGGTGACGGGCTCCTTGCTCTCCCAGAGCTTCCGCATCACCTCGATAGCTTCAACGGTCATATCCTGCCGTTCGGCAACGCTCGGCCATACGCCGGTCACCGGCACTTCGTTCATCGCCTCGCCGGCACCCACGGCAACGCCGACTCTCTTCGGGTACATCTGCCGAAGGGTGGCAAACGTCTGCGCGACGATTGCCGGGTTGTAGCGTATGATCGGGCAGGTGATACAGGTCGAGATGAATACTCTCTTGGTTGCCTGGAGCGCTGCACCCATCCAGGCCCAGGCCTGCGCCGACTGCGCATTGTCGTGGTACCAGGGATGGAAGTGGTCGTCCGCCCATATCGAGTCGAAGCCGACCTTTTCTGCTCTGATTGTTTGTTCAAGCGCATCCATGGGGCGATACTGCTCCAGAGATGCAAAGTAACCGATCTGTGTCTTCATGGTACTGGTCTCCTGTCGATCGGCAGAGTACCCTATCCGGAGGCAAGACTACCCTAATCTTGATATGTTACCAGCGCCAATGAAAACACTGGTACGGCAGCTGAGGCCCGCACGTCAATCCCACTTGCCTGTAGCGGACCAAGGCCATCCTACCCCGTTAATGGTTCTCTTCCGATTCTGTCGTATGCGGACTGGTCGTCCACATAAGAAGTAATATATCTAACTGTAGATATAGGTGTTGTTTATTGATTAACAATAACTCCGGCAATTATACGGGATATCAGGCGGTGCGGCACCCGCCCCTGGATTAAAATTGCAGTGATTTTCTCAATTATTGAATAAATGTGAAATATAACATCCTTTCTGGCATCGTGTGTACTGTGGCATGCGGATAGGCCGGCAGGCGCCGGCGCGGTGCAACGTTAATCAATAAACAATATATTTTTATATTGAAACCATAAGTTAACTCCATTGGGTTATTTGTTCGCGCGAATAGGGCAGGAGCGAGAAGGCCCCGGAAGAAAACAGGAGGGGGGATCGGCATTCTCCTCCCCATATGCTGCCGCTTCCCGGACAGCGTTTCACACACGACCGCCTTTCCAGCATCGGCGTTCGGGCATGGGTCCCGCCTCCGGATACGCTGTCCAGGCGCCCCCATGAATCAATCGGCGTGGGACACCGGAGCCGGTTGATCCCGGGAATGCTGCCTATGCATACCGCATGCCCGGAGCGGCCCTTCAGCATCCTCGCGAATAGCATCGGAGACATCGATCATGAACGATGCGATCTCCCCGGAGGGTAGTTTGAATATATAGTGCCAGATCCAGGGAGAATCTTTCCCTTTCCGATACTGGAGGGGCAGCAGGAACTCAGGCTTTTCGGTTTTCAAGACCCGGATAAGAGCGTTCCGAACATCGGGATCGGGGAGATCGGGGAAGACCTCGAAGAGTTTTCTCCCGATCAGATCTTCCTTCTTCATCCGGAGGATCTGCTCTGTAGCATGGTTGATATCCTTGAAGATATACTCGTTGCCATCGTCGACCGGTTCGTAGATCAGGACACCGTTGCAGGTATTCTCGAAGAACGATCGGTAGCG
>Ga0209718_1001956_pt1 | contig 21376 bp, 17 predicted proteins | sample AD_JPNAS1_MetaG_FD_184420 | JGI IMG/M metagenome (GOLD analysis project Ga0209718, IMG submission 184420) | Active sludge microbial communities of municipal wastewater-treating anaerobic digesters from Japan - AD_JPNAS1_MetaG (SPAdes) (version 2) | ecosystem: Engineered > Bioreactor > Anaerobic... | reverse complement strand
CGGAGGAAGGGCGCTGGCTTCGAGCGCGAGCTCGTCCAGCGCTTCCGCGAGGTCATGCCGGACGCGAGCATCCGGCGCGGCCTCCAGTACCGCACGGGCGAGGAAGCTCCCGACGTCGACTGCCCGGTGTTCTGGCCCGAGGCCAAACGCGGCAAGCAGCCGAACGTCCGGGGTGCGCTGCGCCAGGCCACGAACGCCGCGCCGCCCGGACGCATCCCCATCGCCATCATCCGCGACGACCGCGCCGAGCCGTTCGTGGCTCTGAGCCTCGACGACTTCCTCGAGTTCGTGGCCGAGTGGTGGGCGCGGAGGGAAAAGTGAAGAGCGCCCTCCGCAACGACCTCGAGCGGCTTCGTCGGGACGCGCTCTCCGAGCGCCACCGCCATGCCTTCGAGGCGGGCCGCGCCAAGCAGCCCGCCATCGCAGCGCACGCCGACGCGGCCTCCGTCCTCGCCATGCTCGACGACGAAGCGGAGGGCACCTACGCGTCGCGCGAGGCGCTCACCGAAGCGATCATCCGCGAGCAGCGGGCGAGCCGCGCTGCGGTGTGGGCGTCCCTCCTGCTCGGCGCGTTCAAGCCGATGCTGGTGCGCCTGCGGGGCCGCCTCGTCAGCGACACGGTGCCCGGCGACGAGCTCGACCAGCTCGTCGTCACCGCGTTCCTTGCGGCGCTCACCGAGGTGCCGCTCATGGACCGCCTGCCGATGCGACTGCGCCAGCGCACCGAGCGGCAGGTGTTCGCCTTCCTCCGCAAGGAGCGCGAGCAGCGCCACCTCGGCATCGACGTTGAGGCGCTGGAAGACCTCGACCCGGACTCCCTCGCTCCCCGTCGCGCGCGCACGGACGAGGAGCTGTACGACCTCGCGCTCCTCATCCAGCGCGCCGCCCAGGAGGGCCTCTCCACGAGCGGGCTCGACGTGGTCGAAGCGACGGTCCTGCGCCGAGAACTCCTGCGCGCGTACGTCGAGCGTCTCGAGCCCGATGACGACGTGGCCCGCGAGCGGCTCTACCAACGCCTCAAGCGACAGCGGTCGCGCGCGATGCAGCGCCTGAAATCGCTGCTCACCAGCGCGTCCCCGATCCAGCTCTCCATCGGCTTCTGAGGGCATATGGCGAAGCACAAGCACGCGAAGATCGGTCGCCCCACGAAGGGTGAAGGCCCGAAGCTCTCGAACCCCGAGGAGGTCGAGCGCCTGCTCGTCGAGGGTGAGGTGGTGCCCGATGAGCACGGCGAGGCGAAGCGCGTCTGGCTCACGCAGCGCGATGTCGCGGCTCGCTTCGGGGTCGCCGTCAGCACCATCGCCGCGTTCGCCAAGCAGCACCGGACCACCGAGCGTCGCGAGGAGCTACGGGCTCAGCTCGATCCCCCGAAGGCCCCGCCGCCGCCGAAGGTCGAGCGCTCCGTCGAAGTGCCCGAGCCCAGCGACGTCGTGCGCGCGAGCGTCGAAGACAGCGCAGAGCCCGCGACGGAGAACACCGCACCCTCGGATGAGCGTCGTCGACCCGGCCGGCCTCGCCACCAGCAGGCGCCCGTCATCCCGTTCGCGGAGCTGGATCGCCTGCTCGTCTTCGGCGAGGTGTCGATGAACGACGACGGCACGTCGAACACCGTCTACCCGACGTACCGCGAGCTGGCCGAGAAGTACGGCGTCGCCCCGAGCGTCATCGCCGACTACGCGAAGAGCCACAACACGATGCACCGCCGCAAGTACGGCGAGCACCGCATCGAGGCCCGGCGCGACGAGAAGATCATCGAGGCACGCGCGACCGCCGAGGCGATCACGGTCGCCGAGATGCTCGCGCTCATCGACGAGTTCCTCATCAAGTTCAGGGAGGCGCTCAAGGAAGGCCGCGTCCGCACCGACAGCCCCGCCGACGTCAACACGCTCATCCGGCTCAAGTCGTTCCTCGAGGGCGGTGCCGACTCGCGGCAGGAGATCCGCCACATGCTCTCGCTCGAGGTGCTGTCGGAGAGGCACGAGCGCTACATGCGCGACCTCGAGTCCTCGACGCCCGCGATGGCCGGCATCATCGACGTGCGCGGTGACGCGGTCGAAACCGAGCACGAGAAATCGAACAGCCTTGGCGGTGTTCGGTTGCCCCCCTCGCGTTCGATGCGGGACGGCGCGGCGGAACCGAACCTGTCCCAGCACCTGCGCGACGAGGTGCGCAGCCTCGTGAACCTCGCCCGCGAGCTCGCGGAACAGATGGGCGCCGACCCGGACGACGCCGAGCTGATCGAGAACCAGGTGCTCGGGGCGGCCGCTGCCGTCGAAGCAGCGCTGGGCGCGCACGACGGCGCCGACGTTGGCCCACGTGGCGCGAACGGCGAGGAGGACGAGGGATGATCGCCCCCCGCGCAGCCGCGCGCCCACGCGGCCAGGACGACGCGAGCAGCAGAGGCTCGCAGAGCGACGCCCACGAGGCCCACAGCGGGCCGGAAGAACACGCGCCCCTCGCGCCGACCCTGGGATTCCGCGGCCTTACGCCGCCGCCCAGCTTCGAGCGCTCGAGCACGACGAGCTCACCGCGGCGCGCGCCGGAACACGCAGGCAGCCACGCGCGCCGAGACGTCGCTGCCGAGCCGGGCCTCGCGCGCGTCCACGGCGCCGATCCACGGAAAGCGGCGGTACGGCTCCCCGAGATCGGCTCGTTCGAGGCGTTCGAAGTCCCCGAGAACGCGCGCTGCGCTGGGCGCGAACCGCCGCTTTTCTCTCTTAGCGGCGGTCGGCGCGCGCCCTCGTGGAGCACGCCTACCATGCCGGCCCACGGCGTCGGCGCGCCGGCATGGGCCTCCGCATGCCTACAACCTGCCGAAGGGGGGGAGGGGTCCGTTTTTCGTGGCGCAGCGCGCCCGCCCCAGGGTGCCTGGGGCACTTTCCGAGTGGGTCAGTTTTGGGAAACCGAGCAGCCCCGCGATCCGAAACCGAGCGCCGAACAAGAAACCGAGCACGCGCGCGTGTTCGGTTCTGCTCGGATAGTAGGTCTTGGGCGCGGCGCGGGCTCAGCAGACGAGCCCCTGGACCGCCCGGAGCAGCTCGTCGTCGGTCGGGTGCGTGTAGATGCTGGTCGTCACCACCGACTTGTGGCGCGCGAACCTCTGCGTGAGCCGGAGGTCCTTCGACTGCCGGTACACCGAGCTGCAGGCGTGATGGCGCAGCGCATGGAAGCCGAGGTGGCGCTCGAACCCGGCGCGCTCCTGCCAGACCGCGAAGAGGTGCCGGAGCTGGCGCGCCGAGAGCCGTCGTCCGAGGCGGCTCACGAAGACCGGCGTGGTGGGCGTGATGGTCTCGCCCGCGCGCTTGCGCGTCGTGAGGAGCCGCTCGAGCTTGGCGCGCACGGCGTCGGGCAGCAGCACCTCCTGCGGGACGGGCTCCTTCGCGGAACGCTTGAACACGCGCAGGGCGACGCGGCGCTTGGCGCGTCCGGCGTCGTCGAACACGTCGCCGACGTCGAGCGCGAGGAGCTCGTGCTCGCGCAGGCCCGTGCCCATCGCGAGGCTGAAGATGACGTGGTCCCGGAAGCCGTCGATGTGCTGGCCGGTGACCTTGAGCAGCGCGCGCTGCTCGGCCTCGGTCAGCGTCTTCACGGGGCGCGAGATGGTGTCGGCGTAGGCGGTCATGGGCGCTCTCCTTGCGACCCATACAGGCTTCCGTTCGCGAGGAAGGCAAGGTCGCTCGCGACGTCCCGGAGGGCGGCATGACGCTCGGGATCGTCAAGCGCACCGAGGAGGAGTTCCAGCAGTGGTTGATGACGGAGCCGGGGTTCGTCGCGGCGCTGATGGCCTACGACGACGAGCCCGTCGTCCTCGAGGCGTACCAGCGCGAGTTCCTCACCAACCGCTCGCGGTTCCGGTGGGTCAACAAGAGCCGCCAGGTCGGCTTCTCGTTCCTCTTCGCGCTCGAGGCGCTCGCCCGCTGCCACCTGCGCTCGAAGCACACGGCGGTCTTCGTCAGCTACAACATGGACGACGCGAAGGAGAAGGTGCTCACCGCCCGCCAGCTCCACGAGGAGCTGCCGCTCGCGTACCAGAAGCGGCTCGTCGTAGACTCGAAGACGGAGCTGGCGTTCGAGTCGAACGGCGCGACCAAGCGGCTCTCGCGAATCCTGTCGCACCCGTCGAAGGCGCCGCGCGGCAAGAAGGGCGACGTCTACCTCGACGAGCTCGCGCACTACGTGAACGACCGCGAGGTGTACCGGGGCTCGACGGCACTCATCCTCCGCAGCAACGGGCAGCTCACCGGGTGCAGCACGCCGCTCGGGAGGCGCGGCATCTTCTGGGAGATCGCGAACGAGGAGCTGCGCAAGTACCCCCACCACACCCGGCAGCACGTGCCGTGGTGGCTTTGCCGCTTCTTCACCACCGACGTGAAGGCCGCGTCCGAGCTCGCTCTCGACCTGCCCACGGAGGAGCGCGTCGAGCGCTTCGGGCGACCCACGCTCATCGAGCAGTTCGACTCGCTGCCCATCGAGGACTTCCAGCAGGAGTTCGAGGGCAAGTTCGTCGACGAGACGTACAGCTTCTTCCCCTACGAGCTGATCCTCCCGTGCACCAACGACGAGCTGGTGCTCTACGACGAGCCCACCAGCGTGCGCGCACCCGAGGGGCGCATCGTCGCGGGCTTCGACGTCGGCCGCACGCGCGACCGCTCCGAGCTGGCGGTGTTCGATGAGATCGAGGGTCGCTTCACCGCGCGCATGCTGCGGAGCTTCGAGGGGACCCCGTTCGCCGAGCAGGAGGCCGAGCTCCGGCGCCTGCTGGGAACGCTGCCCGTCGCGCGGCTCTCCATCGACCGGAGCGGCATCGGCATGAACCTCGCCGAGAACCTGTCCCGCGACTTCCCGCAGGTCGTCGGCGAGAACTTCACCAACGAGGCGAAGGAGCGCTGGGCCACGGACTTCAAGATCCTGCTCCAGCGCCGCGACGTGACGTTGCCCCGTGATCGCGAGCTGGTCGGCCAGGTCCACGCCATCAAGCGGCGCGTCCTCCCCTCGGGCAAGGTGAGCTTCGACGCCGAGCGCAACGCCCGCGGCCACGCCGACAAGTTCTGGGCGGTGGCTCTGGCGTGCCAGAAGGAGCGCACGGCGAGCGGACCGCGCATCGGCGAGATCGGCGTACGGGTGCTGGGCTAACGGGTCTTCACGACGACGTCGGAGACTCCAGACTCGCTTCGCGTCCCGGCGAGCACCTCTCGGAGCGGTCGTCGTGCTGGACCGTTCCAGTTGAAGTAGCCGATGCCCGACGCGTAGGTGCGCACGCTCGGGTAGTCGCGGGCGAGGCAAGCCCATGGCATGCGCCAGATGTTCGCCGAGTCGGTGCTGTGCGGGTGCTGCAACACCACAGTCGGCCTGAAGCGCGCCGTGGCCTCCGCCATCGCGTCGCAGCGCTGGCGGCGAATGCCATGGGGGCTCTGGTTCGCACGCGCGCGGGCGCTGAACATGTTGAGGTCGTGACAGCCGAGGACGAGCGCCTTCTCGTCCGCGATCTCGAGCAGGTGCGACTCGATGTCGGCAACCTGAACGAGCAGCGCCTCTTGGCCGCCGGTCGGGTAGGACTTCCCGGTCCAGCGCACGATCTCGCCGGAGTCGCAGTCGATCACCGCGACGAGCTCGGCGTGCTCGGCGTCGCTCATGAGGTCCACGCCGATCGTAAGGACGCGTGTCCGGGCCTTGGCAGCGGCGAGCACCTTCTTCGTCACGCACGCATCGACGAGGGGCTTCGCGACGCGCACAAGCGAATCTAGATCCTTCGCCGACGACTCCCACGCCAGCCCCCCGGACCACCGCGAGGGGAAATCGCCGACGACGAAGCCACCGGGTGTAATGGTGAACTTGGCGCGGCCGGACGAAGGCCACCTCGCGAAGGCCTCGAGCAGCATCTCCCCCGCTGCTCGCGGAGACGAGGCCGGTCGCCCCTGCACGACGACCCGGACGATGGACGCCGCCCCGTTCGTCGCGGCGCGTGGCCGGGCCTCGGCCTTGGGCTTCGGTGCGGTCGCCTGCGCCGCCTTCGGCTTCACGACGGTCGGCTTCGTCACGGCAGGCTTCGGCTGGGCAACGGCCTTCGGAGCATGCAGTCCGGGCCCAACGATCGTGAAGCCGAGCGACTGGAGCACGCTGTTCGTCTCGTCGCCGCCCGAGAACTCTTGGGGGCGCAGCTCGCGGCCGGTCGCGTGCGAGGCCGCCAGCGAGATCACGTACTTCGGCGGATAGCGCCGCCCGTCGATGACGAGCTGGAACTTCGTCGACTCCCGCCGGGGAGGTACCCCGTCGCGATCGATCCGCGCGATCGCGGCCTCGACGTGCGCTCTGGTCAGCGACGACGGAATTGCGCTCATTCCTTGCAGAGTACCTCGCGCCGCCGATGCCTGTCCCCGCTTCAAGCGCCGGGAGGCTTTGCCCTTCCCGGAGGCGAGGCGCGCGGTCCAGATGCTCGGTGCCCAGGTGGACTGCCTCCTCGCAGGCTGGCCAAGCGCCTCGCCTCCTTTGTCCTGCGAGGTCCACCATGCGCCGCATCCTCAAGCTCTTCGTCATCCCGGCCGGCAAGTCCGCTGGCGCCCCGCCCGAGCCCGGGCCTGACGTCGAGCTCGAGGCCGCGAGCGACGACGCCCTCCTCGCCGCCGCGCACGAGGCGATCGCGAAGCGCGGGCTGCGGGCGCGCGCGGTGTCGTTCACGCCCACCGGCCTCGTCGCGTACGCGGAGGCCACGCGGTGACGACGCCCGATGCGATCCATGCCGCCGACGAGCGGCTGCAGACCATCCTCAAGGCCCACGTGGTCGGCGCGACGGTTCAGGACCCGGCGAGCCGCCCCGCCGGCGAGGACACGGCCAGCGCGTTCACCTCGGCCGGCGCGCTCATCCCGCCCTACGACCCCGAGACGCTGTGCCTCCTGGTCGAGCACTCCAACTCGCTGCGCCAGAACGTCGACGCCTACGCCACCAACATCGACGGCAACGGCTACCGCTTCGACGCGGTCATCGACTTCGACGCCGAGGACGCGCGCTCGAAGGTGGCCGACGCCATCACGCTCGAGCGCCTTGCCGCCCGCGAGGCACGAACGCTCCCCGAGGGCGTGTCGACAACCCCGAGCGCTGAGGAGGTCTCCGCGCGCTTCACCGAGCTGCGCCAGGCAGCGCGCGTCGAGCGGGCAAGGCTCGATGCGTTCTTCGACTTCGCCTGCTTCGACCACAGCTTCGTCGACCTGCGCCGCCGCACGCGACAGGACCTCGAGGTCACGGGCAACGCCTTCTGGGAGGTGCTTCGCGACGGCAAGGGCGACCTCGCGCGGCTCGTCTACGTGCCGTCGTACACGGTGCGGCTGCTCCCGCTCGATCGCGAAGCGGTGGAGGTCACCGAGCGAGCACGCGTCTCGCCCGTCAGCTTCGACACCGTACGTTCGCGCCGCCGCATGCGCCGCTACGTGCAGGTTCAGTCCACCGAGTGCGTGTACTTCAAGTCGTTCGGCGACCCGCGTGTGGTCTCGCGCTCGACCGGCCGCGTCTTCGACGACATCGCCGCGCTCAAGGCTGCGAAGCCCGACGACGGCCCCGCGACGGAGCTGCTCCACTTCGCCATCCACTCGCCGCGCTCGCCCTACGGCGTGCCGCGCTGGGTGGGCACGCTGCTCTGCGTCCTCGGCTCGCGACAGATGGAGGAGGTCAACTTCCTCTATTTCGAGAACAAGTCGGTGCCTCCTATGGCGCTCCTCGTTTCGGGGGGCCGCATCTCCGAGGCGTCGGTGCCGCGCATCGAACGCTTCATCGAGGAGAACCTGAAGGGGAAGGCGAACTTCCACAAGATCCTCATCCTCGAGGCGGACGGCGCGGGCACCGGTGACGGCGGGCGCGCGAAGATCGAGCTGCGCCCGCTCACCGACGCGCAGCAGCAGGACGCGCTCTTTCAGGTCTACGACGAGCGCAACATCGACAAGGTCGGCAGCGCCTTCCGTCTGCCGCGCCTCTTGCGCGGCGAGAGCAAGGACTTCAACCGCGCCACCGCCGAGAGCGCGCTGCGCTTTGCCGAGGACCAGGTCTTCCAGCCCGAGCGCGACGAGTTCGACTTCCTCATCAACCGCAAGCTCCTCGCGGACATGGGCATCCGCTTCTGGCGCTTCCGCTCGCAGACGCCGGTGACGCGCGACCCTGAGCGTATGACCGAGATGGTGGAGCGGCTCGTGCGCGTCGGCGTCCTCACGCCCGAGGAGGGCCGCCTGCTCGCGGGCGACATCTTCAACCGCGAGTTCAGGAAGATCGGCGACGACTGGACCAAGCGCCCCATCACCCTGACGCTCGCGGGCATCCAGACCGGAGTGGAGGACCTGAAGCCGAAGGCCGTGAACCCCGAGGCGCTGTTGCCCAGCGCGAAGCAGCTCCTCGCCCTGCGCGAAGACCTCCGCGCCGAGGAGGGCCGGCTCGCCACGGGACGCCTCGACCTCGCGCGACGGTACCTGGAGACGGAGCGCGTGAAGGTCCCGCGCGAGGAGTTCGACGCGTGGTTCGGCGAGGTGCGCGATGCGCCCTGAGCACCACCGCGCGTGGGTGCAGCAAGCGCAGCTTGACGCCGAGCGCGGCGTCATCGCCTGCCGAATGTGCCAGCGCCACGCGGGGCTCGACGAGACCACCACGCTCTGGCGCAACGGCCACTTGGTCTTCGCGCTCTGCGATCGCTGCGCGGCGTCGCACGACGTCGTGTTCTCGCCCACGGAGGCGGGCGTCGAGGTGCGCGCCAGGCGGCGAGCCCCGCTCGTCGTCGGAGGTGGGCAGTGAAGCTGGTTCCCTCGACCAAGCGTCCGTGTCGGCTCGAGCGCGGTGAGATCCGCCGCGTCCCGCAGGACCGCGCGCACCTCCTCGTCGGCTACCACATCTGCTGCCTGCGCTGCGGGTTCAACACGCCCGCGCTCGCCGGCAACGATGGGCTCGACATCGACGAAGGCGGCGCGCCCGACGATCTGACGTTCTCGAGGGCGCTGCGCTGCACGTTCTGCCGCGTGCTGATGCACGTAGCCCATGGCGAGCTGCGGCTCGAGGAGGACGCCGATGTGCGGCACATCCGCTTCCGCTGATTGGCTCCTCGTCGTCCACGAGGCCCGTGTCGCCGCCGACGAGCTCGTCGAGCGCTTCCTCCGGCTCCCCGTCGCCAAGGCCACAAACCTCGGCACCCGCGCCGGGTTCGATCGCGCCGTGGCGCTCCTGGCCGCCCAGCTCCGGCGCGCCACCGGGCGTGCCGATGTCGACGCCGTGCGCGAGGCGATCGCCGTCCTGGACGTCGATTGGGCGCGCACGACCGCCCCCGAAAGACGGCGCCTGGTCGCCGAGGCGCTGGCCGCTGCCGGCCGTGCCACAGCGATCGTGCCCGCGCGCATCGAGGCTCCGTTCAACGACGCCGCGCAGGACGTGGTCGCCGCCACGCGCACCGACGCCCGGCGCCGCCAGCGGCTGGCGATCGGCGCCGAGTTCAACGCCGTCGACCGCCGCGTCGTCGCGCACGTGACCAGGTCCCAGGGCAACTTCGTCCGCGACGAGTACGGCCGCCGCATCGAGAGCCTCGGCGAGGAGGCCCGGCGCATCGTGGCGGCCGGGCTCGAGGAAGGCCTCGGGCGAGACGACATCGCCGACGCGCTGGAGCAGGCCGCCCGCGCCGCGCTCGTCGACCGCGCCCCGTTCTACTGGGAGACGGTCGCCGCGTCGTTCATCGCGCAGGGCCGCTCCTACGCGCAGATGAGCAGCTACGCCGAGGCGGGCATCCGGCAGTACCGCATCGAGGCTGTGCTCGACGAGCAGACCACGAACATCTGCCGCTACCTGCACGACAAGACCTTCTCCGTGGCCGACGCCCTTCGGCGCTTCGACCGCATCGAGCAGCTCGAGGACCCCGAGGCCATCAAGCAGGCGATGCCGTGGGTCCGCGAGGCCCAGGATCGCGAGACGGGCCGCACCCGGCTCTACGTGGACGGCGGCGGGGGTCGGACCGACCTCGCCGAGGTCACGCGCTCGGCGATGGGCACCCGGGACGATCGGGGCGACTTCCGTGCGCTCGCCAGCGACGGCGCCTTGAACGAGGTCGGGATCGGCTTCCCGCCGTACCACGGGCTCTGCCGGTCCACGACGCTCGCGGTCGTATAGCCACGGTCAGATGATGATGGCGAGGTCGCCGGCATAGTCCGGCTGAAGCTGAGCAAGCGTGATGGCACGAACCGATGCGGTGCCGGGATCCGCCTGATGCCAAATCCCGGTGTCGAAGAAGACGACAGTGATGTGCGCAGCGCGGATCCCGCTGGGCAGATTCACCCCGTGGGAGATGAGAAAACCCGCGGCCGCGCTCGGCGTCGCCGATGCCCAGGCTGCCGGGTCCACCGGAGTGAACCGCTGTGCGCTCGATGACGAGCGAAGGGTAGCGAGGGCGGCCTGCAGCGAGTCGAAGCCGTTGTTCCCTGCCCGCATCCCTTGCTGAATCAGCGGGTCCAGAGCCTGTTGCGTTGGGGCCTGCTTCTGGAGCCAGGTCAGGAGGCTGCATGCCGAGGCCGCGATGCACGCGTCCTTGTGGATCTGCTGCTGGATCGGGAACGACATTGGGCCAGCGAGCCACGAGAGCCGTCTCGAACGCAACCGAATCTGCGCGCGTGTCCCCTCCGCGCGAAGTCGGCGGCTTTGCCTCTGCGGAGGACGACGCATGCCCGAGACGAAGCCGCGCGAGCCCGAGAAGACCGCCCCGACCACCGGGGACGGGACGCGTGCGTCCGCGCCCGGGCGGACCGGGAATAAGACGGCGAAGCAGGACGCGCCCTTCGTGTGGCCGCGCGACCTGAACGCGCCCTCCAGCGACAAGCCCGAGTGGGGCACCGACCCGGAGGCGCTGCGCGATGTCTGACCGCCGCGAAGCTGCCATCGCCCACGCGCGCCGCATCCTCGCGGTCAACCAGGGGGTGCGCCCGGACGGCGCCGAGGTCGAGAAGACCATCTGGGGCTCGCCTGCGGGGAAGAAGCGCCTGGCAGACCGCCTCGTGGCGATGCTCCCGGCGCACAAGACCTACGTCGAACCCTTCGCCGGCAGCGCGGCGGTGCTCTTCGCCAAGGATCCTTCGGAGGTCGAGGTCATCAACGACGCCGACCTGGAGATCGCCGACGCGTACCGGCTCATCAAGAAGCTCACGCCCGAGGGGCTCGCCCGGCTGAAGAAGCTGCCCTGGGTCGGCGACGAGAAGACGTTCAAGCGGCTCCTCGACGTCGATCCCGAGGACGACGTCGAGCGGCTGCACCGCTTCCTGTACCTGACGCACTTCTCCTACGGGAAGATGCGCGGCAAGAGCTTCAGCCCGACGGTTGTCGGCGTCGAGGCGACGACCATCAAGCGCATCGAGAAGTTCGCGCCGCGCCTGAAGAAGGTGAAGGTCTACGGCGGCGACTACGAGAAGGTCGTCCGCAAGTACGACAGCAAGGACACGGTCTTCTTCCTCGACCCGCCGTACCCCGGCTACAACGTCGACGTCGGTGAGAACGAGTTCGACGAGGAGCGCTTCTTCAAGCTGCTCAAGTCGCTCAAGGGCCGCTTCCTCATCACCTACGGCATCCGGGGCAAGTTCCCCGAGCTGGTGAAGGGCTCGGACTTCTGGTCGAAGCGCATCCGCACCCGCCGGTCCATCGCGCACATGCGCGGCGTCGGCGGCAGCTCTGTGCTGACGCAGCTCCTGGTCGCGAACTACGAGCCAACCACCAAGGCGCTCGACGACGAGTTCGTCCTCGACGACTGGGACGGCGCACTCGACGAGGGTGACGACGACGTCGAGAAGGCGCAGCCGTTCGGCACGTTCGGCGGGTCGTTCCACTACGCCAAGCGGATCGTCCCGCTCATCCCGGCGCACAAGATCTACGTCGAGCCCTTCGCGGGCGCGGCGGCGGTGCTGCACGCCAAGGACGCGAGCGACAAGGAGGTCATCGCCGATCTCGACGACGACGTGGTGTTCCTCCACCGCAGCATCAAGACGATGACGCCCGAGCGCGTCGAGGAGCTGCGCCGCCGCTTCGAGTGGACCGTCACGCAGGAGAGCTTCGCCAAGGCCCGCGACATGACGCCGAAGGACGACGTCGCGCGCTTCTACAAGCTCGTCTTCGTGCGCACCCACGCCCGCGACTGCCGCCCCGACGGCACGCACCCGGCGCAGCAGCACCTCGGCTCGACGACCAACCCCGAGAAGTACCTCAAGGCCGCCGAGCGCCTGAAGGACGTGAGCATCCTGCGGCAGGACTACCGCAAGACGCTCGAGGCCTACGACAGCAAGGACACGTTCTTCTTCATCGACCCGCCGTACCCCGGGGAGTGGTTCGACAAGGACAAGGTCATCGACCTCGGTGAGTTCATCGACGCGCTCGCGAAGGTCGAGGGCAAGTTCATCGCGGTCCTCAACCCGACCCCGGAGAACGTCGCCGCCTTCAAGAAGGTCGGGCACGTCTTCCGGCTCAAGGTGCGCGAGGCCTCTGGGCGGGGCGGTGCCAAGCACGCCATGCGCCTCTTCGTCGCCAACTTCCCGGTGCGCAAGGCTGCGGACTTCGAGCTCGTCGCCAAGTGCGAGCACCTGCCGCTCGACCCGAGCGTCGATGAGCTGGTCTTCGACAAGCCCTCGCGCCTGGTGAAGGGGGTCGACCCGAACGACGAGCGCTTCGTGCTCGGCATTGTGCTGGAGCCCGAGGTCGTCGACGCCCAGGGCGACATCTACTCGGCCGATGAGATCCGCCAGGCCGCGCACCGCTTCATGGAGGAGTTCGGCGGCCTGGGGCTCATGCACCGAATGCGGGTCAACGACCAGGTGAAGGTCCTCGAATGCTACCTGGCGCCGGTCGATTTCGAGGTCGCAGGCGTAACTGCTCTTGCCGTACACCGGCCATCCAGATCAGCCTCCTTTCGACCGGACAGGTTGTCCGTCGTGACAAGGAGGCGAGGAGGATGCCTGGATGTGCGCGAAGGGACAGACTTTGCGGAGGTACAGGGATGAGGAGCGAGCGTCGGCACTCGCGCTCTCACGGGAGATCGGCATAGCGAAGGCGGCGGCGAAGACGGGGATTCCGAAGGGCACGCTGTCGTACTGGCGTTTCGCGGACAAGAGGACGGGTGCGGCCGGTACCGAAGCCGCACCGAAGGCTGCGCCATCGAAGCCAACGGCCGAGGTCGCGGCGGTCGCGGCTCCGAGCGTGAAGCGAGTGGCCCGCGTGTACACGCCCTCGCAGAAGGCGCAGGCGCTCGAGACGCTTGCCAAGCACGGTCCTGCCGAGGCGAGCCGCAGGCTCGGCATCAGCCGTTTCTCGCTGCACGAATGGAAGCGCAAGCACGATCGCGCGACGGCGCAGGGAACTTCCGACAGTCCGCTGGCGGGCAGCGACGAGGACCCGGCGAGCAAGCGCGACCACAGGATTCTGGACGAGTGGAAGAAGTATCCCGGTCTGGGACCGAGCCAGATCCGCAATCAGCTCCGTCGGGAGTCGTTCAAGGTCTCGGTGCGCACGGTGCGCATGGTCATGGAGGAGCACGGGTACGTCACGCCGAAGGTGCGGCGCGTCGAGTCCCACGATCAACGCTACGAGGCGGTGCGTCCCAATCAGCTCTGGCACATGGACTTCCTGCAGCGGCACATCAACAAGCAGAAGATCAGCGTGCTGTTCCTGGTCGACGACTTCTCGCGGTACATCCCCGGCTTCGCCGTGTGGGACGAGGATCGTTCGGAGGCCGTGTTCGAGTGCTTCGAGTCCGCGGTGGCGCGCCATGGCCGGCCCGAGTCCGTGATGAGCGACGGGGGCGCGGCGTTCTGGTCGTGGCGCGGGGTGAGCCGGTTCACGCGTCTGCTCGAGGAGATGGGGATCGACCAGATCATCGCGAAGGTGCCGCAGCACAACGGCAAGGTCGAGGTGCTCAACGCCAACGTGCAGAAGGAGCTGTTCAACCAGGAGCGGTTCTTCGACCTGGGCGAAGCTCTGACGCGCCTGCGGGCGTGGGTGTCGTTCTACAACCTCAGGCGCACCCATCATGCGCTCGGCGGGCTGCTGGTGCCGGCCGATCGCTACTTCGGGCGCAGCAGCGAGGTCCTGGCTCACATCGAGGCCGGAGGCAGTCCCGGGGGGATCGGCGAGCCGATCAGCCTGGGCGAGCGTCAGCTCGATCTGCTGCGAGTCGCGAGCCGCGGAGGCAAGGTCGAGGTGCTGCTCATGGGCGAGCGCATCTGGCCGCAGTCACCCCTCTGAAATTGAAAGCGCCTCCTTCGTTCGGGTAGATGGGAGTTGCAAACAACCTTTGCCCCAACCAAGAAAGCGCGGTCTTCCGATAACACCCTCCAGCTCTCCGATCAAACCCTCGGCCATCGCGGCCGCTCTTCTTGTCGCCCTCGACCTCGCCAAGGCCCTGGGCTGCACGCTTCCGTCGTCCGCCGCCGAGGCGATCGAGCTTGCCGGCGCGAAGCCCAGCCAGGCCTACGAGATGCGAGGTCGCCTGCGCGAGGCGTTGTCCGACTTGCACCAGCCGCCGGGATGCTCTCCCGTCGCCGCACCAGAGCCGCACCGCGCACTGGACGTCGCGAAGGCCGTGCGCGACTTCGTCATGCTCCACCCGGGCGTGGTGCGCTCCCGCGGTGTGCGATGCATCTACGGCGAGGCATTCCGCCGGTTCGTGGTCGGACTGTTCGCTCCCGACGGGGTCGCACAAGCGATGACCGTCGAGCAGGCGGCCGACGCCATCGGCGTGCCCATGGGCACGCTCAAGGACTGGCTCCGCGCTCCGGCGAAGGGTTCGTCCCACGACACACATGACAACCACGCCACGTCGGCTCAACTCGATCCATTGCTGGCCTGCGCGCAGCCCCAGATCGCCACGCTGCTCTCCGAATACGAGGCGTGGGAGGGCGACCTGTCGAGCTTCTGCGAGTACGCCCGCGATGAGCTTCGCCTCCCTTTCGGGCGCACATTCATTACCGACGTGCTGACGGCGGCCGGTCTGCACAGGCCATCATCCCGCTCCGATCCTCATCAAGCTCCGTGGAGTCGGGGTTCGATGCACGCGCCCTTCCCGGGCCTGCAGTGGTTCGGCGACGGCAAGCAGCTTCCCGTCGTCCTCCGCGACCAGCAGTTCATCTTCAACCTCGAGGCCATGGTCGATGGCGCCTCCAACGCCGTCGTGGGGGCACGCGTCTCCAATGCCGAAGATGCGCAGGCCGTGATCGACGCCTTCCGCGAAGGCTTGCAGACCACCGGCGGGCAGCCCCCGCTCGCAGTCACCCTCGACAACCGACCCTCCAACTTTGCACCAGCCATCGATGAGTCCATGTCGTGTACCGAACTACTCCGCGCGACCCCTGGTCGAGGCCAGGCGAAAGCCCCAGTTGAAGGTGCCTTCGGCCTCTTCGAGCAATCCCTTCCGGGGCCGATTGTCATCACCGGACAGACCGATCAAGACATGGCTCTCTGCGTCGCGCAGCAAGTCGCCAATGCATTCTTCCGCGGCCGCAACGGCAAACCACGTCGCAAGCTCGGCGGACTCACCCCCGCCCAGGCCTACGACCAGGCCAGCCTGTCGCCCGAGCAGATCGCTGAGGCCCGCGAACACATCCTCGAGCTTCGTCGCCGCGAACAGATCGCGCGACAGACGCGCGAGAGACGCGCAGATCCGCTCCGACGAAAAGTGCTCGGCGAGCAACTCGTGCTCCTTCAGATCGAGGACCCCGCAGGCGAGGCATCGCTGTCCCTCTGTGGATACTCGATGACTGCCATCCTGCGTGGCCTTGCCATCTATCGCGCCAAGAAGGAGCTGGGGACGCTTCCCGTCGACCATGATCCATATCGGTACCTCGGAGGGATCATTCGCAACGTGGATGCCACCGAGCATCTCGCGCGCACCGCGCACCACCTGCTCGAGCTGCGACAGCGTGCCGGCGACCTCCAACTGGCCCCGCTGCAGCGCCAGGCCGACACAATCCTCGAGACGAACTCTTCGTCCGCAGCTGCCTCTGCCTTCGTCGACGCCGCGCTCGACGCCACCTCCGAGCTGGCCTTCCGGTTCTGGTGCTCACAGGCCCGCGAGTCGCTGTGCCAGCTCCCGCAGGACCAGGCCACTGCCCTGTACTGCCACCTCACTCGCGTGATCAGCGTTGCCTCGCGCACGCTGCGCAAACGCCGAGAACACCTCATCGCCGTGCTCGCTGCGGCTGTCGCCCCCGTCGCGGCGTGAGTCGGCTCCCTCCCCACTGATGTCCTTCGCCCCCCGTCCGCCCTCGCATCCTCGTTGACCACCACCGATGGTCAAACGTCAGCCCATGTCAGCCCACCGGCGATGTCCGGAGATTGACGGATGGAAGGTGGTTGACAAGCGCACTTACCCACCTTCCGTGGAAGGCGCCGAGCACTTCCTCCGCCGCCTCAACCGCCTCGCCGGCAGCGAAGTGGACCTCGCCCTGTTCTGGGACTCGACCCTCCTGCGCGCCGTCCTCGGCAGGGTCCCTCTGCCCGAAGGTGCCGAGCGCATCGCCCTCTCGCTCGACGACCCTACCCTGGGACCGTTCCTCGTGGTCACCCGCGACGGTCACCTGGTGACCTGTCTGGGCCGCGGCATGAAGGCAGGCGGGTTGCCCGTGCTCACACGCGGCCAACTTGATGCGGAACTGGGAGCAGGGAAGGCGTCAGCCCGATGGCGCGGCGGTAGCCCCCTTTGCCGACCCATGAACGACCTGCGGGCGACGACGGTAATCTCGCTTGCTGTCCACCCGTTCGAAACGTATGGTGCTGTAAGAATGCTCCCTACTAGCCTTATTGACCAAGCTCTTGAGGCAACATGTGCTCCTGGCCGTCTGCCAGGACGAGATCAGCTCAGGACCAACCGCTTCGGGCTGCACCTGTCCTGGCTCTGGGCCCTGCAGGGTGTCCGTGGTCGTAAGAGCAACATTCACGTATATGCTAGCGCGCATGCAATGCCAAACGGATCGCACCTTGACGAGATTCGGTGCGTTCTTGAGCGAGAGGATGCCAAGCTTCACGAATACGGGTTCCTCGTCGATGTTTGGATCGAACGATCTGATCGAAAGCGACGGCTGACGAATGGCCTGGTCGCGGCGGAGATTGAGGCGTCGCCCGTCCACGGCGTTCAGTACGTCTACGAGGGACCAGACTACAGCGACTACCTCTGGGACTTCAGCAAGCTGCTGTATGTTCGAGCCCCGAAGCGTTTGTTCGTTGGGTGCACAACGAAAGAGCGCTTGGACGATCTCCAGGCGACACTTGTCGCTGGATACAGGGATGCTGCCTTGCCGTATTCCGACCATGCTGCCGTTGTGCTCCTGCCTGCGGGGGAAACGGAGAAGGAACATGTGCGCCTTGGAACGTCGTCCCGCGGTAGGCTCGTGTTCAAGAAGCCCTATGAAGCAAAGCGGAGGCTGATGGGATCGTGACTGAGTACGAAGACACCGTCGTAACACGTGCTCGGCTCCGAGTCGGCACGGTTCTGCGACAGAAATGGCGACTGGATGCTCTCCTCGGTGTGGGAGGAATGGGAGCTGTCTATTCGGCCACCCATCGCAACGGAAAGAGATGCGCAGTCAAGATCCTCCACCCGGAGTTTTCCGGGAATCCGCCGATGCGAACTCGCTTTCTGCGGGAGGGGTATGTTGCCAATAAGATCGACCACCCCGGGGCCGTTGCAATCTTGGATGATGACGAATCCGAGGACGGCGCTGTCTTTCTCGTGATGGAGTTGCTGGACGGCGAGACACTCGCCGATCGCAGGACACGGTGCGGTGGTGTTCTCGACATCGTCGACATCATGTCGATCACCGATGCCGTGCTCGATGTCATTGCCACGGCTCACGCGAAGGAGATCATCCACCGAGACATCAAGCCCGATAACATCTTCATTACGCGCGAGGGCGGCGTGAAGCTCTTGGACTTCGGGATCGCACGGGTTAGGGAACTCACCACAGTTTCGAATGCCACGCGGTCCGGAGCGATTTTCGGCACGCCTGGGTTCATGGCTCCGGAGCAGGCTCGCGGACGATGGGATAGTGTCGATGAGCGCACCGACATCTGGGCGGTCGGTGCGACGGTTTTCACGACACTGGCGGGCCGTTCCGTGCACGAAGCAGAAACCGCCGCCGAGCAACTTGCGATGGCGATCACACGTGCGGCCCCTTCCCTCGGTTCAGTCGTTCCCGCGACTCCGCGGGCCGTTGTGGAGATGGTCGACCGGGCGCTTGCCTACGAAAAAGGGGATCGCTGGGCGAGCGCTTTGGACATGCGGGAAGCGCTACGAGCAGCATATCAAAGCTTGGCAGGAGGGAAGGGCCCAGAAGCGTTGAACGAACAGCGGGGAAGCGACTGTCGGTCAGTCGCTACAGCTACGAACCAACTGTTGACAGGTACGGACTCGTTGCCCCCAGGGCCATCGGGTAACCTCGCGAGGTCGCCATCAACCGCCTCTCCGACCGCGCATGCTCCACAGTCTCCCCCAAGGCGAGTCTCGAGATTGGTCATCGGCTCGGCGCTTGTTCTGGCGATTGCCACTGTTTCCGCCTTGGTTCTGTTCAAGAACTCACTGGTTGTGCGGGTTCAAGATGAGGAGGGGCGGGAGATACCGTCCGCAGAGGTCTTGATCGACGGCTCGAGGCGATGCGGCGGATCACCCTGCGAAGTGGGCTGGCTCCTTCCCGGGAATCACGAGATTTCTGCCGCAGCGAGGGGCTTCGTCCCCAGCGCATCCGCTACGGCAAGAGCGCAGTATGGTTCATCGCTCCCGATGGTCGTGGTGCTCCGCGCGAAAAGCGCCTCGCTGCGAGCGACCGCCGGGCAACCAGGGACGACCATCGCGGTCGATGGTGCGTCCCCGTCACCACTGCCAGCGACGATAGAAGGGCTGACTCCTGGCAAGCACTCCGTACAGTTCTGCGCAGGGCAGCAATTTGAATGTCTCGCTAAGAGCGTGGAGCTCACCGGGGGAGAGATTCAGGATCTCGGGGACATTGTACTTCCCGCGAGGAAGGCAACCGTGCACTTCACCTGTCGCCCGTCATGCGATGAGGTGCGATGTGATGGCTCGATTGTTGCGGTCACCGGCGAGGTGCGACTCTCACCAGGAAAGCACACCTGCGTCGCCTCTGCCGGATCTTCCACAAGGACCATAGCGCTCGACCTCCATGCGGGCGAGTCGTTCAACAAGGAGATCGCTTTCGGGCCGTCGTGCCTTCCGGATGGGGCGCGCTTGTTCCCTTACGGTGGTCCGCGAGGAATTTGGTGTTGCAGCCGCTGCTCAGATTCGCACAACCTCCTAACGTGCCTTCCTCGCCAGCGTTGTGAGGAGTAGCGGTGGCGGTTGGTGCCCCAGCCCTCGATCCCGCCACCATGACAGGTACGAACGGCCGCTGCCGCACTACGTGGTGCGGGAGCTCGAGTGGTATTTGGGGTACGCGCCGCTTCACGAGGTTGCGACAACGTCAACGTCCCGGATGCGCTTCGGAGGGGAGTCTCACAGGGTTTAGAGCGCCTTTCATTCGAATGGAAGGTAGCCGCAATGCCTGAACCGTCCGAGGGCGTCGTAAGCCGTCAAGGTCCGCAGTGCGCCTGCCAGGGCGGTGATCAAGTCCTGATATGTCCGGGCCGCGGCAGACCGCAGACACGCCTTGACCTTGGACCAGGCAAGTTGGATGGGTGACAGTTGTGGCGAGTACGGCGGGAGGTAGAGGAGCCAAGCGCCGGCCCGCTCAATCAGCTCTCGAATGATCGGCCGCTTGTGGCCGCTGAGACTATCCAGGATGACGATGTCCGTGTCTCGCCGCTCGCGAACGAGGAACTGCTGCACGTAGTTCTCGATGACTTCTCCGTTGACGGCCCCCGTGAGAGCCAAAGGCGCAACCACGCCGCGAAGACCCAACGCAGCGATCACGGTTGTTGTTGTTCCCCAGTTCTGCGGCGCACTATCGAGCCATCCTTCAAAACGGACAAGCGGTCGTTGGCGATCGCGGACCGCAAGCAGTGGCGCCCCAACTGCTCGCATCCCTTGCGATCGAGCCTGCACCGGCTGGTGCGCGAGCATCTGGAGCCGTTCCTGGCGTACACGCGCGAGCACTACCGCAAGCCTCTTCCGAAGTACGTCGAGCGCGAGCTCAGGGGGCTGCTGCGCTGTGGGGACCCGTGGCACGGGTTCACGCGCGTCCGGTGCCCTCGTTGCCGGCACGAGTTCTTCGTGGCGTTCAGTTGCGGAGCGCGGACGGTGTGTCCGTCGTGCTCGGGCCGGCGCATGGCCGCGGCGAGCGTGCACTTGACGGATCGAGTCCTGCCTGACGCTCCGGTTCGGCAATACGTGCTGTCGGCTCCCTACGAGCTGAGGCTGCTGCTGGCGAGCAGGTCCGAGGTGCTCAGTGCGGTGATCCGGATCGTGATGCGGGTGCTGCTCGGCTGGTACCGCAAGCGCGGGCGCGAGCTCGGTCTGGCCGGGGCCGAGACAGGGGCCGTATCGTTCGTGCAGCGATTTGGCGGGTCGATGAACTGCCACACGCACCTGCACGTCATCGTCATCGACGGCGTGTACTCGAGGCAGGAGGGAGGAGCGACGAGGTTTCACTTCGCCGAGCCGCCGTCGGCGCAAGAGCTGGCGAGCCTGGTCGCGACGATCTGCGAGCGTGTCTGCCGGATGCTGCGGCGTCGGGGTCTGATGGGCGAAGCGAGCCACGAAAGCAACGAGGTCCGGCTGCCGGAGGCCGCGCTCGACGGGTGTCGCACGGTGGCGCTGAGCCGCGGGAGATTCGAGCGGCTCGACGATCAGGGCAGAGCGCAGCAGCGGCTGTTTGCCGACGACGAGCAGGGGATGAGGCGCAAGAAGGACGCGCGGTGGTCGGCGGACTGGAGGGGGTTCTCGCTGCACGCGGGGGTGAGCTTCGGCGCGCTGGACCGCAAGGGCAGAGAGAGGCTGGTGCGCTACTGCACGAGGCCGCCGCTGGCGATGGAGCGGTTGAGCGTGCTGCGCGACGGGTCGGTGGCGTACAAGCTGAAGTGGGCGAACAAGCGCAGCAGTCATCGGGTGATGAGCTCGATGGAGTTTATGGCGCGTCTGGCATCCATCGTGGCGCCGCCGCGTCTGCCGCTCACGCGGTACCACGGGGTGTTGGCTCCGAATTCGAGCTGGCGTCGGGCGATCGTTTCCCGGGCTCGACAGTCCGACGAAGACAGCGAGCCACGGTGCGCGCAGCAGGACCGCGCGAAGCCGAAGTCGAAAGCCGACGAGTTGAAAGCCGAGCCGTCGAAGCCTCGTTCGCGAACGAGCACGTCGTATGTGCCGTGGTCGGAGCTCATGAGGCGCACGCTGGGGATCAACGTGCTGCAGTGTCCGGTGTGCCAGGCGACCATGCTGTTGCTGGCGGTGAT
>Ga0209718_1001955_pt1 | contig 21385 bp, 14 predicted proteins | sample AD_JPNAS1_MetaG_FD_184420 | JGI IMG/M metagenome (GOLD analysis project Ga0209718, IMG submission 184420) | Active sludge microbial communities of municipal wastewater-treating anaerobic digesters from Japan - AD_JPNAS1_MetaG (SPAdes) (version 2) | ecosystem: Engineered > Bioreactor > Anaerobic... | reverse complement strand
TCCCATGCGGACAGCAAGTGGGTTACCAAGACCACCTGCTGCTTCGCATCATACCTCAACGTGCGGCAGTCTTTAAAGCCCCGTATACACGGTTCTTCTCAGAACGCCACCCACATTACCAACAGATTTTTCGATTTAATCTGTGAGGATCTGTGTAATCTGTGGATGCTTACTGTGCCAATAAGTTGAAAATTCATCACATCATCACATAAAACAGCACAGCAAAGAAGTGGCAAAGCGTACCGGCCAGCACGCAGAGGTGCCATACCGCATGATGGAAAGGCATCAGGCGCCATAGATAGAAAACCGCGCCCAAGGTGTAGCACAAGCCGCCGATCAGCAACCAAACCAGACCGGCGGTCGGCAGCGTGGCCATTAGAGGTTTGATCGCAAAGACGATGATCCAGCCCATGCCGATATAGGCAAGCGTCGAGACCAGTCGCAGCCGTCCGGTGAAGAAGACCTTGAAGACGATGCCCATGATCGTCAATCCCCAGACAATGCCGAAGATCGTCCAGGCGATGACCGGATATCCAGGCCGTAGTGTGACCAGCATGAAGGGCGTGTAGGAGCCTGCGATCAGGATGTAGATTGCCATGTGGTCGCATACCTTTAGGATCTGCTTGGTGCGCGGGTGCGTGATCGCGTGATAGGCCGACGAGACGGTGTAGAGCAGGATAATGGAGGAGCCGAATATCGTCGCGCTGACCACTTTCCACGCCACCTGCTCACCGCTCTGGATCCCGAACACCACCATCAGCGCCAGCATGGCCGCGCCCAGATGGCTGCCCAGCGCATGAATCGCGCTGTGCGCCACCTCTTCGGATATCGTGTAGCGTCTGGGAGTCAAGTGGGGCATGTGGTTCAGGCTTTGGCGGCCAGAAATGCGTTGATCGCAGCGGCGGCGCGGCGGCCTTCGCCCATGGCGAGAATCACGGTGGCCGCGCCGAGCACGATGTCGCCGCCGGCGTAGATGCCGTCGATCGAAGTCTTGCCGTTCTCGTCCACGATGATGTTGCCCCATCTGTTGACGGCCAGCCCTTCGGTGGTCTGGCTGATCAACGGATTGGAGTCGTTGCCGATGGCCACGATCACGGTGTCCACCTCCATCTGGAACTCGCTGCCGGAGATCGGCACGGGACGACGGCGACCAGAAGCGTCAGGCTCGCCCAGTTCGTAACGCAGGCACTCCATGCCGATGACGCGATCCTGATCATCGCCGAGGATACGCACGGCATTCTGCAGCATGTGGAAGACCACGCCCTCCTCGCGGGCGTGGGCGACCTCCTCGACGCGCGCGGGCATCTCTTTTTCTGTTCGGCGGTAGACCAGATGCACCTCTTCCGCGCCGAGTCTGAGCGCCATGCGCGCCGCGTCCATGGCCACATTGCCGCCGCCGAGCACCGCCACCTTGCGGGAGTTGTAGAGCGGCGTATGGGCGCGCTTGGTGTCGTAGGCTTTCATCAGGTTGGCGCGTGTCAGATATTCGTTGGCGGAGAAGACGCCCACGAGATTTTCGCCGGGGATGTTCATGAACTTGGGCAGCCCCGCGCCGGTGCCCACGAAAACCGCATCGAATCCGTCCTTCTCCATCAAGTCGGTGAGCTTACGTGTGCGGCCGACCACGAAATTGGTTTCAAGCTTCACGCCCATTTCCGTCAGCATCTCGATCTCGTTGTGGACAATGCGCTTGGGCAGACGGAACTCGGGGATGCCGTAGACCAGTACGCCGCCGGGCTTGTGGAAGGCCTCGAACATCGTGACGTCGTGACCCTCGCGCCGCACGTCCGCCGCCACGGTGATGCCGGCCGGACCGCTGCCGACCACCGCCACCCGTTTTCCGGTCGGCGGCTTGACGGCGGGCACGGCCTGTTTGCCGCTCTCGCGTTCGAGATCAGAAACGAAGCGCTCGATGCGTCCGATGGCGACGGCCTTGTCCACATCCTTGAGCACCTTACCGAGTGTGCAGGGCGCTTGGCACTGCACCTCCTGCGGGCAGACGCGGCCGCAAACGGCCGGCAGCAGACTGTTCTCGCGGATGATGGCGACCGCCTCGTCGAAACGTCCTGCCGCCGCAGCCTTGAGGAAATCCGGGATGCGGATGCCCACTGGGCACCCCGCCACGCACGGCGCGTTTTTGCACTGTAGGCAGCGCATAGCCTCTAAACGCGCTTGCTCAGGCGAGTAACCCAGCGCGACCTCGCTCATGTTGCCGCGCCGAACTGCCGGATCTTGCGACGGCATCGCCTGCGGCGGTATCGCCATGCGCGCCTTCGGCGTAAGGGGCTGGTTCTGGCTCTCGGTCTGGCGCAGCAGGTCTGCTGCAGCCGTTTTCAAAGTGTCTGGGTCTTGGTGCGACATGTTGATGTGTTCCTCGTGTTTATCGGATGATGGGCCAAGCGCCACGGATGCGCCCTTTATGAAAAATGATGCTGCCTTGCGCCAACTCAGTGTCAAGCTCTGGAAGGGGGCCAGTAAACAACGCGCCGTCCCCATTCAAAATGCAAGTGCCAGCCTGTTCCGCAGGAAGAAGGTCGAAGAAGCTAGCGGTTTTCCGCAAGGCTTCATGCCAACGGCTACCGAGGGCGGCGGCGCAGGGCGGCTCGCCGTCAAAATCCAGCATGTTGATCTCTTCCTGACTGTAGTGATGCCGGCGAATGGCGACCAGCAAAGATGCCGGATTATAGCCGGGGTCTTTCCCGCATGCAGCCCAGACAAGCAAGCCGAGCGGTTGCACGGAAACGTCAGCCTGCAAGAGGTCAACCCAATCCCGCACCTCCAGGCGACCGGCCATGGCCAATACTTTGTTCGTGGCCAGATCAAACGGATGCAACGCCAACCCCAGCCGGTCATCTTCAATCAGAGGAAAAAAGCGGAACGCGCTGTCGCGCACCCATTGCAGTTCGGTCTGGTCGCCATCGCGGATCACACGCGCTTCCACAAAAGCCGGTGCCTCCCGCAGGATTTCTAGACGGTAGCCAGTTAACAGCCATTCCCTAGCCTCTTTAACGTGTTTGAAAGCCTCCATGTCACCGTAGCGCTCGATCAAATCGAGCGTGCGCAACCACTCTTCGCGCGAGGCTGGCACGTAGTCCGGACGCGCGAACCAGAGGCAGCGATTCCGGTACTTTTCCAGCAGGGCAATGAGTTTGGCTTGTGCATCGCGGTGCATGTGCGCGTCTTCCCTATTTTGCGTGGGTAGCGGCGGCCGCCTCAAGGCGGTCGGCGGCGGCTTCGAGCCTGCAGTGGTACTTTTCATGGTCGGCGTCTTCACGCGGTTTGTAGGCGCGCAGGCGCTTCATCATGTTGTCGAAATCAACAAGGTGTCCGTCGAACTCAGGACCGTCGACGCACACGAATTTGGTTTCGCCGCCCACGGTTACGCGGCAACCGCCGCACATGCCCGTGCCGTCGATCATGATGGTGTTGAGCGAAACGATCGTGTGTACGCCGTAAGGCCGCGTGGTCTCGGCGCAGAACTTCATCATGATCGGCGGCCCGATGGCCACGGCCATGTCCGGTTTGGGCGTCTGTTCGCACAGCTCTTTCAGCGGCTCGGTCACCAGCGCCTTGCGGCCGTAAGAGCCGTCGTCCGTCACGACGATCAGGTTGTCGGCGATCGCGCGCATCTCGTCTTCCATAATCAGCAGGGATTTGTTGCGGGCGCCGATGATGATGGTGAGGCGGTTGCCGATCACCTTCAGGGCTTGGGCGATCGGATACAGCGGCGCCACGCCGATGCCGCCGCCGACACAGACCACATGCCCGACCTTCTCGATGCGGGAGGGATGGCCGAGCGGCCCCAGCAGCGCGACGATCGTGTCGCCCTCCTCTTTTTCCGCCAACAGATGGGTAGTTTTGCCGACCGCCTGGAAGACCAGCGTGATACTGCCACGCTCTGGATCGGCGTCGGCGATCGTGAGCGGGATGCGCTCGCCGAAATCATCGTCCACCTGCAGGATGATGAACTGGCCGGGTTTGCGTTCGCGCGCGATCAGCGGCGCTTCAACCTCCATGCGGTAGACCGTGTCTGAAAGCTGCGTTTTCTTTAAGATTTTGTTCATAAGCGGGGCTGTCCGTTCAGGGTTTGGGAAAACATCAGAAACATATCACATTCACGGTGAAGTTAAAACGGCAGATTGTGCTCTTTGATCTTGCGCTGGATGGTACGTCGCGAGAGGCCGAGTTGATCAGCGGTCAGCGTGCGGTTGCCGTCGTTCTGCTGGAGCTTGGCCGCCAGCACCGCGCGTTCGAACTGTTCCAGCGTCATGCCGTCCGGAATCGCGAGCGGACCGGGCAGAAGAGGCGTGTCGTCGCGCGGCTGCGACGACGGCACGTTGACCGAGGCGGCGGTGAGTACGCCGCCCGGCGAGAGCAGCACCGCCGACTCCACGATGTTGCGGAGTTGGCGCACATTGCCGGGCCAGTCGTAGGCCTCAAGCGCGGTGTAGAAGTCGGGCTTCACTGCCGCGATGATCTTGCCGTTCTCGGATGCGGCGCGCACGATAAACCGGTCGGCCATCGGGCGGATGTCCGCCTTGCGCTCGCGCAGCGGCGGTACGCGCAGGGTCACCACGTTGAGCCGGTAGAAGAGGTCTTCGCGGAAAGTTCCCTCGCGCACCATGGTGTCGAGGTCCTTGTTGGTGGCGGAAACCAGCCGCACGTTGACCTTGAAAACCTCACGACCGCCGACACGCCGCACCTCTTTCTCTTCGAGCGCACGCAGTAACTTGACCTGCACCGAGGCGGGCGCGTCGCCGATCTCGTCGAGAAAGAGCGTACCGCCGTCAGCGCGTTCGAAAGCACCTTTGTGCGTGCCGGTCGCGCCGGTGAACGATCCCTTCTCGTGGCCGAACAGCTCCGACTCCAGCAGATTTTCGGCGAAGGCACCGCAGTTGACTGCCACGAAAGGACCGTCCGCGCGCTTGGAATCGACATGCAGTGCGCGCGCGACCAGCTCCTTGCCGGTACCGCTTTCGCCGCGGATCAAGATCGTGGCCATGGTGTCGGCCAGTGCCTCGATCTGCGTGATCACGGTCTGCATCGCTGCGGACTCGGCAATGATGGCGGTAGAGGCGTATTTTTCGCGTACGGTCTTCGAGAGCTTGTCGACTTGACGCCGTAGGCGTGAGGCTTCGTAGGCACGGCGCAGCTTGGATTGGATGTCGTCCAAATCCAACGGTTTGGTCACGTAGTCGTAGGCACCTTCGCGCATGGCGCGTACGCCGGATTCGACCGAGCCGTAGGCGGTCATGATGATCACCGGCACGGCGGCGTCGAGCTTGCGCAGACGCGCCAGCACTTGCAGACCGTCGATGTCCGGCAGCACGAGGTCGCTCAACACGAGATCCGGCATCTGTTGCTCAAACGCTTCGACGCCGGCCAGGCCGGTGGCGGCACAGTACGTGGTGAATCCCGCGTCCTGCGCGGCCTCTTCGACCGAGCGGGCGTTGTCGGGATCGTCCTCGATGATCAGAAGTGTGGGTGTGGGAGTTAACATTTAGGATTTAGGAGTTAGGAGTTAGGAGTTGGGAGTTAAATCGGCGGTGGGCAGGGTGATGCGCAGGCGTGCGCCGTCGCCGTCATCGCGGGCGAGGGCCTCGATATCGCCGCCGCAACGTCGGACCGCCGTACGCGCCAGGAAGAGGCCAAGGCCGGTTCCTTCGGGCCGACCGGTGACGAACATCTCAAAGACTGTGCGGCGTTGCGCGGCCGGGATACCGGGACCACGGTCGAGCACCTCGATGACGAGGCCCGTCTCGTTGCGGTTCAGCGTGACGGTCACCTCGCTGTCGCGCGGCGCGAACTGGATGGCATTGACCAGAACATTCAGCAGAGCGCGGCGCAGAGCGAAGGGATAGGCGGCAGCCGGCGGCAGCGGATCGTGGGGCAGCGTCCGCAACGTGACGCCGGCCTGTTCGGCGCGCGGCGCGAGCGTGTCGGCGCACTCGCGTACCACCTGATCGAGATCCACTGGCTCGGGGCGTTCATCCGCCGGCCGGGCGAGAAAGAGAAATTCTTGGAAGATCTTGTCCATACGCGCCATGGTGCGGGCGATGCGTCCGGCGAGGTCGCGTACGCGCTCGGGACGGAATCCGTCGTCGCGCGCCAGTTCCTTCTCAAGCATCTGTGCATCAAGGCGCACGGCCGACATCGGATTGCGGAAATCGTGCAGGATGCCATTGGCCAACACGCCGGAGAAAGCCAGATGCTCCTCCTGCCGGGCGCGCGCCTCGCGACGGCGGTCGCGCGCGACCGCCACCAGCAGTACGCCAGCACTAATCGCAAAGGAAAGGATCAGCACGCCGATTGAGAAGACGAAAAGCGACGAGACCAGGGCGCGGGCAGTCTGTTCTTCAGCGCCAACCGCCTCGCGCTTGAAGGTGGCCTCGGTCGTTATCTGACTGCCGTCGGACAGATGTTGGGTGCGTGTGATCACGAAAACCGGCTGGCGCACACCGCCGATTTCCAACGAGCCCTGCGACATCTCGGTTTCGCTCTCGCCGGGCGCGGCGTCGGGCGGCGTCATGCCCGGCGGCAGAGGCGGGCGCGGCGCGGCGCGCAGGCCACCGGCCTGACGATGAAAGAGGGTCACGCCATCGCGCGTGACCGAGATCGACTGCACATCTTTGCGCACAGCAAAGGCGTTGTCGACCATGGTTGAGAATTGCCGCCAGCGCACAGGGGTGAGGTTGGTGGTGGTGGCCATGTTGAAACTGCAGAGCGTGTCAAGCAGTGCTTCGCCTTCTTGTAGCACGGTCTCGGTGGCGGCAAGGTGCGCCTGCTTGTCGTGCTGCCATTTCAGAAAATGGAGCACGCCACCCGCGCCGAGCGCGGTGGTCAGCAGGGCGAGCAGCAGGATGATCTCCAGCCGCCAAGCACTGCGGCGAGGAGCGGAAAATTGTGCGGAACGTGCCGTCATTGTGGTCCGTGTAGCAAGGAATGTGCCGTAAAATGAGCCGCAGTATAGCGTAGGCGAGGGCGGCACAGCAAGCGCGGATGCGACAGCTTGGCACGGTACAGCGGCCAGAATGGCATGGGAAAAGTGAGAAGTAATAGGTAATAGGTAAGAAGTTTATTTAGGATTTAGGAGTTAGGAGTTAGGAGTTCAGAGTTCGACGTTCAATAAAAACTCCTAAATCCTAACTCCTAAATGTTAACTCCTTCCGAGCGGCGCACGCCGCGCGGAGGAGATGGCACGGCCTCTGCTTGAACTACGGCGGGCCAAGGGTGAAATTGAAAACGATGAATCTGAAAACAGCGTTAAAACAGGCGTGGGCGGTGTGCGACCGCCTGCTGTTGCTCGCCGTGTTTGTCTTGCTGGGCCTTGCTTGGCATTCGCGCCTACGAGAAAAGGCGCCGGTGCCCGCGAAGCCGGTGGTGACGCGCGGGGAGCCGAGGCGTCACTCCGGATTACGCACGAAAAAAACCGTCGAGGGCCTGCGAGTCTCAACCGGGCGGCGCAGCATGTCCGCGATTGCGCGGTCGATGGCTGAGTCGGACTGGGAGCGGATTCCCTGTAGACCGGCGATGGACATCCGCGAGGATGGCAAGAGCTTCGAGATACTCTTCGCGTTGCCGGCGGGGGTGGTGCGCGAGAGTGTGCGCGTGACCACATCAGGCGGTACGCTGACGCTGGCGATGCGGACCGATGCGGCGGGGGGCGGCGGTTCCTATCTGAAACAGGTGCGTCTGCCGTGTCGGCTGGAGCGGACGGCGAACGTGCAAAGCGTGATCTCCAACAACGTGCTGCGGGTACGCATAGATCCGTGATTGATCCTAAAAAGAGCAGTTGAACTTTCAACGCTCTTCGGTTTCTGGTTTCAAGGTTTCATGGTTTCATCCAAATCGGGATCGGGATCGCTATCGGGATCGATTGTTTAGCCACGGAACACAGAACGGAAAGGCATGGCTCTGCTTTTTCAAACCGCGAGTCACACGAATGATACGTATCAGCGCTGGCGGTAGAAGAGATAGAGGCCGACAGCGAGAAAGAGCAGATTTCCGAACCATGCGGCCGGAATGGTCGGAACCAAGGCGTTTTTGGCCAACACCATACTGCCGATCGACACCGCGTAAAAGGCGAAGAAGAGCGCGACGGCGATGATCACGCCCTTAAACACACTCTGGCGTCCGGTGGCGACGCCCGCCGGAATCGCGAAGAGCGTAATGATCAGGCAGGAGAAGGGGGCGGCCAGACGCGCGTGGATGTCGAAGGTCTTGGAAGCCACCTCTTCGGGGTCCAGATGGGGGTGTGTCGTTAGGTAGTGGCGCATATCGCGGATTGTGTAATATTCCCACGCCTTATTCATCAGCAGGAAATCACGCGGGCGCTCGTCAAACTCTGGGAAGGCGCGCAGCGGCAGCGCCGCCAGCGCGGGGGTCGGGTTTTCGACCGGATTATTAAACTCGTCGAAATATTGGTATTTCGGGTAGAAAAACCACCACATGCCGTCGAGATATTCGGCTTTGCTGCAGGTGATGTCCACCAAGCGGCTATCGTCCGCCCGGTCGCACGAGAGGCGCACGCCCTCCAGCAGGTTAGGGTTGGCGGCGGACATCCGGTTGATGCGCCAGACGCGTCCGGCGGACTGGTTGTAGAAGGGGATGTTCTCGAAGGTTTGATCCGAACCCTCCTCAAAGCGCGCCTCGCGCAGGTCGTCCGCCCATTCTGAGGCCCAAGGCGCGTAGAACTCGTTAATGCAGGCGACGATCACCGCCAGCACAATCGCCACCGCCAGCAGCGGCCGCACGATAGCCAGGAAAGTAATGCCATTGGCGCGCATTGCTGTGATTTCACTGTGGCGGCAGAAGTTCCACATCGTATAGAGCGCCGCCAGCAGCAGCGCAGCGGGAATCAGCCACTCCAAGTAGGGTGAGATATACCCCGCGAAAAAGCTGACTACGGTCGAGAGCGCCGGTTTTGCCTCAATGAGGCGGTTGAAAGAGCTAAACAGCTCAAACAGCACATAGATGCCCAGAAAACCGGTCAGGCAATAGACGAGCGGCACCAAGAATTCGCGCAACACATATCGGGTGAGGATTCGCATAAACGGGGGTCAGTATACGGTAGCTCACGCCGCTTCGACAATCCCCATTTTAGGGAAGGCGTCAGATCAGACCGATCTGGCTGATCCGACAGACCCTTGCCGCCGACCGATTACTGTTGCGCCGAAAGTGTCCGCTTTGATACATTTAGACCGTCGCAACTGTCGTGAACATTGCGGCTGTATAGGCGGCGAGCATAGAGAGGTCGGTCATGCGTAATAAAAGTTGTGTCCTGTTTTTTGCCGCGTGTGCGGCATGCGTGTTTCTGGGGCTGAACGTCGGTGGCCAAACGCCGCCCCCCTTGCGGGTGATGCCGCTCGGCGATTCAATCACCTACGGTGCTTCAACGCCCGGCGGCTACCGGCTACCGCTCTATGTCGCGTTGACGAATCAGGGCTTCAACATCGATATGGTGGGCACGGCGACGGACAACCCGGCATCTGGGCTCGGCAGCGAGATCAATCACGAGGGACACAGCGGCTGGCGTATCTCTACGACCGGCAGCAACGGCCTTTACGAGAACATCCTTTCCTGGCTTGCCCAGATCGATGACCCCGACGTCGTACTGATACATGTCGGCACCAACGACACCAACGATCCCGATTTCGAGCACGCGATCGACGAACTGGACGCGCTGATCCTGCGCATCGCCGAGGCGCGGCCCTACGCCCACATCGTAGCGACCACCCTCTTGAAACGTGGGCCAGATGACACCGACTCAAAGTATGTCGCGATCACCAACTACTTTAATCCTTATGTCTTAGGCCGGGTTCAGGCCCATCAGGCAGCGGGGCGGCGTGTACACTTCCTCGATATGCACGCTTACCTTGAGCGCACCGACATGTACGACAACCTGCACCCCAGCGAGGGCGGCTACGCCAAGATGGCTGCCGCGTGGTTCCCGGTCGTGACAAACATTGTCGGGCTCTACGGCGACCGCCTGCCGCCCGGTTTCTCCTCCGCCCGAGCGGCCTCGCCGACAAGCCTGACCGCCATCTTCTCCAAGCCGCTTGATCTCGCCGCTTCGCCAGCCGTCACCAATCCAGCCTCCTACACGATAGCGCCTGCGGGTACGGTGACCGCTGTTTCCACGTTGTCGGGTGACCTGCGCCAGATTACGCTGACCGTCTCCGGCATCCCGCAAAATGCCCAGTGCTCACTCACGTTCAACGGTGCGCTCACAGATCTGGTGCCCGCCGCCGAGGGCGGTCCCTTCTCGGCGACGCGCACGGAGACGCGCGCCTTCCTGACGCCGCCGATCTCTGCGTACGCCGCTGACAATGTCCCGGCGGATCTGCTGGAGGGCTGGGATCCGCTCTACACGCTTAATATTCCGACCGGTGCCCGCTATGGCCGCGACCCGGTAGGATACAGTCTGGACGCCTCCGCCGCATACGCCCATGCGCCGCTCAGCCGCGTCGCGTACTACATGGCGCTGCAGCGCACCGGCGAGCCGCTCCTCTACGTATGGGCTGAGGTTGATGCCTTCACGCAGGACGCCGCTAAGCTCGGCGTGCCGACCACGCTCTCAGGCGCCTTTTTCCAGCAGACCGTTTCCAACCTGACGGTCTATAGCACTTCGTCGGCCGTCACGCCCGGCCAGTTCCCGGTCGGCAACATCGAGTTCTGGCCGTGCAACTACACGACTGGGAACGGTGCCTCCGTGCCCGGCGCCAGCGACAGTATCTTTGACTTTGGCGATACCCCCTCGAATGGCGAGTATGGCTCAATGCAACTTCACAACACCGCCGAGGGCGAGACGATTTTTGCCCTTAATCACTGGGGGAGTGCTTCGACCGCCTACTACACGACATGTCTTGGAATCGGCAACAACCCGAACCCCTCGACCACCTCTAGTGGCGGACAACTCGACTGGACCTTCACCGACAACGCCGGGCAATACGCCTCCCGCGTACTGCAAGTCTTTATCAAACGCGCCGCCGCGCCCGTGCCGCGCGATCCGCCCGTGCCACTCTCCGCCTACACCGGGTATGACGGCGTACACATCGCGGTGACCTTCTCGTCCGCACTGCGCACCGAATCCGTCACGGCCTCGGCCTTCATGCTTGATAACGGTGTGTCGGTTACCGATGCCACGCTCGGCAAGGATCTCATGACCGTCACGCTCACCACCACGCCGCAACCGTCCGGTACCGCGCTCACGCTCACCGCCGTCGGCCTGCGCGATATCCAAGGCGGTATTCCCACAGCCCCCGCCTCCGTCACGGTGGACCTGCTGCCCGCCGAGATCGCAGCGGATGCGGGTACGTTCGCCGCCGGCTACCGCGTGGTCTACACGCTGGACATTCCCGTTTGCAGCGATTTCGGGCGGGGCATTCCTGATCCGTACCTTTTCAATGCGGCGGCTTCGGGCGTGCCCTTCAGCCGTGTGGCCTACTATCTGGCGCTCGGCCAACGTGCGTTCGCCTCCCCGGCGCGTCAGTACGCCTGGGCCTCCATGGATGCCTTTACGCCCTTCCTCTCCAAGATCGGTATCCCGAACACCGCCACCAAAGCGATCTTCGCCCAATATGTGACCAACCTGACTGTGAGGTCCAATAAATCCGGCGTCATAAACGGCGAGTTCGACACCGGTAACATTGAATTCTGGCCCTCCAACTATGGCACCGGAAACGACCGCGGCATACCGGGCGCCAGCGGTTCGACTTACGATTTCGGCGACGGTGGCTTCAGCGGCAGTGCTGGACACGGCTCGTTCCAAGTCCACAACTATCTGAAAGCCCAGACCGTCCTCAGCATCAGCCAGTGGGGTGATAACCGTACTACGTCGCCACTGGGCATCGGCATCGGCACGCCCTCTTCCTCCGAGACGCCCAACGGCTCAGACAAAGACTGGACCTTCGCTGTCAATGCGGCTGCCTTCACCACCCGCCGCCTCTATGTGCTCGCGCACCCGGAAGTGCCCGTCTCGGCAGAAACGCTCACACCGCCCGCCGAGGTAGTCGCGCATGTGCTTGAGCAGGTGCCGGATGTGGCCGATTACCGGCACCTCTACACCGTCGACATCCCGCGCCAGCCGAAGTTCGCCGACGCCGCCGTGCGTCCCACCTACTACTCGGTGGACAACGCCACCCGTTTTGCGAACACGCCCCATACGCGCGTCGCTTACTTCCTGGAACTGGTCAAAAACAACGTCACCAGCTTCTGTTGGACAGCTTTCGACCCCATTTGCGTCGGCGTCAACCGGCTCGGAGTCCCGGCCAACGACGACTTCTTCCAGCAGACCGTCTCCAACCTTGACGTGTTTTCCAACATAGATGGGGTGGTCAACACCAACGGCTGCGACACCGGCAACATCGAGTTCTGGGACTGGGATTATCAGCAGACCAACGCCGCAGCCATCCCCGGCGCATCCGACAGCACCTTCGATTTCGGCGACCGCCGTGGCGCTTCGCGCGGCGGCGGGTACGGTTCGATGCAAGTCCACAATTACGGCGCCGGGCAGACCTGCTGGGCGCTCAGCCGTTTCGGCAGTTGCGGCGGCAATGACAGCGTTTGCGTCGGCATCGGCAACAACCCGTCTGGCTCCCCCGACTGGACACACTCAAACTCCGGTGCCAACTGGGACTCGCGCCGCCTGCTGGTCTTCATCAAGCCCGAACCGCAGACACCGGCCGTCCCCGCCGAGGTACTCGCCAACGTGCCCGATGCGGCTGCGTTCAAACACCTCTACACGATCGATATTCCGGTGCGTGCGCGCTTTGATGTCGACGCCTCCAACACGCTCTACTACTCGGTCGACAATGCCGCCACCCTCAACGGCGCGTTCGGGCGCGTCGGCTACTACATGGAGCTTGTCAAAGACGGCGTGACCAATTTCTGCTGGACCGCCTTCGATGCCTTCACGCAGGATTCCACGAACCTCTGCGTACCGCGCAAAGGTAATTTCTATCAGCGGTTCGTCTACAACCTCGATGTGCGCTCCAACGTGGCAGGGGTGATCAATACCAACGGTTGCGATACCGGTAACATCGAGTTCTGGGACAAGAATTATGCGTCGACCGACAACCTAGGTATCCCCGGCAGTAGCAGTTCTGCCTTTGATTTTGCCGATTCGCGCAATAACGATGGCAGCTATGGCTCGATGCAGGTACATAACTGGGGCGCGAAACAAACCCTGTGGGCGTTCAACCGCTTCAACAGCAGCACTGAGAACGTCTGCATCGGCATCGGCAATAACCCTGCCCCGTCCGGCCACCCCGACTGGACTTTCGCCGTCAACGGCCATCAATACGACTCGCGCCGCCTGCTGGTCTTCATCCAGCCCGCCGGCGCTCCGGGCACCATCGTGCCGGTGACGACACCGCGCCCCGCGCCATCACGCGCCATCGGCCAGGCCTCGCTGGACCGCGTCTTGGTGGTCTTCAACAAGCCGGTCACCGACTCCGCTGCCGCCCCAGCCAACTTCAGTGCTGACAAGGGTCTCGCGATTCTCGCGGCGCAGATGCACCCGGTCTACAGCAACACCTGCGTGGTTCTTACCACCTCGCCGCAGACCGCCGGTACCGCCTATACGCTCACGGTTAACAACATCTGTGACCGCACGTTGCCGGCCAACACCATGTTCCCCGACAAGACGGTGACCTTCACCGCCCAGACCGAGGTCTCGGCCCGGCCGGACTTCCTCACCGGAATCCCTGAGGCGGCGGACTACCGGCTCGTGCAGAAGTTGGCGCTCAACCGACAAGCCTACTGGGCCAAGGGCGCAACCTTCTCGTTGGATGACACCTGGCCCAGCCTGCCGCGCTTCGACCGCGTGGCCTATGCGCTCGACCTCCTCGGTACCAACGGCGTGCGCCAGTGGGTCTGGGTTTCGATGGACCCCTTCACCACCGACCCGCTACGCATCGGCCTGCCCACTGGTGACCGCTTCGCGCGCTTCCAGCAGTACGTGACGAATATGACAGTCGCGGCTGCGTCGACCGTCACCACCGTCACCCCCGGCTCCTTTGACGATGGTAACATCGAGTTCTGGCCCAATAACTACGGTGGCGCGAACGAAGCAGGCATTCCCGGCGCGAGTGCCTCTACGTACGATTTCGGCGACCGGATCGACCCCAACGTGCCGGTCGGGCACGGTTCGTTCCAGGTCCACAACTACAGGCTCGGCCAAACGCTCTTTGCGGTGAACAGTTGGGGCAATGACAACCGTGCCATCGAGCTGGGCATCGGCAACCGACCGACCGGTGCGCCGGATTGGACATCGTCGGGAGCCTACAACGAGTACTCCTCGCGCACGCTCTATGTCTTCATTCGGCCCTCCGCCGCAGCGCCGATGGAGCCGGTGCCGGATCCCGGCTGGGGTACTCTGCCGACGCTCCTCCTCTCGCCGACCGACCAGCGGGTCGATGTCAAGGCATCGGCGTTCTTCTCCGTATTGGCCAACGGTGCCACCCGCTATCAGTGGTGTAAGGACGGTGTTTTCATCCCCGGAGCGACCGCCTCAACGCTGGACATTCCCAATGTGCGCGGTGTCCACACGGGTAGTTACACCGTACTGGTCTACGGCAGCGGCTCCCGGTATGTCGTCAGCCTCCCCGCGCTCTTGGAGATCAATGCCGATGGAACCGTGCTGATATTGCAGTAGCGCTCTCACCCAATGCAAGGAGACAGTTTTATGATACCCGACCTGCAGGCGAGTTTGTTGTGTGATGACGTGCGTCAGGAGCGCAACGGAAAGTTCATGCTGATCGGCATTTTCGATGGCCTGGTCCAGGCCGTGAATCAGCCGGTCTGTCCGCGCATCTGTTTGATGAACCGTTGGTGCGCAGGCGCGGGTGAGTTCACCCAGAAGTCGCGCATCATGGCACCGGACGGCGTGACGGTGGTGGGCGAGGGCCAGCCGGTGCCGATCCGTCTCTCGAACGATCAGCAGGTCGCCACCACCGTCGAGGTCTTCATCAATCTGGCATTTCGTCAGGAGGGTACTCACTGGGTGGAAATTCTGCTGGATCAGCAGTTGCGTATGCGCTATCCGTTGCATGTGCGCAAGGTGCAGCCGCAGTCGCCGAAGGCGGCAGATCATCCAGACGCTCCGCCCCAGGGGTAAGCGCGTCCGCCGTGGCGTCGCACAGGAAACCCGCGACCGCCTCCCACGACGGCGCGGTCTCGAGTTGCTTGATCAGCAGCGAAAGGTGAAAACGCGGGCGCTCGCTCTCAGGCGAGTTGTCGGCGCAAAGCCGGTTGCGTACCTCTTTGAGGCGCATGATCCAGAGCGCCCGGATCAGATCGCGCACCGCTTCGTCCTTGGTTATCTCGCGCGCGCTCAGCATCTTGTTCTTGTTGGCCAGCAGTCTCCCGATCAGCGGCTGCCAGACCGGATCGACCGACTGGCAGAGTTCTACCAGACGGTCGCCGCCGCTGCGCCACTGCGTCAAGAGCGCCTCGACCAGTGCACGCGCGAAGGGATGCGGCAAAAGCTCCAGCGGCAGATGCCGTTCGACCAGTTCCAGCACCTCGCCGTCATGCTCGTGTTCCACCAAAAACTCGCACAGCAAAAACTCGGTGCGTGAGGGCGGTTCCGGTGCCTGCGGTTGATCGTCGGGCGGCGCCTCTGCGCCCTCACCTGTCGCCGGAGAAGGTAGAGGCGCGGCAGTGCGCGGGGACGGCGCGTAGGCAGCACGTTGGCGCAACGTTTCAATGTGCTTGTCGAGATCGGCTTCCAACGCCGAGAGGGGTATGTGCAGGTGCGCAGCCGCCTCCTGCAGCAGGCGGGTACGCAACACCGCGCCGGGGCACGCCGCGAGCATCTCCAACACGGCGCGCGCGACGCGGTTGACGGTATCGATGGCATCGGGACGCTCCTCGTCCTGTAGGAGGGTCTCGATCTGAAAAGCGGTGATAGAAGGCGCATCTTCCAGCAACTCGCGAAAGTGCGCGGAGCCTTTGTCACGCAGCAGTGAGTCGGGATCCTCGCCCGGCGGCAACGAGGCGACGCGTACCGGCATCTCCGCTTCGAGGAAGAGTGCACCGGTGCGCAGCGCGGCCGTGCGTCCTGCGCTGTCACCGTCGAAAACCAGCACCACGCTGTCGGCGTATTTTTTGAGCAGCGCGACATGCTCCGGCGTAAAAGCGGTGCCCTGCGAGGCGACCGCCGTCTCAAAGCCGCAGGCGTGGCAGCGGATCACGTCGATCTGCCCCTCGCAAATGATCGCCTCGCGGCGCGGATGCTTGCCGATTTTGATGGCGGCCTTGTCGAGCGCGTACAGCACACGGCTCTTCGTGAAGATCTCGGTCTCGGGAGAGTTGACGTACTTCGCCGGATGTGATTTGGGGTCGAGGATGCGTGCGCTGAAAGCCACCACGCGGCCACGCTGGTCGCAGATCGGGAACATCAGGCGACCACGGAAGCGATCATAGTAGTCATCCGGTCGGTCGGGTTTATTGGGAGGCGAGAGGATACCGGCGGTGACGAGCTGTTCCGGCGTGTAGTTGTGTTTCTGTGCCCATTGCAGCAGAGTGTTACGCGATTGCGGCGCGTAGCCGATGCCGAAACGTTCAATGATCTCGGCGGGGAGCTTGCGGTCGGCGAGATACTTGCGCGCCGTTTCCGCTTCGCGGGTTTTGGCGAGGCAGCGCTGGTAGAACGCCGCCAGCTCTGCATGGATAGCCAGCAGCAGATTGCGTCCCTGGGCTTTGTAATCGACCTCCTCCGTGATCGCCACGCCCACGCGCTCGGCCAGCGTGCGCACCGCGTCTAGAAAGGTCAGTCCATCCTGCTTCATGAGAAAGGAAAAGACATCGCCCTTCTCGCCGCAGCCGAAACAGTGGTAGAACTGTTTGACGGGATTGACGTGGAACGAGGGGGTCTTCTCGCGGTGGAAGGGGCAGCATCCCTTGAAAGAACTGCCCGCTTTTTTAAGCGTCATGCGCGCGCCGATGAGTTCGACGATATCCACACGTGCGCGGACTTCCTCGATCACCTGATCTGTAATTCTACCGGACATAGACGGCAACTATTTAACCACAGAGGGCACAGAGAGCACAGAGGTTTTTGGGGGGCATGTCTTTGCCGTGTCAAATTCTAACACTTTTCTTGCCGAAACAATGCGTTCGTCTAACGAGAATAGGATTTACTGTCACATGTGTCACGCCAGGCGGAGGTATCGCGAGCGTATTGCAAAAGAGGATGATCAAAATAAGAGGCGGTATGTTTACACGAAAAGTTAGGGTTCTGATCACTGTTTGCTTGGCTGTTTTGGGAATAACGGGCGCGGCATGTGCCGAGACGTTGCCCAAGTACATCTTTCTTTTTATCGGGGACGGCATGGGCTCGACGCATGTGTGGGCCGCGGAGTGTTATTTTAAAGACGCCCAGATTCAGAGAGGTCTTGCCGCTGAAAAGATAGCGGGGCTGACCATGCTGACGTTGCCGATGCGGGGCAGGGCGACGACCTTTGCGAAAGACAGCGTGGTGACTGATTCAGCGGCTTCGGCTACGGCCTTTTCGTCGGGCTACAAGACCGATAACGGCGTATTGAATATCGATCCTAAAACGGGGCGCAAGTTTGATGTCATGTCGCAATTCGTGAAGCGCCACGGTATGCGGGTGAGTATCATTTCAAGTGCCGCGCCCAACCATGCCACGCCCGCCGCCTTTTACGCCCATGTGGAAGACCGAGACATGTATCCGGAGATCGCCATGCAGTTGGCGGCGTCCGGTCTTCTTGATTATGTGGGTGGCCCGACGATGCTCGATGTCGCCGACACGGCTGCCAAAGCTACGGATGCCAAGGCCAGAGAAGCCGCTCTAAAGAACGGGTACACAATTGTCGAAGACCGCCAGTGTTTCGATGCCTTAAAACCCGGTGCGCAACGCATTTGGGTCAGGAGCGACATGCCGATGGTCATTGACGGCAAGCATGAGATTCCGCTTGCGGAGCATGTGAGCAAGGCGATTGAGTTGTTGGCGGGGCCGGAAGGCTTTTTCATGATGGTCGAGGGCGCGGCTATCGATTGGGCCAGCCACACCAATGATGGTGCTGCACTGGTGCAGGAAGTGCTGGAATTCGACCGTGCCATAGCCAGAGCAGTCGAGTTTTATCGGACGCGGCCTGACGAGGTTTTGATTGTCGTGACAGCGGATCATGAATGCGGTGGGTTGTCGCTGGACGAAGGGCGGCTCAATGCTCCCGGTATGAGCAAAATTCTGGAAGGCCAGAAGAAATCACGGAACACCTCTGCCGAAATGTTTGAGAAGTTCGAGAAAGGAAAAGTCTCGTTTGACGCGGCATTGCCACAGATGAAGGCATTTTTCGGCATACAGAACCTGAGCGATGAAGAACAAGCGGAGTGCCGTAAAATCTTCAACGAGGGCGGCAACGAGCAGGGAGAACATTCCTATGGCGACGAGCGCAGAATCAGCCTGTTCTGGTCGCGCCTCGTCAGTACCCGGGCAGGAATCATTTGGGGCTGCCTGGATCACACTGCCGCCCCGGTCCCGGTTTATGCGGTCGGTGCGCAGGCAGCACGCTTTGCCGGCAATACTGACAACGCGCTGATCGGCCGCTACATCCGCGATCTTATATCGGAGAGGAAGAAGTAACCCCCAAAAGAGTTGAGCTTTCAAGACTCGTCGGTTTCAAGGCTTCATCCAAATCGGGATCGGGATCGCTATCGGTATCGACTGTTGCGCCCACATAGCGGCTCGCAACGACGAGCGTAATGATGGCGGCGATTCCGATCCCGATTCCGATGGCGATACCGAGGGATGTTTGCGATGTTTTTTTGTAAAAAAGCTATCCTATCCAGCCGCGATACGGTACCCTGTTCACGTTTGATAAGTATCTGCGTGTAAGAGGGAAGATCCATGGCTAAGAGAGTTCGCGACGCCTGGGGCAGCCGTATCGGTGTCGTTCTGGCGGCTGCCGGCAGTGCGGTCGGTCTCGGCAATTTCCTGCGTTTCCCCGGCGTGGCCGCCCGCAACGGCGGCGGCGCCTTTATGATCCCGTACTTCGTCGCCTTCCTGTTTCTCGCCCTGCCGCTCTGCTGGATGGAGTGGTGCATGGGACGTTACGGCGGACGCTTCGGTCACGGCAGCGCGCCGGGCGTCTTCGATGCGGTCAGCGGACGCCGCCGCCCTTGGATCAAGTATCTCGGCGTGCTCGGCATCACCGGTGCGCTGGGCATCTTTTTCTACTACATCTATATCGAATCGTGGACGCTCGCCTACAGCGTTTTCGCGATTACCGGCCGCTACGCCTCAGTAGAAACACCGGATTGCATGGGTGCTTTTCTCAGTAGCTATCTGAGTGGCAACGGCGACTTTTTCCAGAGCCGACTCCCGGCTTACGGCTTTTTTCTGGTGACCTTCGCGGTCAACTTCTGGGTGGTCTATCACGGCATCAGCCACGGCATCGAGCGCTTCTGCAAAATTGCCATGCCGCTGCTTTTCCTCACGGCCATTGTGTTGGTGATACGCGTCTTCACGCTCGGTGCGCCCGTCAATCCGGAATGGACGCTCGACCGCGCTCTGGGGTTCCTGTGGAATCCTGATTTTTCCGCGCTCAAAAATGGCCGCGTCTGGCTCGAAGCCGCCGGACAGGTCTTTTTCTCCACCTCGGTCGGCATCGGCGTGCTGCTGACCTATGCCACCTATCTGAAGGCGGATGACGATGTCTTGCTGCCGTCCTCGTCCGCCTCTTTTTTGAACGAGTTCTGCGAGGTCGTGCTGGGCGGGTCAATCGTGGTGCCTGCCGCTTTTCTTTTCTTCGGCCCGCAAGGCACCGCACAGGCGGTCGAGGGCGGCACGTTCGGTCTCGCTTTCCGCACCACGCCGTTGATTTTCAATCACATGGCGGGCGGCGCCTGGATCGGTTTCGTCTGGTTCGTACTGCTCTTTATCGCCGGTATCACCAGCTCGGTCTCGATCCTACAGCCTTCGATCGCCTTCCTCGAAGAGGAGTTCGGCTTCAACCGTAAGCGCTGCGTGATCGTCATCGGGCTTCTCTGTTTCGTCGTGGCGCATCTCGCGATTTTCGGCGATGGCGTCGTGGATGAGATGGACTTCTGGTTCAGCTCATTCGGGTTGCCGATGTTCGGTCTTTTCGAGGCACTGGTCTTTGTCTTCTGCTTCGGCCCGGAGCGCGGCTGGCAGGAGTTGCACGCCGGCTCATCACTGCGCTTGCCGACCTTCTTCAAGCCGATCATGATCTTCGTGACCCCGATTTTCCTCTTCACGATCCTAGTCGGCTGGCTGGTCACCGACGGCTGGCAGACGATCATCATGAAGAAGTGGGTCGACGGGAAGCTCGTGCCGCTCTACAGCGAGGCGCAGGTTCCGTGGGTCATCGCCACGCGCCTGCTCTGCCTCGCCCTAATCGCGCTCACCTGCTTCTTCATCCACCGCGCTTGGAAAAAGCGTCGTCCATCAGAAATCGCCGCTTAGAAATAGCCGCCTTTGTCGGTGATTTCTTTGACGGTCTCGCCGCTGGCGACCCAGCCGAAGATCTTCTTCTCGTTCTCGCGGATCTCTTCGGCGCGCACCAGCACCTGATAAGCGATGTCGCGTGGTATGCAGACCACGCCGTCGCAATCCGCAAAGATCACGTCGCCGGGCTTGATCACAACGTCACCGATGATGATCGGGATCTGGTAGTGCGTGATCAGGCAACGGCCGAGCGAACCGTTGGGAATACGGTACCGGTAATAGACCGGGAAGGGCTTTTCGAGAATCTGCTTGGTGTCGCGGATACCGCCGTCAATACAGGCGGCTTTGACGCCCTTGCCGTAGGCGGTCGCCGTCATGACGCCGCCCCAGAGGGTGGCCTTCATATCGTTCGAGGTGTCCCACACCACAAAGTGATTCTCGCCCATCTCGTCGAGCATCTGACCGCGGAAGGTCATCTCGCCGGTGATCTTAACATTCGGCGCGCTCTTGACGGTGAAGGCGATGCCGGCGACCACGTCGCTGTCGCGCAGCGGCCGCAGGTGGCCGGGCAGCGACTGATCCAGCAGGGCAAGCTCACGCAACACGTCACTGATCGCGCCGGTGTAGAGCTGTTCGTAGCGGGCCAGCAACTCCTTTTCCGGCACTGGAAACGGTTTTGTTGAAACACCCTCGCGCACCGCAATCAGGTGCTCGAGATTCATCATCTTCGCTTCCTTCTGAAGCATGCCTTCTTCTCGCTTCTCTTGCATATCGTCTCCTACTGTGGACGAGCAGACGCTCGTCCCTCCCGAATGGTGAAAAAAACTCCTAAATCCTAAATTTCAACTCCTAACTCCTGAGGGTCTTGCAAAACCCCTTGCCTACAGATGTGGCACGGGCATCTTGCCCGTGTTTCATGGGCGGGACGCCCATGCCACGAGGGGGTTT
>Ga0209718_1001948_pt1 | contig 21423 bp, 33 predicted proteins | sample AD_JPNAS1_MetaG_FD_184420 | JGI IMG/M metagenome (GOLD analysis project Ga0209718, IMG submission 184420) | Active sludge microbial communities of municipal wastewater-treating anaerobic digesters from Japan - AD_JPNAS1_MetaG (SPAdes) (version 2) | ecosystem: Engineered > Bioreactor > Anaerobic... | reverse complement strand
CCCTTGCGGATGTTCAGATTGACCAAAGTAGCAACTACCTGCCCAGCCTCTATCGGGGAGGGTTCTGGTTCGGGTTCAACTGGCGGTACAATTCCTGAGAAGTTGTACGTGCATACGGTATGGATGTTCTTGCTCGCCACACCGTATCTGGTCGAGAACAACAATTGCTTGCCGTCTTTCGGGTCGTTGATAATATAATCATCTCCCTGCCTCCCCACCACCAGAACCCAGTGTTCGTCAATCGCCGGTGTTGACGGGTTATAATCCACGTGCACGATTACGGGCATTCCTGCCGCCAAACTCGCGTTTATCTTGTCTGTCGCGGAGCCTGAATAACGATAAGCGAATTTGACACCAGGGTACAGCGCGCTCAATGACCCCCACACAAACAAATTACCGTTATGATAACCACCATTATCCCGCAGCTTCACGTTCAGCGTGCCGGGTGTCTCTGCCCAGCCCAGATGATTAAGCATCATCGTTACACACGTAATCAGGCAGCCATAGCCCGCGATTGTGGTTTTGCTCGTTCCAAGCAAATCCCCGCCCCAGCGCGCATCACCCTGCGCCAACGGTTTTATATCCATCACACCTCCGTGCTTCCACTCCAGCCAATCGTAAGCATCGCCAACCCACACGTTCAAATCCAGCCAGTTGTAGGATGAACCCAGTTTCTTGCCATCTCCCTTGCCATCCTCGTCAATATGGCATCGTCACCAATCCACACGTTCAAATCCAGCCAGTTGTAGGATGACCCTAATTGCTTACCATCGCCCTTGCCATCCTCGTCAATATCCCCATCACTGGCATACTGCCACATCAGTGTGTCGCCGTCCCAGCCGCGCGCCTTAACGGCTTTCAGCACGCTGTCTACGGTCTGCGTTTTGGTGTACCATGCCACCCACAATGGTCTATCGCGAAACCACTTGTCGAACCAAGTCAGAAGTCCCACGGAGCAATAAATGCCGTTCTTTCGCCCGTTGAGCCTGTCCATCTCCATCAAAAATGCTTTGGCAATCGCCTGCGCGTGCCCCGCCGCTGGTGATGATGTAATGTTCGGCGAGTAGTCCGCGCCGCCGCTCTCAATGTCCAGCCAAACGATGCTTCCACCAGGATCACCCTTCAGCAATTCCCAGCAGTAATTTGCCTGCAATAACCCAAAGGCTACATCTGACAACCCATAGGCTTTCGATTCCTTGTTGTACCAATTCGAGTAGTAGTCCATATACCAATAAGCTGCTTTCGGCACGCTGGCGTTCTTCCAGTTTGCCAAAAACGTCTTATCAGTCGTATTGCCATACCCTGCACGGATAATCACGAAATGCGAAGATGCCTTCACCTTCGCCCAGTCAATTGCTCCGTTGTACCCGCTTATATCAATCCCGCGCACTGCCAAATCGTTAAACCTCATCGTCATCATCCTTTCGCGCGTCATAGGTTGCCAGCCAATACCAGGTCAATATAGGTACAGAGGCTATGACGGCAAACCCTGCCAGCACAATCACCAAACACGCGATAAATTCAGTCCCAATCATCAAGCGCCATCGTCTTTTCCAGTATCAAAAAAGTGGTAAGCACCTTTCCACCTGAGCTGACGTCAATAATCGGCTTAGCCAATCTTATCCACCTCAAACCAACTGCCTTCTAATACATTTGATGGCGTGCCGTTGGATGCGTTCTGCGCGAACTGCACCGTCAGCGTGCCGCCCTCGTTCACGTCAATGTAACCATCAATAATCGCCATCACGTGCGCCGCCGTTGTGCCATAACCCCCGTTAAGAGCCGTGTTCACCTTGCCCGCCCACGCGGTAGTAGTCCTGAGCGAGGTGAGGTACTGAATCTTTGTCGCCGTGTTCGTGCCTGAAATCGCCACCTTCGCCCCGCCCGATGAACCACACGAGAGGAACAGGTTTGCCCTGAAGCGGTACTTGCCCCCGCTCACAGTCGTGAACGTCAACCCCGTGATGTTCGCAAGCGTGGTATCGCTGGTCTTGTCTTCGAGAAGTCCGAACTCACATAACTCACGTTCGCTGTGCCGTAATACAGCGTGTCGTTGTACGTCTTGAGGTACGCTTTAAGCGCCGTGCCCGTGACGTTCGCGCTTTCCGGTGACCCGCCTGGGTCATCCACCGCCCGGAAATAATCGCCATCAACGGGGGTTATCGTGCCAAGTGATTGTTCTTGTGTGTCTGCCATTATTGCTCCTTAAGTAATCGCGCGGACAACCACCGACCCGCCGGGCGTTCCTGCATACCCGTTCACGCTATCGAATACGCGGTCCGTGCTTGCGAGTGTTTGGTCGGTTAAGGTAGATAGTTTACTTGTTAGTATTGCGGGCGTATGGAATAATAAACCGCGCGTTACACCCGCGCCACCAATACCATCTGTATAAACTTGCATCATTTCGTCTTCTGTTAGAATTACGTTGTGGTGGCGAATATCCGCGAGTTTTCCAGCAAACGGTTTGCCATAATCTGATGGGGGGTTTATTGATCGAATGTTCCCAACTGTATAATTTGCACCGCTATAACTAAGTCGTGTACCAATCGGTTCTAGCAATACATTTGTTGTTTTCAATACCCCGTTTACATAAAACTTTATTACTGTACCAGTTATTGATACTCCAAGAAAAACAAAACTTCCACCGCTTGTTATCTCGCTTTCGTAACCGGAAATCCAAAAACCACCATTATCTGCATAAGGCATGACCAAATTCATTATTAATCCATTTGTTTCGTGTATTCCAACACTCCACTCTAAACCACCGGCATTATCAACCCACATGCAGACAATATCGCAAAAAGCACCGATGATTGTAACGTCACACCATGCTGTTATTGACTGGTCTGGTAAATCAACGAGTGAAGGAATTTCCCCGAATTCAATAATGTCCTCAGAAGACGGACTAAACTCAAGCGCGACATTTGAGAATCTATTTTCAGATATTCCAGCTGAATCATCCAAAATCCACGAGTAGGTAATGATATTTCCTTCCGTGATAGCAAACTCAATCCCGTTGATGTAGTAGTAATACCCGTCAAGGTTCAATCCAGATTCCGTAATCTTTACGAGGTCGCCAATATCGCACGCGAGGAACGCCAACATCCTCATTTCCGACTTGTTAGCGCAGAAAGTAATCTTGTTGAGTTTTGTTCGTGGCGACGATTCAACTCCGACAATCTTTTTAGCCCAGAGTTTACCAGCCACAACATCGCGCTGGTATTGCTGTTCGATATTCAACTCTGCTTCTGAGTAGGACGCCTGCGATGAAGTGTCTTCTACCACCGCTTTGATGCTCGAATCCTGGTAAACCCCATACCCGCGAAGTTGCAACTTCGTGATTTGGCCGAGATACCCGCTCGTGTTCGTCAGCGTGATCTCCGCCTCCGCCGTCCTGAATACCACACTCACGGTCAAGGATGATGTCAAGTCCGTACCCTTGCCATCCTTGCGCGTGTTCATCGTGTAATCGGTTGTGGCAACGGGGTCAACCATCAACGAGGTAATCGCGTTACAACTTTCCTTTGTGTCCGCGTTCTGATACCTCACGTTGATCGTCTTTGTTTCGCCGGATGATATTCTTATCACCTCGCCCAGCGAGTATAGCGTCTGCTCCTCTGTGTCCGTTCTCTTTGGATACGCGGTCACTGTAACTTTGTTGATGATGTTCTCACCGTGAGAGCGCTCGTACCGCTCGCCTATCCCGTTCATGTGTGCGTCCGTGACGGTGTTTATCAGTACCTTGTCCGTTGTGCCAGCCAGTAAAACGTGATCGGTTGCGCTTCCGGCTTTCAGCAGGTACGACGTTGATAATTCCGGTAACTTTGAGAGCGTCCGCAATCCGTTGCGATATGTGGCGTTCTCGAATACCAACTTTTCGCCCGTCGTGCGGTCATGCCGGTTGTAGAAGTACCCGCCCTCTGATAGCACGATCTTATTCAACTCGGTAGCCGCCTTCGTCTTGACTGTCATGCTGTCAAACGCGGCTTCAAACTCGTAATCACCTACCGCGTATTCTGTGGCTTGCGGGGTGTGGCCTACCGCGTCCACGATTGTGTCCACCACCTGGTCGCCGCGCTTGTACGTTTCGATGCTCTGCTGATTGATGGTATAGCGGTAGGCGTAATCGAGCCAGTCCACTACTGTAACACTTGCGGTGTGGTCGTTTATTACGTTGTCATTCAGCCTGATCTTACTAACCGAGCCATACCAAAGCGTCTTTGAGTATCCCTCGTAACTGACAACGAGCTTTACTTTCGTGTTATACCCCCATCCGGTGAGACAGTCAGTGTCATCAGGGTCAAACCTTCCCGTTCTGTTATCCAGTGTGAAATTAAGTTCCCCTGTGCGTGCGAGGCGATCAAGCGGTTTATTTCCGCACCCATAACGCCCGCTCTCTCCGCTCCGGTGGAATACATAAGCGGATATGTCTACCCACTGCGTTCCGTCATGGTAGTACCAGGTGACTGTCGGGTATACGGCTGTGTCTGTCATTACCGCACCAGCCCTATCCGCATCATCGCCATTGCTAATTCTTCGCCCATGCGGGCGTAATCAAACCCACCACCGTTGTTATATCCGCCCTTTGTCAGTTCATCGTTTGGTACAATGTTCCCGCTCGCATTAGGAACAAACAACTCCGGACCCTGCTCACCTACTACATAGGGTGTATGGGATAGCACGGGACCGCCAACAGCGCGGCTACCCTCCGCAAGCCCAATGTATGCATTGTGCGGACCGTTCCCCCAAAGTCCATACTGATCTTCGAGGCTTGTTCTAACAGTCAATGTAACGGTCTTGCTCTGGATAAGCGCCATACGCTCGTTTAGGATCGCTACCTGCTCGTTGTATTCCCCAAGCGATATTCTTCCATCCTCGTATTGCTGACGTAAACCGGATAGTGCATCAAGAACGATCTTTGACTCGCCATTGACCAACCCCATTGTTTTTGCCAGTTCAAGCGCCGCGTCCGCATCAAGACCTGCTGCAGCCTGGTTGAATAACGTCTGCGTTGTAAGGTCAGCCATATATGCCGAGACGGGTATTACCGCATTTGCAAATTCTTCTGTAGCGCCTGTAACTAACCCAAGCCCTTCGGCTGCCGTTTTGCCAGCGCCGTACATCGCATTCAGTGAATCCCCTACCAGTTTTGTATGCGCGTGCGCTGTTAGTAACTCATTACCGTACTCCGCTGTGATCCGTATACCATCCTTGACGTAACCGACCCCGTTGAAATACTGCATATTAAGTTCTTCCATCGCGTCACGTTCATCGTTTGTCTTTTCGATGTTAGCCGCGAGGCTGTCTGCACTTTCGGTGATTAGTTCGTTCCATCTGCGCTTGACGGGTATAAGACCTTTACCAATAGCTTCCTGCAAATTGCCAACGGCTACCTTCATATTCTCCGCGCCGTCACCAGCCGCGTTGATAGCGGATGCAGCCCCGCCAAACTCGGTAGACAATTCTGCCAGTAGCATCTGTTGATAGCCTACGAGGTCGTTCATTTCCTTGAACCGTGCTATCTGCTCCATCTGTTCGCCGGTAAACGATACACCCGCCCTCTTTAGCGCTGTATAGCCGCTAAAATCGTTCATGGCTTTACCAACCTGCACAATGCTACCCTGCAGGTCAGTACCCAGCACGGCGGACATATCTACCGCCGCCTGCATAGCGCTCTGGAACTCACCGCCTGAAATCTTCGTAAACGTAGCGAGTACCGCTTCACCGTTCTTTATCAATTCGTCATCCAGCCCGGATGCCTTACTGATAGCGGTTGCGTATTGGTCAAGTTGTCCTGCGGTGAGTCCAGCCGCGTTTCCGGTGCTCTTTAGCACCGCTTCTAACTTCGCATCTACCTTTGCGCTCTCAACTGCGGCTTGTTCCGCTTTGTTGAGCTGGTCTACCAGAATACCAAAAGCGGTTGTGGCTATCCCGATGAGCGGGGCTGCTTTACCAAAACCGCCAATGATGTCTTTCAGCCCTGACATTACACCCTTTGAGCCGGATGTAAACTTTGAGCTGTCTATACCGATTTCAGCGAGTATGCTTGCTACACGTGTTCCCAATAGTTACCTCGCCTTCGCTCTTCCGTCTTCGATCTGTAAATACTCATGTAAATCCTTCAGTTTTAGCGCGTCTACGTACTCCAGCGTCCAGCCGAACCGTTCAGCCATTTGCCATCGTATGACCTCAAGTGGCGCGTCCCCGCCCCACTTGAAAGCCATGTAGACGCGCTTGCTTAAGAAGGGTCGCCAAGCGGCTCTCTCGCATCTCTTACGATTGCCTTGACAATCCGCCGAAATTCCTGATAAGGCAGTTTTTCAATTTCTTCGATGGATAAACCGGTACACTTTACGACTACGGCATTTTCGTCTGCGATTGTCCCGCGAGGTGATACGAAATTGCGCCACTCGGCTACGGTCATACTTGATACGTCTACATGAACAACCTTGCCGTTTTTAAGTGTGACTTCGCTCATCTCACCGCCTAATTCGTGCCGACGGTGCGAGTGCCGCTGCCCTGGAAATCGACTTTCAACTCAACGGTGTCGTTGTATTTCCAGTCAAAATTCGCGCCTAGCGCATACGCCGGGATGGTGTACTTTCTCTTGCCGGCGGCTGTGCCTTCCGGTTGGATGGTGAGCGTGCCAAAAGTTCCCTCGATCAGCGCGTCTTCTGTTGCGGTTCCTGCGCTCTGTGATACGGCGGTCAAACTAACCTGCGTATCTTTGACGGTTGCGATATAACTTTCAAATGCATCACTGCCAGCCGTAGCGTTGGCCATGCCGATACTCGGCTTGTATGAGAGCGTGCGATAATCGCCTGAAAGGTCGATGGTGCCGCCCGCCGTTGGTGCCCACTTGACAATTAAGTCCTTGCCTGTGATTTCTGCCATTTTCTATCTCCTGTTAGGTTAGATCATTCCTGATACGATATTCAGCGCCAGCCATGAAGACTTTACGCCCTGACTGGTCTGTTTCCACACTCGAAAATGAGTTCTCCCGCGCCGTCCAGAAGTTACTCCACCCTGTTATGGTGAGCGCCTTCATGTGCAGCAGCGCATCTACCTGTCCGTCAATGGTTCCCGCCGCTCCTGCCGTTGACGCGTAAGCCCTGATGAACACGAGGCTGTTGCGTGTTCGGTTTCTATCCATATTCTCGTCAATGTCCGCCGTGTAATCCCACACAATGTAGGGAAGCGCCTGACCATCTGGAGCTGCGAGGTAAAACACTGCTGTTCCGGCGCTGGTGAGCGTACCGCCTATTGCGGTATAAATGGCGGTGTTCAATGCCGGTATACTCATGGTTTCAGCGCCTCCTTGATTTCTCCAAAAAACTTTTCGGCCTGCGTTTCACACGCGTTACCAAGAAAATGTTTCGCAGTGATTCCGCCAGCCGTTCCAAGTTCCTGGTGTACACCGTATTCAACGCCGTCCGCGATCTCCCAGCGGTTTACCTCACCACCGGAATCCGGCGTAGCCTGCATACTATTCTTCAATGCCCCCGTCTTAACCGGTGCGTTCTTCGCTGAGTTCGCTTGAATCGCCAGCGCGTTTTTTTTGACAATACCTGGCATTTTCTTTTTTACTTCTTCGCCATAACTTTCAAGCGCTTTTGTATCAATTTTCACGTGGTAACTAATCACGGTACACGCTCCACGCTCACCCGCTTGACCCCGATCCATGATTGGTTGTCATTGACTCCGGTGATATTGTATTCAACGCTGTTGAGCAGGATGCGGTTGGCTGTGGTAATTGTCTCGTCATATTCCATTGAGATAATCCCGCTCTTGTATGGTGTGAGCGCGTATGCTGTGTTCACTTCCTTGCCGTAACTCCTGAAATCCAACCGGCATGTGAAATCCAACCGGCATGGTACATCAGCCGTTGCCGTTCCCCATACTTCTGTCCAACTGCCCGCGCCGTCGCTGGTTCGGGTGACTGCCAAAATGTCACACGTATCAGGGAGTAATCCCGCTATGTCAGCCCGTATCTGTGCGAGTTCTTTAGCGGATAATCCTCGTGTCATTGCAGGTCGCTCCGTACCATCTCACCGATGGAAGTGCTGCCAACCGGCGCGTCCGCCATGCTCTCATACCGCTGCGCCATTTTGAGCGCGGTCTGCACCAGGTGACTGCGTTTGATATTGTGGCCATCGGTGGAAAAATCTATCATGTCGGCGGCGTGAGCGGCTTTCTGATACCACACGTCAGCGGCTGCGGCGTACACGTCAAATGATGTACCCGTGAGGTAGTACACCGCTCCCGCCTGGTCGGTTGAAAAGGTGATCTCGCCATTCTCGTAGTTCGCCGTCCATCCGGTTTGCGCTGTCCCCGTGCTGTCTTTGACGATAAAACGGAGCGTTCCCCCGTCTGTGCTCTCAAAGAACCTGTGCTTTGACTGGTAATCGTAGTAAGAGATCACCCCGCCCGTATCAAGTGACTTTTTTGGGTACAGCGGTTCATCCTTCACAAAAACGGAGTGCCTATCGAGCGCGTCTTGAATGTGGTCGTTTGACCAATAGGTAAACAGCCCGATGGTGTAGTCAGCCGTTCCCGCGTTCGTCAGCCCTCGTAACAACTGCATTAATCTTGTCATGGTCGATCTAACCGCCATCCCTGCCTCCTATGAGTACAACATGCGTAACCATTGCCTGATCGCGCCGTCTAGCATTCTGAATTTGAAACTTGACCCGCCCGCCTTGTAGGTGATCGGTACTTCTGTAAACCGCATCCCCAGGTTGACCGCTTCAACGAGTACCTCGATTTGCCAGGGGTGCATCCGTTCATAGTACCCGCAACGTAACAACCGCTTGAGTGTGTCTTTCGTGAACGCCCTGTACCCGCTAGTCCAATCTGTCAGCGTGTATTTCCGGTACGCGCCTGTGGCTGCGAAGTTCATCATCTTTGCCGCTAATCGGCTTCCCTTAGCGCGCCAGTTCCTGCCCTCGTAAACGGATCCCGGTAGGAACCTTGAACCGATGACAATGTTGTAACCGTGCAGCGCGTCAAGCAATCTTTTCGCCTCACGCGGGTCATGACTTCCCCCCGCGTCCAGTTGTACAATGCGATCCGCGCGCTGGTTCACCGCAACCTGCCACGCTTCTAATAAACTCCGCGCGATTCCTTCCGGGCTTGCGTGATGGATGACAACCGCGCCCTTGCTCTCCGCGATAAACCCGGTATCATCCCGGCTGCCATCGTTTATCACAACGGAATAAATACCCTGCTCTCGGAGCGCGTCAATGAGTTCACCGATGGTATCGGCTTCGTCTTTCGCGGTAATAACGGCATAATCTACCATCTGTGACCTGCCTCGACCTCAAACAAGAGATTCTCAATTTCGATAATGTTTGTCTCAATGTCGTGTGTCTGGCTCGCCCAAATCCTGCATTTTTCACGGCTCAACTTCGGTAATTCGGCAACAGCGTCTACCATCTGATCTATCGAATTGCACACGAACCCGGTCATACCATTTACAACATGGTCTTTAGTACCGTCACCGTCCAGGCAAATTGTCGGAGTGCCACACGCGGCGGCTTCTATCGGTGAGCGCGGGCTTGCGTCGATGGTGTAAGGGCATAACAAACCGAGCGCCCCGCCTAATATCCGCCATTTTTCCTCTTCATCAACCTCGCTGAACCCCGTGCCTATCATCCTGATTTCTTTATCAGCCCGCCTTGCTACCTCACGCGCCACGTCCGGCTGTTTGTGTCCTACATTCAGCCCCATGTAAACCAGGTAATCGCCCGCCGTCCTCGTAAACGGAATACTGCCAATGTTCAACCCTGCTTTGACTATCCGCGCGCCGGGATAATGGCTCTGCATGTAGATACTTTCCACAATCGCGTTAGGTGGTCTATACGGGCATTCCCTATCACCTATCAGGTTCAATACCGGCTCACCCGGAAAGTTCCTTGATACCGCGTGGTCGTGTGAGTAATCCAGGCACACGTCCCAATCACCCCTAAAATAGATCGCGTCCGGGTCTTTGATGGTGCCATTGAATGCGCTACCGCTCGTGGCGTACAGCGTGACCTTTCTCCCCCTGCGGTATAGCGCGTCTGCAATGTCATGCGTCGCCCTGCCGAGCCCACCCGCCCCATAAGGGAGTACGGGCATTCGCGTTTCACCAATGACCGCTATTTTCACCGCACGATCCCCCACTTTTCGCACAGGTACTTGATATTATCCTCACGTCTCGCCATGTAATCTGGCATAGTAAACCTCGAATGCAACTCCTTGTGCACAAAAGGGAGCGGGGACTCTTCTACCCTATATCCCGCCTGCTCAACCCTGAAGCAGTAATCAGCGTCCTCGAATCCGGCGTAAATGAAATTTCTGTCAAACTTGCCAACCCTGCGCCATACCTGTTTTGAAATTGCCATTACCCAACCATCTATCCAGCGCCGTTTCCACCAATTCAAAATATCAACGCCGTACATGGTCTTTTTATTCAGCGCTCCGACCATCTCTATAAATGGAGCGGTACAAAGAATGTCGTTATTGGCAAAAAGGATCCAATCAGCCTTCGTTAATTCCGCCCCTCTGTTCATTGCCTCTGACATGCACACGCGTTTGTCAAGGCGTAGAATCCGCGCCCCCGCGTCTGTCGGGTATGGTACATCCGCCGCGTTGTCTACCAGAATAATGTCAGCGTTCGGCTCGAACCGTCTCACACTTTCTATCATCGGAAGGCTCGAATCCTCCCAACGGTCAATACCAACCGCCACAATGGATACTGTCATTTCATCTCCGGCGTGACATTCTCAGTAACAAGCCTGTGCCAGCACTCCGGCCACGCGCCCCACTTCCTACCAAGTACCCGCTGCATTTCCTCCATTGCGTTAGCGTTGCGCTCCGCTGTGGTCATGTGCATTCTGTCCATGATGTAACCGATCTGTGAGATTTTGCGAATTTGTACGCCCTCATGGATAAACAATCCTCGCCCCTGATCTCGTGCATACCAACCCGTCTCTAAATCCGGCCCGTGCGCGTATGTCAATTCAGGGTCAAACCTTCCAATGCTGTTGAACCAATCCGCCCGGTACATCGCAAAGAGATTATCCAAATGCCAGATTGGGCGTGGATCAAACCCGCCGCGCGTTTTCATTTCGTGCCAGTCAGTCGTACTGTCATCGGTGAGAGCCGGGTGTACTCCAACCGCGTTATGGTCAATGAGTAGGAGCCTTGCAAGCGGCGCGATTGGATCCTTTTTCTGCCATTCCGGGAAGTCGCAAGAGGTAATCGTGAACACGTATGCCAGGTAATCTTTCCCGCTTGCGTCAGCCGCCTTCAGCCCCGCCAACCATCCGCCAGTTGTCTGTACGTTCTTTTCAAGTTGGACATTGGTGTACTTTGATGGTGGTACAAGGTCGGAGGCGTTGTCTACACAATAAAAGTCATGCGGCCATTTAGCGTACTTTGTGAGGTAATCCCCCATAGCGTCCGCCCGTTCCGGCATGTTGTAATTGGTGAGGATTACTGCTACCCGTTTGAGCATGTTTCACCCCGTAGGTAATCCAGGTATCTTTTCACGTCACCGCTGCACAAGGTGATACCCTCATCCATTGAGCGCTTGCGACCCCTCACAAAACGCGGCTTGCCGTCCTGCATGGTCTCAATCCAGAAGTAAAGTACAATGTCGCGCTCCGTCAGTTCTTCGATTGGCTTGATAACGTCACTCACTTTTCACCTCAAACATCCGCGCTTCAATGTCCGCTAGAACTGGTTTCCAGTATTTCTCTGTTACCTTATCCGCGTCATACGCTAAAGCCCCATCCCTTGCCCGGCTGCGATACTCGTTGTTTCCCCGCATTTCGTAAGCCTTGAGCATCCGGTGTACTACAGCGTCCACTCTTACGCGGTACTGGAACGCATCGAAGTATTGTTGATATACCGGGTCGGCTTCTGCCTTCGTGATCTTCCATCCGCTAAAGCACAACTCGCCCATGCTAGTCCATTCGCCGGTAATCACCGGGCAGCCGCAAGCCTGCGCTTCAACGAGTGGTATGCCAAACCCCTCACCGAGCGATACCAGCACCATCACATCCATAGCGTTGTAGATGTCCACCATGTAAGCGTCTGGTATTCCTAACTGGTTCTGGTACTGGTCAACAAAAGCCACATCAATGTCATCCTCAAGGTTTCTGCAATCCACGATTCCGGTTTTCAGCCCCATGACCTTGCAAAACTTCTGTAAATCAACGTGATCCCCAGGCATTGAGCCGTCATTTGTGTGGAGGTACAGCAGAGCGTCAGGGTGCATCTTGTGGAAGGCGGCAAACGCGGAAATTACCTCGTAGAAACTTTTACGCGGGGGTATTCCCTTGTTCGCTGCGACCATGCCAATGATGAAGCGGTGTTCGGGTATTCCCAGCCGTCGCCGTGATTCTTTGCGGTCTAACGGCTTGAATACTTTTGTCTCTACTCCGTGAGGAACGTAGTACACGTCCAGACCCATTTTCTTTGCCTGATCCCGCCCAAATTTGCTCATGACAATTGGCTTTGTCGCCTGCTTGACCATCGCGTACACGTTCGCCGGTATCGGTTCGCAATCAATCGGGAACCAGGGATACCAGGGTAAGCCAAGCGCGTTTTCCGGCTGTACCAAAGCGCGTTTTCCGGCTGTACCACCCACGCATCCATCAGGGTGATGATTGCGTTCGCCCCGGAGTGCATCGCGTGCGCTCCGAGTATGTCCTGCCCGTAAGGGTGATTACCCACCGGGTAGACCACCGTGCCATCATTCAGCCACATGCGCCCGCCCTGTAATCCGTAAAACGCGGTGATACTCACCGGATAGCCCAAATCCTTGATGCGCGGTACAAACACTTTCGTCTGGTTGCCGTAACCGGTTGGCGCCCACGGCGCGTTAGAATGCCAATTCAGTGATAACTTCTTTTCAGTTGTCAAGGTGCTGTCTGCTGGTTGTTCTGTCATTGACTCCCTTTCAATGGCCTCCCTTTTGCGCACGGCAGGGATGGGAGGTGTCCTTTTCGAGTACGTAACTCTAGCCGTGCGCAGCGTCATCCTATGCTACGATGACGTTCCGATCAATTGAGCACCGAAAGTCGGGCGGTAGACGCCGTAAGCGTACATAACGCTTGCGTTCACTTCCCACGCGCCATTACCAGAGTAAGACGCGTTCCATTGCGGGTTGATGGTGAACGGTTGGCGGATGTCAAGCGCAATAGCTGGGCGGGCGAACATGCCTCCTACCGCTGCGGTTCCGCCGGTAATATTGGCATCCACGAAGAAGTCAATACCACCAAATGAAGCCTGATACGCGCGTCCAAAAACAGAGTCCTTGATCTTCTCGGACTGCATGAGGGTAGGAACGCCGGATGAAGCCGATGCCAGGTAGTACCATTGCATCGGGTGCATCACGCACACAAGATCTGATAAAACGTGTTTGCTGCGGATGTAGGCCTGCGCCTTGAAAATGTCCGCCCATGTGAGAGTACCGCCGGCGGTACCGACAGTTCCACCGGTCAGGCTTGAAAACAGCCCGGCCAGGTTTGCGTCAATGTGCGCGGAGGCAGTTTCTCCAAGATAGATACCCGCTTCACGGGTTGCGTTTGACGGATCGCTCTTGATGCGCCGCATGGTCAACAGCGCCATAGAACCGTACACCGACGGGGTGAGGGTTCCGCCTGCTGAAGCGTTGAATGACTGCTGAGACATATCAGCGGACTCGGCAACAGAGGCAAAAGTTCCCCCGCTGTAAGAGCCGAAGATACGCGGCGCGGCTGATTCGCTATCGTTGAACACTGTAACATGGGGGGCGATGATATTACCCTCCTGGGCCGCCATAAGCGCGGTCTCGTAAACATTTGCGATAAGGCCGGAAATACCGGCGTAAGTGGTTTCGTTTGCCATTTATTACTCCTGTTGAGGTAAGTTGATCCCGCCGCCTTTGAAAATGTCATGCGAAGAACCGAATAGGCGTTCACGCTTTTGCGCTTCTGTTTCTTCTGCATTCCCATTCGGGTTCGTAGGGTTCAGCGTCGGGTTTGGTTTTTGTGGGATAACCTTTGAAAGTTCCTCGGCTTTTTTGTCGATGTCTTCTTGAGTGTCACCGGGTATCAATTCAGCAACGGCGGCGGGCAGATGGTATTTCTCTGCGGCGGAGCGCTGCATCTCACGGCGCGCCTGCGCTTTCGTCATTCCCTCTAACTCCGCGATCCGCTTTTGGGCGCGTTCAAGTTCGGTCATCTCGGCCTCTTTGCGCTTGTCCTCCGCGGATTTCAGTTCCTGATACTGCTTTTCAATCGGCTTTAGTGCTTTTACTTCGTCACGCAATTTGTTGATCAAAGCCTTCGCCCGCTCTGCGTCAAAGACCTCCTGCGTGTTTTGTACCTCGGTGGTCGATACCTGATCGCTCTCCGGTACGGGTGTGACCGTCTCAGTCACGTTGGTTGGCTCTGCCATTTAGTCATCTCCTAATAATTTGTGTAGAGGCGTCTCGCCCCTCATGTTCCCAAATACTTCGTCTTGATAGTTGCTGGTAAGTTGATCAAGGTTGAATTTGCCCTCCTGCCACGCCTCGTATTTGCTATTCCCCATCATTGAGCGCTGCGTAGCCTCGCTCTGTTGGTTGAACCAGTCCACACCGGATTGGTCTATCGGGTTGGGTTCCCCTTTCACCCAGGGCAGCATCGCGCATCGCCCGTTGTGGTGATCGTCCGCAATAGCACCCGCTTCAAATACCTGCCCGTGTAGTGCCACACATGACATACACGTTAGACCGTCTAATTCAGCGCACCACACCGAACCATGTAACACGTCAGAATTGGCACGCTGTAACTCGGAATTGGATTGCCGATAACTGTATAACTGCACCGTTCGCATCATACGCATCGAATCGGTCAACCCTATCCCGTAAGAATCAGTGATCCACTTGCCAATTGTCATTGGGTTCTGACCAAGCGCCACCTTTTCTAATATCCCGTTGGCGATCTGTGCGCCGTGATACGCGGATAAGCCATTCAGCCTGGCAAACAACGCGCCGTCCGGGTCTAGGTATTTTGCAAGGAAGTCAAGCGTCATGTCACCCTTGACCGCGCTCTTTGGTACGTTCTTCGCCTCTACACCGAGCGCTAAAGCCAGCGCCCCGATCATTAGGACATTCCCTGCGCTGAATCCGCGTTTTGCGCTCTCGGTTGCCTCTGTGGTGATCTCTGTGCGTAGGTAGGCTGAATAATCCGTGAGTTCATCGTTTATTGTGCTGATAAGGTTCTGATACGCCCTTGACCGCTTCACGTTTTGCGCGGTCATCGCGCCCTGCTTCTGCAGGAGTTCGATCTGGTCAACGAGCGCCTGCTGTTGCGACTCAACACGGGTATAAGTCATAGCGTAGGAGCGCGCGATCCTTTCGAGCGCGTCAGCATCAGCCCTTTCAGCCTGACGTTTCAGCGACTCCCATATTTCGAGTAAGGGTTTAGGCACTACTTACCAGCCAAGAAGTTACGTATCATGTCACCGCCCAAAGTAGCGGACTCCGCTTTCTCTTTCGCCTTGCGCTCCTGTTCGATCTCCCAGTCAATATTCCGGCGTTTTGCTCCCGTTTCAAGTGACAATAACCCTAGCGCGATTTCTTCCTTGACCGTTGCGATTTCTTCCCGGTCATCCACCGGTAATGGATCCCCAAATACCACCTTGCCTGGGTCAGCGTCAGCGCCGTCGAAGCCGGATAGTTTCAGCAACCGGTTATTCACATTGAGTAACAGGTCGCCGTAGAGTAATTGTTTGGTTGCGTTCTTTGCCAGTTCATTCTTGAACAGCACGCGCAAGCCGAAGTTCGTGAGCGCCCCGACTTTATCCTTGACGGTCTCGGAGTCAACGCATCCGGCGATGTCAAAGATGTCACGCCGTATGTCGTTGGCAAACTGGCGCGATGAAGCAATGTCGCCGGATGGCTGTAAAACGCCAATTTTGGCGTTTTCATTCGAAATTTCAAGCGCCTTGTCGGGTCCAACGTCAAGGTATTCACCACCTGCGCCGTCTTTTGTGCGCGGGAATTTTCCACCGATGATGTACTTCTGCGCCCACGCCTGCAAGGATAGAATCTTATTTACGTTTGACTGCGCCTCGTTATACTTGTCCTGCAAATCAATGATGCCCTCAATGTCGGAATAGCCGTACAGGTTGCCAGCGTTCGGCAGGTTCTTACCGTGAGCGATCGGTGGGAAGTCGTAATCCCAAAGCGTCTCTGATTCATCCTGCCATTGTGAGCCGGTAGACTTGTCAAGTTTCTGCACCTTGACGATCCATTGACCGTTTTCCTGTTTCTCGGTCAGTTCACGCCAAGCGGTATCACCCTGATTCCAGCGGTACACGTAAGCCGTGACATTCTCAATGTCATCCGGCGCGGAGTAAACGGTGAGGTTGAACGGGTTCAAGGCGACAAGCCTATGCGTCACCTTGCCATCTATGCCCTGCCTGCCATCCGGGATTATCTTGATTGCCGGTGTCCCATAGATACTGCCAAATTGTGCAACGTCGTGCAGCAGGATGTCTTTCCGGTTGGCGTCCCATACGCGGTTTATGATCGCGTCCTGTTCGCTCTCACCCTCACCTGGAAGGTCAAACTCCACGCCCGCCCCCATGAGCATGGATACCGAGCGGTCAACGATGGTCTTGACCATGTTCGTGATGACGTTGTAATCCTTACCTAAACCTGATACGCGCAACGGCCTGCGCTGTTTCCCGTCGTAGTACGATACAAGGCTGGCGAGCGCCTTCATACGCGCTCCGCTCGCCTCATCGTAGGAGTCGCGTGACTTGATGCCAAACGCCCAGCCGATTACGTTCTGTATTCCCTGTTGGATAAAATTCATTGGCGCTCCTTAATTCGACGGGTCGTACAGCGCCGTGCTGGTTCCCGTTTCAAGTAAACTTGTCATCGCCCACACCTTTGCATCAAGCCGGTTAGGACTCGCATCCCCAGGCACCCACATACAGAGTTCATCTTCCAGTTGTGCGAAAACTCCAACGTGGTGATCCCGCCCCTGCTCACTAATCGCTGCTATCGGCTCCGCCCTGGTTGCCTTGCCCCTCGACGCCCATACGAGTTTCACGTTCACGTTAGGATCCACCTGGCGTATCACGCTCTCCACCATTTCACCGCCGTTGTTCTTTTCAGCCACGATGCAGTCCGCCATGAAGCGGTAATAAGCCGTGACCGCCGCCCTCGCCCATGTGTCCGGACTCCCTTGCACGCTGTCATCTGCAAGGGTGTAGAATTGATCGCCGTCCATTCCACACGTCACTATGCCCGCCTCATCCCCCGTTGACGTCGCGGACGGGTCAACCCCTACAACGATGCGTGAGAGGTCAGGCGCTTTCGTCACTCGTGAGTTGTCAATGTTCTCCCGCTTCCATAACGCGCCGGGAACTTCGTCAATGTCCTCCGCCATAATTTCCATGCGATAAGCCAGGTTGGTCATGTCGCCGGTAATCTCTGACAATGCCTCCCGTGACAGATACGGGTTATCGTGTGAGGTAAAGTGGAACGCCGCCCACCTCCCGGTATTGTCAAGGCTTGCCCGCTTGAATAACTTAGCCGCGTGCTGCGGATCCCGCGCCTTGCTTACACTCCGAGTGTGCAGAGATGGAGGGGTATAAACAAATGTCGCATTCCCGTTATTGTCAAGAAGCATCGGAGCGCCAACCACTCCCCAGGAGTCCTCATTCATCAGTTGGTACTCATCGAATATCAGTTCATCCCCATAATCACCGCGCAACGTGTCAGCGTTCCATGCGGTCTTTGCCCTGATGCGCTGCTCCGTTCCGGGTAATTCGATAATGTGCTCCGTCTCGTTTTTCTTGAATACTCCCGCCTTGATAGGCTCGTATAATGCACGTGTGATCGTTGTCCAAAACCGATCTACCTGCTCACTCGTAGGAACCGCGTATAAAATGCGCTTGCCAGATAAGAATTTTTCAACTGCGAAGATCCCCACGCCAACCGTCTTACCACCGCGCCGCCCAGCCCTGATAACCTTACGTTTTGCCTTTGAGTCAATGAACGCCCGCTGCTTATCGTGTGGTCTCGGCAGGTGAATATCATAATCAGGCATCAGGCTTGTTGTCGTAAATGACGTGCAGGTTTATATCATTCCCCTCTGCCCCCGTGACCTCCTGCCGCTCAACGTAACCGCGATTCTTGCCCTTCGTGGATAGTTGATACTTCAACGCCCACGGGTCGGCATTTATCACCGCCTTGCGTAAATTCAGCACGGCGATGTCGGTAACTTCCTCGTCAAAGCCATCCTTGAGTTCCTGCAAATCGGGGTACTTGTCAAGATAATCGTAAATAGCGGTGTGCGAACATCCCAAGTCAGAGGCGGCTAAATAGACCGCGCCCTTCTTGTTGATGAGCGCCTCCCTCACGATCTTCTTGGTCAGCCTACGATGTCCCATGTAAAGTTAGTCAACTTTCTTGATTTCCAACTCAGGGAACGCGTTTGTCATCCTCTCTAAAATTACCGCGCAGTAGTTCGGTGAAATCTCAATCGCGCGGCACTTCCGGTTCAGGTTCTGACACGCGACCATCGTTGTGCCGGAGCCACAGAAAGGCTCATAGACAATTTGTCCATTGAAACGCTCAATAATTTGTTGCCACAATTCAACTGGTCTAGCGGTTGGGTGTGCGCCTTCCGCTTTTATCTTTTCGCTATAATCATTATTCAATTCAATCAAGTCTGTTTTGTGGTCTGGTTCAACGCCATAAACTAAAACTGCGTCCCATTTATTTGTGCCACCTAATGCAGTCTGACCCTGCCCGTTTCTCTTCACCCAAGCAATAATCCATTGAGGATCACCCAAAATATCGCCCCACCAAACGAGACGCTTTATTCCAACGGTCAATAAATGTCGCGCTGGTAGTGCCTGCGTCCATCCGCGACACCATTCGATAAACTCTTGTTTTCCTTGATTATCATTGGTTGCGTCTGTGTATTTCACGCCCACGTTATAAGGCGGGTCTGTAAAAGAAAAATCACACTCTTTATTTCCAACCCGCTCCACGTCCTCGCGATTGGTCGAGTCACCGCACAATAACCGATGCTCACCAATCTGCCACAGGTCACCCGTGACAACCTGCCACTTCTCATTGAGTTCAGCAGCGCGGTCAATCTGAGGTTCAGCATCAACGGGGTCACGTTTCGCATACTCCAGACGTTCCTTCTCTGCAATGTCATCCAGCATCTTCAGAACATCCGCGTTCTCTGTTTCGATGCTGGCGAACAGGTCATCCAACTTCTGCTTATCGGTGACAGCCATTGCGGCGATAGGATCAAGGGTGCTGAGTACCAGCGCCTCCTCGTCTTCTGACAAGTCCACATACTTGACTGGTATTGTCTTTGCCCCTTCTCTTGCTGCCAGTTGACAACGCAAATGCCCGTCAACCAGGTGACCCGTGCGCTGGTTGATGATTACCTCTTGCACCCACCCCACCTCTTCGAGCACGCCCTTGAGCGCGCTCTGCTGGTTAAGCGGATGCACCCGCCAGTTACGCGGGTTAAATTGAATCTGGTCAAGCGATTCCTCGCCTGAGCCAACGATGCGGTTTGCGAATTTACCCAACGCCATCCCCGTCGTTCCTGAGCGCCTTCGCAATCGCCACGTCACGCGCCTGCGGACTGATCAGATACGCCGCCTGGTTCGACACAACTCCCGCGATCAACATAAACACGAGGGACACGATGCCCTCTTTGCCGCAAACGATGCCGGTGTCAACGATGCCATAGCAACCGAGCGCGTAGATGGCGCCGGTCACGAGCACCAGCAGTCCCAACATGATCAATTGTTTCGTTTCAGCGACCAACGCGGCGAACCAGGTGCGCAATCCTGGGATGTAGCTGAATAGCAGGGATAACACGACCCCCGCGATAGATACGATTAGTTCTGAGGATACAATCATTTAGTACACTCCTAAGTCGGTGAATGTTATTTCGTGTTCGTCAATACGGCGCTCTCGGCGGAGTTCCTTCCGCATATCATTGACAAGGAATTTCAGCCATTCCGGCCACTCCGCCCGATTTGCGCCATAGATATTAAGGCAAATATTACACAGATCTCCCCGCGTGATGCATTTACCGCAAACGCAAGTTTTTCGCATAATATTCCTCACTAACTAATGGTCACGAAAACAGCCGTTTGTTGCGTAATTCGTTGAATATTCGTGTAATTGTTGACCTGCTCTTTCCCTCTTTGCGCGCAATGTCAGATTTCCGGTATCCGAGACGTATAAGGGTCACCGCCCTCGCCTGGGTGGGTGTGAGGGCGGCGATAATGATGTTGTACTCCGCTTCATCTTCTGTTGGTCTATTCATTCCGCTCCAATCGCTAATAATTCCAGCTTCCGGCGCATCTGGTTCGTCACGCCAATGCCAGCGAACCGCAACCACAGCTCCGCGCCATCGTGCGCCACGAGGAACTGCGCAGCGTCACGGTCACAAGCCTTCGCCTCACGTGCCGCGTGCAGTATCAACGCCATCACCAGGTCAATTTCGGGGTCACCGGTGGAGGCGTACCCGCCCGCGTGCTTGGCGTGCTGATTGCGGCTGTTCAAAATGCTGTACTCCCGCCGGCACGGTTCGCATAATATCTTTGTCGCGTGCCTGTCAGCGGTGACGTGCGTGCCACAGCGAGCGCAGTAAGTCTCGCGTGTTTCCTCGTCCGGCGCAAACCAGTTCATCATCACGGAGATGTCAGTCATCCCTCGCACCTCCCAAGACACTCACAAATCGCGCGGATCGCCGTTCCATCCTCGACCATCTCACGGTCAAATTGGTAATATCTATATCCCATCATTTGCGCCCCGTTCGCCTTCTCATAATCGCGGTGAATTCCCGCCCACGATGTATGCCCCCGGCTGGCAACGTGCGTCATTCCGTTAACCTCCACGATGAGGCGCGACTCAGGCCAGCAGAAGTCTGCCAGCCAGCGCCGGGAGGCGTGGAATTTGTACTGCCGCTTCGGCGATGGCAATTCAGCCGCTTCGATTTCGAGCGCGAGCAGGTCTTCGAGGTCGCTTGTAGCCAACCTTTCCGCGCCTTTCCACTTCGTTATTTTGATGTCGCTCATTCCAACTCCTTCATCAGCGCACGGTGCGCCTGCGAAACAAATTCATTCCAAGCGCCCATAGCGTCATCAAAAGAGGAAAATACACCCTTGATAGAAAGCGCACCAAACTTACTCTCGTGTTCAACTACGTAAAACGTGTTTATTCTTCTTATTTCTGGTCTTTCTCCCCAAAACTCTTTAGTCCCCAATAATTTTTGGTGTTCTTCACAGCAAGCGTCTACGGTAAACATGTCGTTTATGTCAAAAATCTTATGGCAATACTGACAATCGAGATTATGGTCTTTCATTTTTCTGTCTCCTTTTCTAGTTCGGCAATCAGCGCACGGTGTAGGG
>Ga0209718_1001945_pt1 | contig 21429 bp, 16 predicted proteins | sample AD_JPNAS1_MetaG_FD_184420 | JGI IMG/M metagenome (GOLD analysis project Ga0209718, IMG submission 184420) | Active sludge microbial communities of municipal wastewater-treating anaerobic digesters from Japan - AD_JPNAS1_MetaG (SPAdes) (version 2) | ecosystem: Engineered > Bioreactor > Anaerobic... | reverse complement strand
ATAGGCAAGTACATCATCTTTATCTATCAAGGCCATACCGAAAGGGGAATTGTCTGTTATGGTGTGCAGTTTGTTGCTTTCTTCGTGTAGTTTATGTTGGCTGGATAAAAGGGCATCTATCGCCTCTTTCTTATCTGTAATATCTATGCTTGTTCCTTCAAAATAAAGGATGTTTCCTTCAATATCCTTTACAGCATGGGCATTAATTGAAACCCAAAAGGTGGTTTTATCTTTTCTATATACCCTTGCCTCGTATCTTTCTATATGTCCGGTGTTAGAAAGGATGTTTTTTATATTTATTCTATCCGCTGGATTCACATGGGGTTGTTCTTCTATGCCTGCTACTTGTGAAATCATTTCATCGGGCGAGGCATAACCAAACATCCTTGCAAAGGCTGGATTAACGCATATATATTCTCCCTCAGGTGTAGCCTGAAAAATACCCTCTGTAATGTTCTCAAAAATAGAACGATATTTTTCCATGCTCTTTTTCAAAAGCCCTTCCTGTTTTTTAATATCTGTAATATCGCGAATGGATTCTATCGCACCTATAACATTTCCTTGAACATCGAGTAATTTCGAAGCAGTTCCCCATAAATAAGCACCTTTACCACTATAAACGTTTGGAACGAAAGTCTCTGCGTAAAGCACATCTTCTTGCATATAAATATTTTCATAATGACTGGTTTCAAGTTCTTCTTCGGATTGCAACACAATATCAATAAGTAGTGGTCGTCTTTTTTGATAAAAAGGAATTGCATATTCATAATTGCCTTTTCCGATTATCTCGTCCTTGGGGACCCCGGTCATTAATTCCATAGCCTTGTTCCAGGCGATAGTCTTTCCTTCTTTATCGATCACAAATGTCGGGTCAGGCAAAAAGTCGAGTATACCATCAAGGTGACTAAATACATCTACCGGGATGTTTTTTGAGTATTTACGGATTGAGACAATCAAATTTAAACCTCGAATAAACCAACGTTTTTTATTTCTTATAATACTCGGGATATAATTTTTTTACACATTCAGGACATATGCCATGCGAGAAATCTGCTTCAGAATGTTGACTTATATATATTTCTATCTGCTCCCAATAGCCTTTTTCGTTTTTTATCTTTTTACACGATGCACAGATAGGGAGCAATCCATGCAGTTTTTTGACTTGCGAGAGCGCTTCCTTTAGTTCGGAAATAAGCTTCTCCCGTTCTTTTTCTATCTGCTTGCGCTCGGTGATATCACGAAAGTATGCAAGGACAGCCTTTTCGCCCTTATAATGGATCGTGGCTATTGAAACCTCAATATCCAATGGTGTCCCGTCCTTTTTTATCCCTCTGAATTCATACCTCGAAGGGGCATCTCCATTTTGGTACCTCAATTCAGAATATTTCATTACCCTGTCCCTGTCATCGGGGTGAATTATTTCTGTTAACGATTTTCCAATGATTCCATTAGAATCGTCATAACCAAATATCTCCAAAAATTTATTGTTAACATATTCATGGATACCGTTCTTTGTAATAGTTACGCCATCGTTTGAGCATTCGATTGAAATCCTGTACCGCTCCTCTGATTCCTTAAGTGCATCCTCCGCCCTTTTCTGCTCGGTCACATCCTGGAGAAAACCCTCGAAATACAATATGTTGTTTTCTGAATCCCTAACAGTCCTTGCGCTAATCGAAGCCCATATAACGGTTTTATCTTTTCTACGACATTGCGTTATAAAATGTTGCGTTGTATTGTTTTTTGTTAATAATTTTGTAAAAACTGCACGGTGTTCGGGATCAACATATATTTGCGAGTCTAAGCTGTTGATTGAATTTATCAGTTCTTCCTGAAAGTCATAACCAAGTATATGGGCTAAGGCTGGATTGGCACTGATGAAGTAACCTTCGGGCGTAGTCTGGAAAATACCTTCCACCGCATAGTCAAAGATACTCCTGTATTTCTCTTCCACTTTTTTCAGTTCATATTCAACCTTTCTCAACTCGACAATCTTGTTTTCTGATCTACAATTTATCACAGGCGCCCCTCTTGTCTTTTATCGTATATTGTAATGGCTTCATCTGGAAAAGATTCTATAAGATTTGAACAATCATGACAGAGATATATAATGTTGCCTTAGAAAAAACCTTAACCGGATATTCAAAGGGTTCACAAGTTTTTCTATAGTATGCTATTAACAATTTATCGTATTGTAAAGCAAAAACTTAAGCAAACAATATCTGATTAATAGGCGTATAATATAAGGCTATTACTTATATTATGTTATCGACAGCAGGAAAGATCTAAGATTTATCTTTTTTTTGTTCAAACCAAGTTTTTTTCTGATGTTGTTTCTGTGGAAGTTTATCGCACCCTTGGACATGCAGAGCAGGTTGCAGATATCTTTTGTTTGTTTGCCATGCTTGATGAGATTGGCTATTTCAATTTCAGTGGGTGTGAGACGGGAAAATTTCAAGCCCATTCTCTGTAAGAATGGAGAGACAATGTCGTTCAGATTTGTTTCAATAATATCCACATAAGTCATGTGTTCTGCACCTAAATGGGATCTTTTTAATTTTTCGATATATGGAACGACCAATTCCTTTACATTATTCAGAATCCTTGATTCGAGTTCAGTTTTGTCGTTTTCCCTCTCTCTCAATAAAACCTTAAGGGCTGCATTCAACTCTTCAAGGTTGCTCGATTTTATGTCTAATTCTTCTTTCCTTTTTTTCAATTCTTGTTCAGCCATTTTCTGTTCTGTAATATCCTCAAGAGTCAGCAGATATTCGCCTGTAGGCAGCTTAACAACGATAAAACTGATGATCTTTTGTTTATTGTCTTTACATGTTACGGTAAATGTCCACTGTTTTCCTTCCCTGGTTGATGTATCCCTTCTGAATTTTTCTACATCATTTAACCATAAACCAATTACACGGTGTCTGTATTCGGGGTCAGGGTATGCCTTTCTGAACCATGTTTTGCCATCGGGGATATCGTTTAGGTCATAGCCAAACATCTCTTTGAATTTTGTATTAACATAAATATATTGTCCATCACCGTTGAAAAACACTATACCAAAAGGCGCTTCTTCTGTAAGCGTGTGAAGCCTTTGTTTTTCATATTCCAAATGTTTTTCCATCATCTTACGATCTTCTATATCCCTTGCCGTAATCAAAAGACGCTCGTGTCCGTCTATCAGGGCGCAACGCATATTCATTTCAATCATGAACTGGTGACCGTCTTTATCTTTTGAAATCCATTCAGTTGCATGGGGACTTTTTTTGGAAACCTCACAAAATAAATTATTGAAGCTATCTTCTGAATTAGAAGAACTAATAGCACTCAAATCGTTCAAGTTTAATTTTAGTGCCTCCTCGTATGTATAGCCAAACATCCTACCCATGCGGTCATTTACATCAAAGATTGCTTGGGTTTCCTTGTCGATTATAATAATCGCGTCATTTACAGCATTAAATATCGCGCGATATTTTTCCTCACTCTGCCTGAGTGCATTTTCTCTTTCCTTTATTTCAGTGATATCCCGGATAGCCTCTATAGCCCCTATGTAATTACCACCTTCGTCAAGAAGTGGAGCCGCAACACCCCAAAGGTAAGCACCCTTGCGATCGTTAAGCTCAGGAGCAAATGTTTCTGCATAGATAGAATTATTTAGTCTTTTTACATAATCATAACAAGACTCTATATTTTGCATATCTTGATTCGCATGCAGGGCAAGGTCTATAAGTAGTGGTCTTCTTGTGCCATAGAATGGAACGGCATAGGCGTAATCAGCTTCATTATCGAGCACATCCTCTCTTTTAATGCCTGTCATCGCTTCCATGGATCTGTTCCAAGCAATTACTTTACCGTTTTTGTCGATTGCAAAGATCGCATCAGGTAAAATATCGATGATCGAATTAAACAATACGGTATCCATAACATATCCCTTGATATCCTCCCGCCCTGAAGGACGGCGATTTCTGATAGACTGCCTTCTATTATGCAACTTCATATCCAGTTTTAGGGTAATGCGATCCGGTGTTGTCATAGCACGCTTTTTTACTAAATCTCATTGAAATAGTAACCAAATGAGAATATCATTTCAAGGAATATCTTCAAGAAGTCTAATCCTTTGGTTTGGCATCATACTGAAGCGTTTGACTATGGCTTCCCAGAAATGGTCGTTTTTGAGAGGATAAAATATGCCATGCCGCTCAATACTCACAGATACTGAACGAAAACACCTGTTTGCATCGCCCGACAATCAGGAGGGTTTGATTAGGTATTAATATCTGAGCGAATCAGACCTTTCGTCAAGTATCTTTAAATTAACTCTTGACTTGCGTATGACATGTAATTAACGATATAGGAAATACGGGTTAAAAATGGGGCATAAAATGAAAAATATCGTATTAATCCTCGTTGCAATTTTATTTTTAATACCTCATCCGAGCCAATGCTTCTCAAAACAAACGGAAACCACCGCTAAGGTTTACAACCCGGAAGACTTGGTAGAACTTACTGTGGTTAAAAAGGATTATCTGATCAGAATCTGCAAAAAATATCTCGAGTATCCGAAGAAGTGGCGTCAGATTGCAAAGATAAACAATCTTAAAAACCCTAATCTGATATATCCAAAAGAAAGATTAAACATTCCGATCGAGTTGATTAAAGGAACCCCTTTGGACGGAAAGGTTACTTTTATAAAAGGAGATGTGCAACTACAGGAGCTAACAAAAGGAAAATGGGTACCCTTGAAGCTTAATGACAAGATAAAACAAAAAAGCCTTGTCAAAACTGGTGAGGATAGCGCTATCGAGATCACCTTTGAAGATAGCAGCACATTTTTTTTACGGCAGAACACTGAGCTTGGATTAAATACAGTTCAAAAAAAGATTACATCACATCTGATCCGGGATATGTCGGTTCAATCCGGACGTGTTCTGACAAGGGTCAGAGAAGCAACAGGTGCAGGCTCCCGCCTTAAAATTCAGACACCTTCATCCATTGCCGCAGTAAGGGGAACAGAATTCAGAACCGCGGTTGACGAAGAGAAAAAGGCATTTACAGAGGTGCTCAAAGGCACAGTTTCTGTTGATGCCATGATGAAAAAGATCTCATTGCAAAAGGAAGAGGGCACTATGGTCAAAAAAGGCGAACCTCCGCTTGACCCCAAAAAACTTCTGCCCCCACCAACACCTATTGACCCAAAACCCCAATACAATCCACCGGTTAAATTTGCCTTAAGCACCATTGAAGATGCAAGCGCTTACAGGGTGATGATCTCAAAAGACAGTGAAGGAAAAGACCTCTATCACGATAGGATAATCAAATCAAATGAAGCTATACATATCAATACCATCCCTGACGGCCAATACTATCTGTTTGCGCAAAGTATCGATAATATAGGGCTTGAAGGTCCTCCATCCGAGGCATTTCCTTTTGTTGTAAAAAAGGAAGATCCGCCAAGGCCTTTCCGCGCAAGTGCTTTGAGAAAAATACAATACGGTCATTACGAAACATCTTTTCATCCCCAGAACCTGGGTGCGACAGCATTTGCAAAACACGTGCATGACCGCTCAAAAACTGATATCACAGTTGAAGTTTTCCCATGGGGGCAGCTTGGCGCCGAACGTTCTATGGCCAATCAGGTCAAGCATGGAACACTTCATATAGCTGCCGTTGCTGCAGATGTTCTTGGAGATTTTATCCCGGAACTAAATGTCCTTGAACTGCCTTTTATTTATCCTGACAGGGCAACTGCCCACAAGGTACTTGATGACAAAGAAGTGAAAGAAAGGATCGAAACATTATGTAATGCAAAGGGTTTTGTGTTTATAGGCTATGCAGAATCCGAACTCAGAGATTTAACCAATTCACGAAGACCTATCAAGACCCCTGATGACTTGAGGGGATTGAAGATAAGAACGATGCAGTCACCGATATTTATTGATACCTTCAAGATACTCGGCGCAAATCCGACATATATCCCATCACAGGAAATATATTATGCCATCCAACATGGTATGATTGACGGTCAGGATAACCCCCTTTCAACATCAATGCTATTAAAACTTACCGATATCAACAAATATGCAACATCGTTGAATCACATCCTTACGGTTCGTCTTGTAGTGGTAAACAAAAAATACTGGGAATCATTATCTTTAGAACAACAGAAGATTTTTAAAGAGGCGGCTGAGATTCAGGCAAAAACCATAAGGGACGAAAACACAAAGCTTATTACTGATACCTTCTTAAAGGCAAAGACGCAGGGCGTTGAGATCCATGCCCTAACCGCTCAAGAGAGGGATGCGTTTAAAAAGGCAGTAAAGCCTATTCTGGAAAAATACAGGATAATTTGTGGTGCAGATTGGTATGACTTTTATGTGAACAAAATCAATTACTATTCCGGCAAGAGATAAGTAAGCGCTTACATATAAAATCTCCACTTGCAGAAACAGTCTGCCGGATGGTCAGGCGGTGCAAAGATACACTCTACTTTGATGTCTTTGTCCACTGCATGCGCAAATGATTCAAATTCCTTAAGGTGCATATTACGACAAAAGAATTCGGGCAGACCCTGTTTTACCCGCGCTACCTGTGTAATACACTGAGGTACGGTTAAAATTACCTCATCCTCCATCTCTTCAATACAATATCCCACAATCATTGTCCACGGACAATACTGCATCGCCTTTACAAATCCCTTCAATCCTCGTTCCTTGATTTGAAACCTGTGGATGATGTCTTTTGCCGACATACCGGCAATCTTATGCCAAACTGCCTCGTCGAGGTGTTCCGCCGATGGCCTGCCACACTTTTCCTCCACATAGAGAAACCAGAAACCATCCACAACCCTATAATGCCATAGAAGAAACCCTATGTAGCTTTTAAGCTCCTTTTTATCTGAGTGTTTGAGTATGCCTATGTCCATAATCTGCCTTTAAAAATATTTTTTATTCAGAACACACAGATTATCATACTGTCATCCTTTTATCGAGAGATCTGTACTGAATTGCCTCGGCAAGGTGTGATTCCTCTATGTGTTCTTTTGCCTCGAGGTCTGCTATTGTGCGGGCAACCTTAAGTATCCTGTGATAAGCACGCGGCGAAAGGCCAAACTTTTCAACTGCCTTCTCAATTAAGGACTTCCCGCCCTCATTCAAAATACAGTATTTTTTTATTAATCTTGGTGGCATATGGCTGTTTGAATATATCTTTTTCCCGCTGAATCTCTCCCGCTGAATGCTACGTGCATTGATTACCCTTTCCCTGATTGTTTCAGACGACTCTTCTTCCTTTTCGACAGAAAGGTCTTTTATCGCAACAGGCGGCACTTCGATATGTATATCCATCCTGTCAAGAAGAGGACCCGAAACCCTTGACCTGTATTTGCGTATTTGCGTAGCGCTACAACTGCATGCCCTACGCGAATCACCCCAGTACCCACAGGGGCATGGATTCATCGCTGCAATAAGCATAAATCTTGCTGGAAACGTTATTGAGTGTGTAACCCTTGAAATTGTTACATACCCATCCTCGAGCGGTTGCCTTAAAGAATCGAGTACGTTTCTTCTGAACTCCGGAAATTCATCGAGAAAAAGAACGCCGTTATGTGAAAGGCTTACTTCACCTGGTTTTGGGATGTGGCCGCCTCCGATAAGTCCCGCATCTGATATTGTATGATGAGGCGCCCTGAAAGGCCTTTCCATTATAAGGTATCTGTGTGCATTCAAAAGACCGGCTATGCTGTGAATCTTTGTCGTCTCGATCGCCTCTTCATAGACAGGTGGAGGAAGAATCGTGGGTATCCTCCTTGCAAGCATAGTTTTACCTGAGCCCGGAGGGCCAATCATCAGAACATTGTGTCCACCGCTTGCAGAAATTTCAAGGGCACGTTTTGCCTGGGCCTGTCCTTTTATATCTGAAAAGTTGAGTCCATCTGTTTTTGCATACCGATCAAGAAGGAGATCGCTTTCAGAACTAAACACCTCGAGTTCCTGTTCTCCTCTGAAAAAATGTACTATATCGAGTATATGCGTTGCACCATGCACCCTGACACCCTGAACAACGGATGCCTCTTTCCCGTTTTCTCCAGGCACAATCAGATTTTGGATGCCTTCCTTCTTTGTAAGCATCGCAATCGGCAATACGCCCTTTACACCCTTGATCCGTCCGTCAAGGGACAGTTCGCCTGCAATCAAGTACCCTTTTATCTTTTCTGCGTTTATAATACCCATAGATACAAGAATGCCAGTAGCGATGGGAAGGTCAAAAGATGAGCCTTCCTTTCTTACATCTGCTGGTGCAAGGTTTATTGTAATGCGGTCGTTAGGGAATTCAAAGCCGGTATTTTTTATAGCCGCCCTTACCCTTTCCTTGCTTTCTTTTACAGATGTCTCGGGCAAACCGACAATATTAAAGGCAGGCAACCCAAAAGATATATCCACCTCTACATCTATTTTTATCCCGTCGATACCGTAGATAGTAGCTGTGGATATTTTCGAAATCATAATCCCCCCGGTTTATTGTAACAGTCGTCTTACTATCTCTCTTACTTCCTGAACCCTTTCAACGCTACTCACAAGAACACCGTTTTTTGAGACAACAATTACGAGATTTGAAACACCTATTGTACCTGTTACAAAACCTTCCGTTATTATCACACAATCTTTCGTATCAACATTTATCACGTGACCTTTTATACAATTACCGTTCGAGTCAGAACTCATAACCCTGGAAATAGAGGACCACGTTCCAACATCGTCCCAGATAAACTTAGCAGGCACCATCAAGACATTGTCAGCCTTTTCCATAAGCCCATAATCGATAGACTTTCTCTGGATGCCTTTATATATGGATTCTATCTTCACTGAATCATTCGACGAAATGGCATCCTTCAATTTCAATAAACAAGTATATAGCCCCGGCATGAACCTTGCGATGCCGTCGATTAAAACCCTTGCCTGCCAAACAAAAATGCCACTGTTCCAATAATAATGCCCATCTCTTATATATGTTTTCGCTGTCTCCACGTTCGGCTTTTCAACATACCTGTTCACCTTGTAACAGATTTCCCCTTTAATGTCTTGCAATATTTCGTGGGCGTTTATGTAGCCATAACCTGTTTCAGGACGTGCAGGCGTGATACCTATAGTAATTAGGTAATCGCCAATTGTTGCACACTTTGCGGCCACATTAATTGTTTCGACAAAATTTTCACTATCAGGTACATATTGGTCGGCAGGCAGCACAACCATGACAGCATCTTTATCCCTCTTCAATAGCATAAGCGCTGAGTAGCCTATGCACGCTGCGGTATCCCTTCCTTCTGGTTCGACAATAAAATTTTCATCAGGTAATGTTTCAAGCTGTTTTTTTGCAACATCAAGGTGATTTTTGCCCAGAACAACAAAAATTCTGTCAACAGAGGATATGCCGGTTGCACGCTCAGCAGTCATCTGTATAAGTGTACGATCACCCATAACCTTAATGAATGGTTTTGGTTCTGATTCAGTGCTCAATGGCCAGAACCTTTCGCCTTTCCCACCTGCCATAATAACAACGTATATATGTTTGTGCAATTCTGGATCTATCATACTGGATTTTAAGTTAGAATCCTCCTTAACTGACATCTATAGTATTCTATATATTTTTCAATATCTTGGGTAATATGTCCGATGCAGAGCCTTTAAAAAACATATCTGTAATTGATGACGTGAAAGGTGTACTTTCAGGGTTTATCTCTATTATCGTCGCACCCATAGCCTTAGACGTGTAAGGAATTTCAGCCGCAGGGTACACTACACCGGAAGTCCCTATAATTATCATTACCTTGCATTTATTTGCCTCTTCGTTTGCCCTGACCATTGCAAGCATCGGGATACCTTCTCCAAAAAACACCACATCAGGTTTTAAGGCACTATTGCACTTCTCACAGTTTGGATAAGGCATTATTCCCACCACTTCTGGTGTAAATGGAATCTTTTTCGAACAGTTCATACATACAAGTCGTCTATGGTTTCCATGATATTCAATGACGCTGCTGTTGCCTGCAATCTGATGCAGTCCATCCACATTTTGGGTGATAACCGCCTTCAAATACCCTTTCTGTTCCAATTCATTCAATGCAATATGTGCTGGACTTGGTGAAGAATCAAAAATCACCTGGGCCATCTCCCGAAGCATCACCCAGACCTTTTGAGGGTCTCTGCTGAACGAACCTATATGTGCATATTCCATTGGGTCATATTTCTCCCATAAGCCCTGACCGCCCCTAAAAGTGGGAATACCGCTGTCAACAGAAATACCAGCACCGGTAAACGCCACCACATAACCCTTTTCCCTTATTGTATCTGCTGCCTTTTTATAGTCGTCCATCACCTTCGACTCCCTTGAATTTCACTTCACTTGTTTGTTTTCTTATGCGGGTTTCCACCCTTTGCTGATGTCCTTAAACGCTGGTACAATTCCAAAACCATCTGCCTTTTTGACGGCACGTTTGACCGCCTCGCAGACAACAAAATCGCTCAGCACACCAACCTTGTTTATATCAGCATCTATTTCGCCCATTGAAAGCGCAAAGATAAGGTCCCCATCAAAGGTCGTATGAACAGGTGTTATTGTTTTTATAAGCCCAGCATGCGACATCTGGGCAATCTTTGTAACCTCTTTTTTGTTGAATTTTGCGTTTGTTGCAACAATACCAAGGGTTGTGTTCACAAGACCGAACTGCTTTTTCGAATACCCTTTTTTAAGACAGTCGACGGTGTGAGCAAATTCAAGACCATCCTCAGAAACCCTCGCACCTGCGATAATTCTTCCCGAGATATTATCTACTATATCCCCAAACGCATTCACTACAACTATAGCCCCAACAATCAACCCATCGGGCAATATAACGCTGCTTGTGCCAATGCCGCCTTTCATTGCCCTCGGTAACTCAAAGAGTTTACCAATTGCAGCGCCAGTACCAGCACCAACACTTCCTTCAGCCACTTCTTCGCAAGCGTTTTTACAAGCTTCATAGCCCATTGCAGGCGTTGGCCTTGCCTTGGGGTCGCCAAAAAGGAGGTCAAACAAGATAGCGGTTGGCACAATAGGGATCTTTGCAACCCCAACATCAAAACCAATACCTTTTTCCTCAAGGTATTGCATGACACCTGAGGCAGCGTCAAGGCCAAAGGAACTCCCGCCGCTTAGGATAATGGCATGAACCTGCTCCACTATGTGATTTATATTCAAAGCATCCACCTGCCTTGTTCCAGAGGCGCTCCCCCGAACGTCAATACCACAAACCGCACCCTGTTCACATAATACAACAGTACAACCCGTATAGCCTATGAAATCGGATGCTTGTCCTACCCTAATTCCAGGAACATCTGTTATCGCATTATACATATTCAATACCCATATAAATAAATTTTTTTATAAATCCTGTAAATACTGCTCAATTCTAATAGCACTCTCGTCATTCTGTTGCCTTAGCTCTTCTTTCATCTTTTCCAATTTTTCACCGATATTTTCATCCTTTATGGAAAGTATCTCGCACGCAAGGATTGCTGCATTTCTTGCAGCATTGATGCCCACAGTTGCAACGGGTATGCCCTTTGGCATTGACACTATGGAAAGAAGCGCATCAAGACCATTCAGAGAACCGCTGCCCGAAGGTACCCCTATAACCGGTAAGGTTGTGTGCGAGGCAATAACGCCAGGAAGATGTGCCGCCATCCCTGCCACAGCGATAATCACCCTAAAGCCTTCATTGCGGGCATTTTTTGCATATACCATTGTCTTTTCTGGATTACGATGGGCAGAAGATATATCGATCTTGAATGATACATCCATTCCTTTAAAAAAATCCAAGGCGTCTTTTACAACGGGAAGGTCACTGTCGCTGCCAAGCAGAATTAGAACATCATGCTTTCCCATAAATAACTCCCCATATCGAGTTTTGAATGTTTATCTAATTTACATGAAAGTTGTTTTTTTTGCCACAACAATAAAATAATTTTTAAAAATATTTATTTGATATATAATGATAACGAGATGAACCCAAAAAAAGATAGCAACAGAACTTCTTCTGATTTTATCAAAGAAACACTCCTATTTAAAGATCTGCCGGAAGAGCAAATCGAGAAACTGTCAAATATAGGGGTAATAAACTCATTCAAGCGCGGGGAGACAATATTCTCTGAAGGTGATAATGCAGATGGATTTTATCTTTTAAAAACCGGTCGCATCAAAATTTTTAAACTTTCTTTTGAAGGGAAAGAGCAGACACTCCATATAATTTTACCAGGAGAGCCTTTTGGCGAGGTACCTGTTTTTACGGGCAAAACCTTCCCTGCACACGCCGAGGCTATGGAGGAGAGTGACACGATATTCTTCCCCAGGGGGTCTTTTGTTGACCTTATCAGAAACGACCCATCGATTGCGCTTAACATGCTTGCGATACTCTCGAAAAGACTGAAGCAGTTCATCGGACTTGTTGAAAATCTTTCACTCAAAGAGGTGCCGCAAAGACTGGCATCATACCTGATTTTTTTAAGTGATAATGATAATTATAATGATTCCATAGAGTTGGATGTTGCCAAGGGTCAGTTGGCAAATATGCTGGGCACGATTCCAGAAACATTGTCAAGAATCCTCAGCAAGATGGTAGACAGAAACCTCATTAGGGTGCAAGGACGCACGATTCATCTCGTCGATAAAAATGGGCTGAAGACAATCTCAACAGGCGAGAGGACTCTAAACTAACACAATTATTGCAACTCAAAGATATTCTGAAAAAGCCGAAAAATATATCCATTTTTCATGCCCTTCGACGAATGCATTATATTGAACTTAGACAATCCTGCTACTCTGCTGAACATAGCTGCCTTGGCACAACAGTTCATGCAAATAAACTTGCCTATTGTCTTTTGTTTTCCACAATATCACCGATTTCCTTCCATAATTGATCGGCGTTCTTGAATACCATACCCTTAATGCCCAACGCTCTTGCAGTATCTACATATTGTTCAATATCATCTATGTAAAACACCTCGTTCCCTGCTACATCCATCTTCTCAAATATCATTTTGTATATGCCTACATCGGGTTTTTTCACACCTATCTCGAACGACAATATCCATTCATCCATTTCGTGTACAATGGGATATTTTTCAATAATATAAGAAAAATGTAGTTCATTCGTGTTGCTTAGGATAAACAAGGGGTAACCTTTTGACTTTAGATATAGTATTGCTTCGTTAACCTTCAGATTTTCAGTAAAGATAGGATTCCATATATCCTTGAACCCCTCGAAGGTCAAGTTAAGTTTATAGCGATCTTTAAGCAGCCCAAAAAATTCTTCAGAAGAAATCTGTCCTGTTTCAAATTCATTAATAAGCCCTTTGTGCGTTTCAAACATAAATGAAAAGACCTCTTCCGCGTTGAAGTCTGACCGATAAGCGGATTTTTCGTGGAGCTTTTTTGCAATCTGTCTGTGCTCAAACGGTAAAATCACGTTTCCGAGGTCAAAAACAATCAGTTTTATCATAAATAAATACCTTCCTTGGATTCAGCGGGGCATATAGTTCATAGGGGTCATCAAGATGCTGCCACCCACAGATATGGAGTAGTCTTTTATTTTTGTTTTCGTTCTTTATCATTGAAATTCTGCCGCTCATATACCTGTCCCTTATAAACATTTCTTCGGTGTACTTATAGATCTTTATGCCACCCTCAAAAAACAACCGTGCAACGGCCCTTTCGCCATGGTCTGTAAAACCTTGTTCACTGAAAAGAAGCCTTTCAATATTCGAAGGACTGAATAACTTCTCGCTTTTCTGGAGCTTTACATAAGAAAACATGTCAAGGTCAATTAAATGTAACAAACCGCTGTGTTTGTCCGTATATCGTACAGATGCCCTATATTCATAAGGCACATTTGCGAAAGAAACAAGTTCCGAGAATGCGTCTCTATTGAGTTTTTCCCTATTTCCTGAATATTTTAAAATAACCTCCATGATGCGCTTTTTGTATGTCTTTCCCATAACTCGTCTGTAATTAAGCCCGTAGTGTGAAAATTCAAGCGTTATGATGTCTGGCATAAATTGTTCCAGTCGCTCGGCAAGCAGCCTGTACCCACCGCTATCTCTGTGTACTACACCCAACATGATAAGATCGTTCACATCATTATTCATCATCATGTGTTTTTCTATAACGGTACAGGTAGAATACTCCATATGTTTTCAGCGTATTCACGGATAGATCTGTCACTTGAAAATTTTCCGGAACGTGCCACGTTAAGGATAGACATCTTGATCCATTGGTCTTTGTTACGATAAGCCTTATCAACCCTTTCCTGACATTCTATATAAGACGCATAGTCCGCCAAAACAAAATACTTGTCATAATCAAGGATCGAACTAACAATAGGTTGAAACAGATTGCGGATATCCGGTGAAAAATAACCTCCTGCAATCTGGTCTATAGCCTGCTTGAGCTCTTTGTTTTCCTCATATACCTGGCGCGGGTTATAATGAGCCCTCAGTGCTTCAAGCTCTTCTGTTTTGTAACCAAACAGGAAGAAATTATCCTCTCCGACCTCTTCTCTTATCTCTACGTTCGCACCGTCAAGCGTCCCTATAGTAAGGGCTCCATTAATCGTGTATTTCATGTTGCCAGTTCCTGACGCCTCATATCCTGCTGTTGAGATCTGTTCAGAAAGCTCCGCAGCCGGCATTATACGCTGGGCAATACTTACATCATAGTTTGGGACAAAAATCACCCTCAGTCGATCGCTCACCGATGGATCGGCATCGATAGCCGCACTTATGCTGTGGATCAGCTTAATGATAAGTTTACACATAAAATAACTCGGTGCAGATTTTCCCGAAAACAAAACGGTCCTCGGTGTGATATTCTTATCTGCCCTACCTTCTTTAATCCTGTTATACATCGTTACAATGTGCAGTATGTTGAGCAGTTGTCTTTTATATTCATGGAACCGTTTTGTCTGGCAGTCGAGTAGGTATTCGGAGGGAAATGATATCCAGTAAGCCTTAAAGATATAATCTGATAAAGCATCCTTGTTTGCCTCTTTTATAAGTCTGAATTCCTTGCAGAACTCCTTGTCTTCAACGAATGCCTCAAGGTTTTTCAATTCTTCCAAATCTGTAGCCCATTTATCTCCTATCGCATCCATTATCAGCCTTGAAAGCTGTGGGTTGGATTGCAAAAGCCAGCGCCTTGGTGTAATGCCATTTGTTACATTTTTGAACTTTTCCGGCATCATCTCGAAGAAATCCCTAAAAAGGTTTTGCTTCAATATGTCTGAATGGAGCATTGAAACACCGTTAACGCTGTGACTTCCCACGATTGCAAGACGTGCCATATTAACAACCCTTTCACCATTGCCAGAAATTATTGCAACCCTGTTTTTCCTTTCCTTATCGCCCGGAAACATCTCGGTCACCTGTACGAGAAAACGCCTGTCAATCTCCTGTACAATCTGAAGGTGGCGTGGCAAAAGATATCCAAACAGGCCTTCGGTCCATGTTTCAAGCGCCTCCGGCAGTACGGTATGGTTGGTATAGCCAAACGTTTTTGATGTTATTTTCCATGCATCATCCCAATTAAGGCCATCATGGTCGACAAAAATCCTCATGAGCTCCGGTATAGCCACAGATGGGTGTGTATCGTTGAGCTGAATAGCCACGCTATCAGGAAATTCGTTATAGCTCTGGTGAAATTTTTTATACCTCCTCACTATATCTTTAAGAGTGGCACTAACAAAAAAATATTGCTGTTTCAGCCTCAATTCCTTACCAGCAGCATACTGATCGCTTGGATAAAGTACCTTTGAGATATTTTCACTGCTGTTTTTATCCTGAACCGCCCTTATGTAATCACCACTGTTGAAAAATTCAAGGTCAAACTCCCTCGATGATTTTGCCGCCCACAGACGTAAGGTATTTACTGTATTATTCTTGAAGCCTGGAACAGGATAATCGTACGCCATAGCCATCACCTCATCGCCATCGATCCATTTCATCCGGAATCTTCCATTGCGCCCAGCAATGGTCCCTATCTTTCCGTAGAAACGAACCGAATACAAAAGTTCAGGCCTTGGAAACTCCCATGGATTACCGTATCTAAGCCAGTTGTCCGGGATCTCTACCTGAAAACCATCTTTGATCTTTTGTTGGAATATACCGTATTCATAACGAATGCCATAACCATATCCTGGATACTGAAGAGTAGCGAGTGAATCGAGAAAGCATGCTGCAAGCCTGCCAAGCCCCCCGTTACCCAGCCCTGCATCCCATTCGTGCTCGAGCGCATCCTCATAGCTCAAACCAAGCACATCAACTGCCTTACCGTATTCATCAGAAAGCCCAAGATTAATCACATAATTTCTCAAAAGCCTGCCAAGCAAAAATTCAAGAGACAGATAATATATCCTTTTCGCATTTACATCATAATACCGTTGCTGAGTGTTAATCCAATTCTTGACAATCATCTCTCTTACAGAAAGCACTACAGAATTGAACTTATCCCTCGGGGTTGCAGAATACATATCTTTTGCGAGGTTGTATGTTAAATTGTCCAAAAGAGATCTATGCAATTTCTCAATTTTTGTTTCCATAACGACCCCCATATTATTTTAAAGAATTATAATAACATGCAAGAGAGGCAGATACAAACAAAAGCTGATAAATACCTCTCGCCTAATCCATAAAAGCATTTGGGTTATTAACTGGGTTGACAGTACGTTCTTCTAAGTTGTATCATACGGCATACTAAGGGACTAAACAACATTACATGATTAAATATCCAGATATCGACCCGGTAATAATCAAGATAGGTCCACTGTCTATAAGATGGTATGGCCTTATGTACATCTTTGGTTTTACGTCCTCCTATCTTCTCACACTGTATCAACTAAGGAAAAATAGATCTATAAAAATGGAAAGGCCATTCATCGATGACCTTTATTTCTATTTGATACTCGGTCTAATAATCGGTGCAAGGCTTGGATATATAATCTTTTATAATCTCGACTTCTACATAAGCAACCCGTTTGAAATTTTTGTTGTGTGGCATGGAGGGATGTCCTTCCACGGAGGTTTGGCAGGCGCTTTCATTGCAGGTTATTTAGTCATAAAAAAGTGGCGTCATGATTTCTTTTCGGTCGCGGATTTGATTATACCCACTTGTCCTATTGGCATAGGTTTCGGAAGGATAGGAAATTTTATCAACGGAGAACTTTTCGGAAAACCATCAGATGTCCCATGGGCAATGATATTTCCCAACGCAGGAAACATTGCAAGACATCCTTCACAACTCTATGAGGCATTTTTGGAGGGCATTGTACTGTTTCTTGTATTGTGGTTGTATAAAAATAAAAAAAGACATGAAGGAGACGTGTTTTCTCTTTTTCTCATGCTTTATGGGATTTTCAGGATATTTTGCGAATATTTCAGAGAACCAGACCAACAGATTGGATATCTATTAGGTTTCTTTACAATGGGTCAGGCGCTGAGCATTTTTATGATCCTTTTCGGTTTGTTTTTAAGATGTTATTATCTACCTCGCCGAAAAGATTTAAAATGGTGATATATATCATAACCCAAGCCTGCACACACATCCTTGGGGAACACGAATTATCCGATACATTAGAATAGAAAGGGGTTTCAATGTTATATTGATTTACGGTGCGGGTACAATGTATATTGTTTTTTCCTGATGCTTATCGCACCCCTTTTGATTAATATCTTTAAAACCCTTGAAACTGTCTCTCTTGATGTGCCGCAGGAATTTGCAATTTCTATTTGGGTGGGTCCATTTTCAATGATGATATGGTCTTTCAATCTCAGTCCATATTTCTCGCCAATATCCAAAAGGTATGTCAATACCCTCTCTTCTACACTCAAAAAGGCAAGTCCTTTAATCCTCTCGTCTGCGTAGCGTAGTCTTGCAGATAAAGTCTTTAAAATATTCACGCTTATTGTCGGGTTATCCAAAAGAAGCCTTATGAAGTCTTTACGGTTAATAACCAAAAACTCAGAATACTCTGTAGTAATTACGTTTGCAGATCTGGGCAACTCGTCAATAATGGAGAGTTCTCCAAAAAAACCATCCTTCTCAATGACATCAAGTATGTATTCTTTACCATCATCATCAAACAACGAGACCTTTACCCTTCCAGCCAGTACAATATAAAGTGAATCGCCAATCTCGCCTTCCTGGAAAACAACAGAATTTTTTTCATAGTTTTTCAGAATAGCTATCCTGGTGATAGCCTGAATCTCGCCATCTTTCAGCTTTGAAAAGAGCGTAACATTTTTTAAACTGACTGCATATTTAATCATGAATATACCTCCGATCAATCTAATTGAACAGTATATCCCTCACGCTTTTCATGGCCTCCCCGATCATTTCGCCTGGTACGCCACCTTGAGCTATCTGCGGTCCTCCTCCACCTTTTCCATTATACCTTTCCGCAATTCCTTTTATTATTTTACCCGCATTGAATCTATCTTGAATATCTTTACTCACAGCTACGACTATCAGACCCTTTGTTTCTTCACGTGAACCAACCACGGCTACGCATCTTTTCAATCTACTCCTGATAATATCTGTTATCTTCCTTAAATCTTCAGCTTTAGCTTGTTCGACGAGCATGGTAACAACCTTGACCCCGTCATGTTCAAAGGCGCTGTCAATTGCAGCACCTACCTTATCCGTCGTTATGTCGTTTCTTAGCCTTTCTATCTCCTTTTCCTTTTTTTGCAAGTCTTCTATAATGCCTTCGATACGTTCAGTTATTCTTCCTGTCTCTGTATTTGTAAGCTTTGATATGCTGTTTAGAATATCAGCTATCCTCCGGCTATGTCTTATCGCGCTTTTACCCGTAACAGCCTCTATTCTCCTTACACCATACGCAAGAGAGTTTTCGCTTATGATATAAAAGCTACCTATTTCACACGTATTTTTAACATGTGTTCCACCGCACAGTTCAGCGCTGTAATCACCAATCCTTACAACCCTTACGGTTTCTCCATATTTTTCTTCAAACAACGCTGTTGCACCTTCTTTTATGGCGTCATCTCTTGTCTTCTCTTCAATGATAATGTCCGTACACTCCATAATCCTGTCGTTAACAATATCTTCGACCCTTGTTATCTCTGCATCATCCATAGCGTGGAAATGAGAGAAATCAAACCTGAACCTGTCTTTCTCAACAAGTGAGCCTGATTGCTTGACATGGTCGCCAAGCACCTGCCTGAGTGCATAATGGAGCAGATGCGTTGCCGTATGGTTTCTTGAGACGGCCTTGCGTTTTTCTTTATCAACGGACAACCTTATCTCATCCCCTGTTCTGAATGAACCTGTTGTCATCTTTATTCTGTGTGAAAACAGATTTGCCCTGATCTTTTTGACCTCGATCACCTCAGCCTTTCCAGTTTCGGACTCCGCATAACCCTCATCATCGGTCTGCCCCCCACTTTCTGCATAAAAGGGAGTGCTGTCTAAAAATATTTCGCCCTCATCATTTTCGGAAATTTCTTCTACTGTGCGATCATCCTTTACAATACTAATTATCTTTCCCCGTGACTCAAGGGTTTCGTACCCTACAAAAATATTTTTTGCGTCGCTTTTCAGAACCTCTATATAACCCTCTCCCATTTCGTCTTTGCCTGTTTTAGATGCACCCCTTGATCTTGCTTTTTGTTCCTTAAGCGCATTTTGAAAACCCGATACATCGACACCCAGGGCATCTTCTTCCGCCATTTCCTGCGTTATATCAAGAGGGAATCCATAAGTATCATACAATTTATATACAATATCACCAGGGATAGTGCTTTCACCTTTTTCTTTCAATGATTTTGCAATATCATCATAAAGCCTCATGCCAACGCTTAGCGTTTCAAGGAATCTTTCTTCCTCTCCCTTGAGCATCTTTATAATGTAAAGGTGGTTTTGCTTGATATCAGGGTATGTGTCCGCCATTATGTCAATAACCGTGCCTGAAAGGGTATATAAAAACTCTTTTTCTATGCCGAGTTTTTTGCCATAACGCAATGCCCTCCTTATTATCCTTCTTAACACATATCCCCTGCCGTCCTTAGAGGGCATAACACCATCATTGATGATAAAGGTTGCCCCCCTTACATGGTCTGCTATCACCCTCATAGCGATATCGCTACGCAATGCCGTCCCGTATATGTTACCAGAAATATCCTCTAAACGTTTAATGATAGGTCTGAATAGATCTGTCTCGTAGTTTCCGATCTTGCCTTGAAGAATTGATGCAATCCTTTCGAGACCCATGCCAGTATCTATTGAAGGATGCGGTAGACGTTTCATTTCGCCATCCCTCGACCTTTCGAATTCCATAAAAACAAGATTCCATACCTCTAAAAACCTGTCGCAATCACAACCGACCTTGCATGTGGGTCTTCTGCACCCTACATCTTCACCCATATCATAGTGGATCTCAGAGCATGGGCCGCATGGCCCTTCGTCACCCATTGACCAGAAATTATCCTTCTCTCCAAGCCTTATTATACGTTCCGCTGGAATGCCGATACTTCTCCATATCTTATCTGCTTCGTCATCATCTTTGTAAATGGTAATCCAGAGACGTTTTTTGTCCAAATTCAACACCCTGGTCAAGAACTCCCATGCAAACGGTATGGCCTCTTTTTTGAAATAATCACCAAAGGAAAAATTGCCAAGCATCTCGAAAAATGTATGGTGTCTTAATGTTTTGCCTACATTTTCAAAATCATTGTGTTTTCCGCCTGCCCTCACGCACTTCTGTGATGAAGTTGCCCTTTTGTAATCTCTTTTTTCAATACCTGTAAATACGTTTTTGAACTGCACCATGCCTGCATTTACAAAAAGTATCGTTGGATCCTTGTCGGGCACAAGCGATGAACTCGGGACAATTGTATGACCCCGTTCAGAAAAGTATGTAAGGAATTTTTCTCTAATCTCTTTTGATGTCACGATTCACCCTTTTTTAATCCATATTGTGTAAGTATCTTTTCCCTAATATCTTCCTTGACCGACTCGTTTTTGCGGAGATAGTCTTTTGCATTTTCTCTTCCCTGACCTATCCTTATGTCTCCATAAGAAAACCATGTCCCCGCCTTTTCAATAATCCCTGCATCGACAGCCAAATCCAGGATGTCCCCTTCCTTTGAGATGCCTTCACCGAATATAATATCGAATTCCACCTCTTTAAAGGGTGGGGCAAGCTTGTTTTTTACAACCTTAACCCTAGTCCTGCTTCCTATGATATCCTGCCCATCCTTTATAGATGAAATCCTTCTAATATCGAGGCGCATAGATGAATAAAATTTCAATGCGTTTCCACCCGTTGTTGTTTCAGGATTGCCAAACATAATACCTATTTTCTGTCTTATCTGGTTTATGAATATA
>Ga0209718_1001944_pt1 | contig 21438 bp, 20 predicted proteins | sample AD_JPNAS1_MetaG_FD_184420 | JGI IMG/M metagenome (GOLD analysis project Ga0209718, IMG submission 184420) | Active sludge microbial communities of municipal wastewater-treating anaerobic digesters from Japan - AD_JPNAS1_MetaG (SPAdes) (version 2) | ecosystem: Engineered > Bioreactor > Anaerobic... | reverse complement strand
ACAGCGTGCGGATGATGTTGTCGCGATCAGTAAGGTGCGCAACGGCCTGGCGGAGCGGCTGGGCGTCCAGGGGGCTCCTGCGCATGTTGAAGCAGAGATAGAACATGTGGAAGCCCAGGGTCATCTTCATGTCGGCGTAGGGAAGCGACTTCGCCTGGTCGATGTCGGTGGGCTTGGTGAGACCAGACCAGACTATGCTCTCGCCTCGTTCAAAGGCGATCCTGCGGGCATCCGCGTTCTTGATGATAGGCATGATGATCTCGTCAACGTGAGGACCCCAGTCCTCAAACTTCACGGCAGCAGCGCCCGGAACTCCGGCCGCGCCTATGGCCAGGGCCACCGTGAGCGCCAAAGCAAGAATCAAGCGATACTTCCTCGGCATTACACGTATACCTCCTTGTTCGTCTGTTTTTCGTCTAGCGATATCGCGGCAGGACCAAGAGAATCATGAGTACCCCCTCGCACTCCCTCCTCCCAATCTGCCGCGCTGCGACGCGGAATAGATAGTAAGGACACTAGGACACATGCGAGTTAGTTCAACAGACCCACGCAGAATTCCTTCCGATGTAGGTACCGGGGAAGCGATTTGGGCGACTCACGCAATCCTGCCGCTTATTAGGTATTCTAGAAGCCCTCAGGAATTCCTTCTGCTTCGGTGTAGATCACTTCGTCCAAGTAGGCGGCTTCGCTCTGTCGAGAGATGCCCGGATGGCCCCGCCGATGGACGTCGAAACGAGCGACAGGGGAGCCATGATGCCAATTGCGGCGGCTATCGATTGGCGAAGCGCCGTGAACGCCACTCGGGATGCCTCAGATGAGCCGGACGGGAGAAGCACCAGCCCCGCTGCGAGCAGAGGCGAGAGTGCAACCGACAGGGCCAGCGAGCCAAGTAGGGATTGCATGTCAAGGCCGGCAAGTCCGATGGACGCCCAGGCGAGAAAAGGAGGAATGAACACGATCCAAAGTGGGCAAGGAACATGATCGCGAAGCACTAGGCACGCCAGAGCTATGCCGGCCGGAGGCAGCGCTGCCGCGCCTTTCACAATCGATTCCAAGACTTCCTCTCTCGAATTGCCGATCATCTGTCCCTGACCCCCCAGGCCGTAGCCAGGTTGCCTTCCAGCGCGACCCGCGCAATCTGCCGTTTGCGAGGAAGGTTCACGCGCACAACGACATCTCCTACGAGCCTCGCAGGCGAACCCACAAGTAGGCCGCCTGCGTTTTCACCTGCGACAGGAGCATAAAGAGACAGAGTAGCGTGGGCTCCCTCACCGCGCGGCGCCACAACGAAACCGGACGGCGCCGGTATGTTGTAGTACCCATAGTGGGCTTCCCCTCGCCACACGTTGAACTGGATTGACTCGATTTCCACACCGAATCGTACAGGCGGAGCAGTGAAAAGCACTTCCACTGATATCTCCGATCCATTCGGCATCCACAGTGCGGAGGCCGCGACTACCTCCGCCCGGACGCCATGCATCCACTCCACATAGTCGGAGTACGACGCCTGAACCATCGCCATCAGGGCAATGCAAGACACAAGAGCCAGGATCAATACCGCATGTGATACCGCGCGAACACGCGCGTTCAGTCGCGACATGGGCATGAACCTCACTTCATCACAGAAGGTGACACGCCGCGAAGTGGTTTCCTTCCACCTCCCGAAGCCCAGGATGGTCGCTTTCCTGACATACCTTCTGGGCTACAGGGCACCGCTCGTAGAACCTGCACCTCGGGTGCGGGTTAATCGGTTTGCTCACCCCGCCGCGCACGTTGGGCACAGGCCTCACTATGGCCGGGTCGGGTACCGGCACTGCGGATATGAGCGCCCTGGTGTACGGGTGGAGCGGATTCTTGATCACCTCTTCAGAGCCTGCTATCTCCACGATCTTGCCCAGGTACATGACCGCGATCCGGTCACACAGATATCGCGCCACTGCCAGGTCGTGTGTAATGTACAGATAGCTGATGCCGAAGTCCTCGCGAAGTTCGCTGAGGAGTTTCATCACCCCTGTACGTATCGACACATCCAACATGGACGTGGGCTCGTCGGCCACTACGAACGTGGGGTTCACGACCAGCGCCCGGGCGATCGCAACGCGTTGACGTTGCCCTCCGGAGAGCTCATGCGGAAACCGGAACATGAAAGTAGCAGGCGGCGCCAGCCCCACGCGTGTCAGCATCTCTGCAACACGCTCCTCACGCTGCTCCAGGTTGCCGATATGGTTGACGTTCAGAGGTTCCGACACTATGTCGAAGATTGTCATTCTCGGGTCCAGCGACTCATATGGGTCCTGGAATATCATCTGGACCTTCTGCCTGAATGGGCCCATGTCGGCGCCTGATATGGACGATACGTCTGTCTGGTCAACTACTATGCTGCCGGAGGTAGGACTAGTCAGGCGAACCAGCATCCTGCCCGTGGTAGTCTTGCCGCAGCCCGATTCGCCCACAAGGCCAAGCACCTCGCCTCGGGCGACGTCGAAGCTTATGTCGTCCACTGCATGCAGGAGAGCATGCTGCCTGCGGAAGAAGCCCCGACCCACCTGGTAGTACTTCTTCAGGTTCTTGACGCTTACAATCACATCGCCTGTGTCGCTATCCAATCGGCTATCTGGCAGCGCCAATTCGCTCACCTCCAGACGACGGTGTCCAAACCGGATTGTGGCACGCAATACTGTGAGCCGACCCTACCTTTGTGAGAGGAGGTTCCACTGACCTGCATTCGTCGGTGGCCCGGTCACATCTGGGGTTGAACCGGCAGCCCGGAGGAGGCGCCATCAAGTTCGGGGGTTCCCCCGGAATAGTCGCCAGGTCTCGCTTTTCCCCTAGAATGCTGGGATAGGCGTGCATCAGACCGTAGGTGTACGGGTGGCGCGGGCGCTTGAACACGTCGTCGGCCTCGCCGATCTCCACCAGCTTGCCGGCGTACATTACGCCGACTATGTCGCTGACCTCCGCAATAACGGATATGTCGTGCGAAATGTATATCATGCTCATGTTGATTCTGCGCCGTATCTCCTCCATTTCACGGAGGATCTTGTCCTGCACGATGACATCAAGCGCCGTTGTAGGCTCGTCAGCTATAATGAGGCTCGGGTTACACGCCAAAGCCATGGCAATCACCGCGCGCTGTTTCATACCGCCGCTGTACTCGTGTGGATAGTGATCTGCCCGGTCAGCCGGAATGCCAACCAAGTCGAATAGCTCGGCCACACGCCTGCGTGCCTGCTCTTCGGTGGTTTCGGGTTCGTGTTCGACAATGGCTTCGACTATCTGGCTTCCAACTGTGTACACAGGGTTCAGCGCGTTCATCGCAGCCTGGAAGATCATTGAGATCTCTTTCCACCTAGCTTGCCGGAATTCCTCTGAGGTCATGGCGTACACATCGCGCCCGCCCAGGGTGATCCTGCCGTGCCTTATCTCCGCGTTGTACGGCAGCAGCCTCATGATCGACATTGCTACTGATGTTTTGCCACAGCCGGATTCGCCCACCAGGCCAAGGGACTGGCCGCGCTTGAGGGCGAAACTGACGCCGTCAACCGCCTGCACCCAGCCGGCCTTAGTGCGGTAGTGCATTGTGAAATCTTCGACGCTTAAGAGGGCATCCATAACGCGCTCACCTCTTTCTCAGGCGCGGGTTCACGACTTCGTCGAGCCCTCTGCCGACCATGTAGAATGCCGCGCAGAACAAGGTTATGAAGAACCCTGACGGCGCCCAGAGCCACCAGAACTTGCCGAAGTCGAACAGGTATCCTGCCGTTTCGGCCGTGTGTATCATCATACCCCAGCTCATATCGATATTGAGGATACCGAAGAACGAGAGCGTCGCTTCGCTCACGATTGCTCCCGTCACGTTGAACATCATGTAGAGAAACGAAAGCGGAAGCACGTTGGGGATGATGTGAGCGCGGATGATGTGCAAGTCGCTTCCGCCTGCCACACGTGCGGCATCGATGTATGGTCGCACTTTCACCTGCAGTGCCTGGGCCTTGAGTATCACCGTGATGCCTCCGAAGGCTTCAAGGAACCCCAGGATGATGGCGAAGGGAAAAATACCCAGCCTTATCATGGACCCTATGACCACAAGAAGCGGCACGAACGGGAAGAGCATCACGATATCTGCAAGTCGCATGAACAGCGTATCCGTGAATCCTCCGTAGTACGCCGCCATCGCCCCGATGAATGTGCCCACCACGACGCTGATCACCGCCGACAGCACACCCAGCAGGAATTCGCGTCCTGTACTGAACATGAGCTGTGCCAGGATGTCGCGCCCGATGGGATCAGTGCCCAGCAAATGGCCTGCCACGGGCGGCGACGGGTGCATAATGAATGGGTCGAATCCGACAACCGGATGGTAAATCAGCGGATCCCACACGAAGTTGATCATGATGGGCCACAGTAGACCGAAGATTCCGAACGCAATGATGATGATCAGCCCGGACATGCCCACCCGGCTCTCCTTGAATATCTCCCAGTTCTGAGCGAGCGAGCGCATGTTCATCTTCCATCGTATCTTCCAGATAGGTTCGGTTATCCCCGGATCGAACCGGGCCGGGCTCCCCCCGGATCCAGGCCTGGCGTCGGGACTGGTAGCCAGTTCACTCATGCATATCCACCTACCCTTCCGCCGCCGGCTGCCCGGTGTAGGATATCCTGGGGTCAAGCGCAGCGTACAGCATGTCGGCCACAAAGTGAGCCACCAGCAGGAATATTCCAGTGAAGACGAGCGCGCCGGTGGCGAGCGGATAGTCGTTCCCGAGCGCAGCGCGGAAGAGCACCTGCCCCAAACCGGGCCAGGAAAACATCGTCTCTGTGACCAGGCCGCCGCTCATCGACGACGCCAAGCTCAGCACCAGGCTGGTCACTGTGGGAAGAAGAGCGTTGCGCGCGGCGTAACGATCGCGCACCACATTATCAGGCAGGCCTTTGGCTCTGGCGGCCATCACGTAGTCTTCCTGAACCGTTTCGAGCATGGAGTCGCGCATAAGGAGCATCGTTCCCGCGAAGTTGATCAGCGTTAGCGTACATACGGGCAGTATCATGTGTCGGATGATGTCCCATATGTATATTAGCGTCCCGGCAACGTGCGCGATCCAGATTGCCAAGGCGATCACCCCGGCAGTCATCCCCCATGCCAGTACAGCGCTCTTGCGCGTTCGCCGCAGCCCGCGACGGAATGTCCAGAATATGAAGAACACCGCGAGGGCGATCACCGAAGCGCCTAGCACCATGAAGCCGAAGACCGTATTGGCCGAATACGGCGACTTGACCCAGAGCCCCGGCTCTATGAATTGGTTCAAAGGAAGCCACCCCAGAGTATAGGCGAACAGCCAAATCAGAATGAGCGACAGCAATGGGTAGAAGGCCGTCCAGAATGTGATGCCTACTACAGTGGCCAAGTGGTCCACTGTCGCCCCCCGCTGCCATGCAATAACGCGTCCCAACACGAACCCCACGTAGAACGAGAAGCAATTCGCGGTAAGGAACAGCACTATAGTGCGTGGGAGACGCTCAACGAGAATATCCCAGACAGGTTTGGGATACTGGCTGAACGATACGCCTAGATTGCCTGTGAAGAAATTCCTAATATAGCTGAGATACTGAAGGAACGGCGACTTGTCCAGGCCCAGCTGCTTCTTGAGTTCCTGCCGCGCAGCCTGCGGAATTCTGGGGTTGGCCAAGTATACCTGAGAAATGTCGCCCGGCATGGCCTGCATCAGAGAGTACACTAGGGTCATGTATATAAGCAGCGTAAGCACCAACTGACCAAGGCGGCCAAGCATGTATCTTCGCATTGTTATCACCGAGCTTTCAGCTGTTCTCTGCCAAATCAAGGCGCGGGCCGAAAGGTCCAAAGCGGACCGCCGGCCCGCGCATGGCCGGGACTCACCCAGCGAACGCTCTTAGTTCTTCAGCTTAGCTGTGGTAGTCATGCCTCCGCCGTACTGAATGCCGCCAAGAACCTTGGTGTATGGCAGCGTGAGACGATCGCCTCTGTATGCCTCAAACATGGGAGTATCGAATAGCACTATGTACGGTAGATCCTCTGCCAAGATCTCCTGCATCTTGAATGCCTTCTCGCGGGCCTTGACCAAGTCCGCCTCGGCCAGGAAGGACTCAGCCAGCTTGTCGAACTCCGAATTGGAGTACATTTCGTAGTTGAACCCGCCAGCAGGCGCCTGGCTGCTGTGGAAGAACCAGTACATGTGGTCCGGATACAGGCTCAGGCTCCAGCCCAACAGGAATGCATCGAAGTCCCTCTCGTCGGTCTTGTCAATGACTACGCTGAACTCAGTGGGCACGACCTCGCAGGGGATCCCGATTTCCTGCATCCAGGTGCCGATATTGAGGCCGAACGTGTAGCGCATCGGGTCATAGCCGGCGGTCATGACCATGAACTCGAACGAAGGCATCTTCTTCCCGTCCGGCATGATCAGGCCCTTGCCGCGCTTTAGGACCTTATCTTTCTCCAGGTCCACCTGAGGCTCAACTTCCCACGAGAACCCTGCGTTCTTGAGAAGCTTGACTGCCTCCGTAATCCGCTGGCTGCGCGTCATCCCCTTGCCCCACATCTTCACATCGGGGTTGAACCAGTAGGCGTTGCCCGGAGGCACCGCTGAGTACTGGGCAAATGCCACTCCCTGCAGCACCTTCTCGGTGATGTACTCTCGATCGATAAGCGTAGCCACAGCCTGACGGAATTCCTTGATGCCGAATGGATAGCGGCTGCAGTTGAAGGCCATGTATCTGAAGCCATTGATGTTGTTCTCAATCGTAGCAACGTTGGCGGCCTTCTTGAGCTGTTCCTGGAACCCGCGCTGCAAGCCCTTGGAATCCAAGATTACGTCCACATCACCCTTGATCAGGGCAAGTACGGTAGCGTTTTGGTTCTGCAGCACTCTGAACCGCAACTCGTCGGCGTAGGGACCTTCTACTACTTGGAGCTTGACGTCTCCCTTGACGTCGCCGGTAGTCCACTTGACGCCGGACTTCTTGTTCTCCATCATGAAGCCGCCGCTCTTGTAGAAGGTAGTCGTATCGCCCTTAAGGCCATAGTATTTGTTGGGCTTGTGCGTGAGGAACGCGCCCTTCTCCCAACGCTCCACGGCCCACGCGCCGGCCACAGGCTCAGTCCCCAGCGGATCATGGGCGAAAAGCTCCTTCACAGGGTCGACCGCCTTTAGGGCCTTATCCACTATCGGACCCCAGTAGGCCTTGGGCAGGATGTACGCCTGCAGCATGCCATACTGCCACTGAGCAAGCCCTGGGAGTTCAATGAGGAAGAACTTGACCGAGTAATCGTCAACCTTCTCCACGCGGGCAAGGATCTCCGGGTCGACCATACCGGGCCAGTTGCCGCCCAGCTTGTTGGGGTCGAACGCCAGCGGCGCCATGTAGCTGAAAACGACGTCGTCAGCGGTGACCGGCTTGCCGTCGCTCCACTTCACATCCCTGCGCATGCGGACTACTGAGGTGTAGAACGTCTTTCCGTCAATCTTCTCTTCCTTGAAAGGTGTGGGCATGCCCAATGCCGCGGACGGGCTGAACACGAAGTCCGGAGCAGCATTCCCATAAAGCCCAATGTAAGACTGCTGGTAACCCACGTATGCGTTCCAAACCGTAGCATCAGGGCCAAGCGATGCCCAGATGCTGAGAGTGGTGGGCTCCTCCCCAAGCGCGATTTCATAGACTTGCCCCGCCGCCTGGCCCATCACGCTCATGCCCGCGATAACGGCCACGAACAAGAGGACGGCCAGACCAAACCTTAGGTTCTTCATAACCCCCATGTACCTCCTTTGTGGTTAAGTGGAGTCACGAGGGTATGATTCTGCCTAAAGAACCAAAGTCCTCCCTTCGCGTATGGCCAAATGTACCCACATCGCCATTGAGGTCACAGCAATGCCTGTATTTGCCTACCTACCTCATCCTCCGCACGCTTGTCCCAGCCTTCTCTCACGTAGGAGACCGTTCCCGACCTGTCGACTATATACACAACAGGCACACCCCGCACGCGGTACGCAGCGGCAGCCGAAGGGCCGGCAGGCCCGCTCACAACGGGGAATGCTACTCCGAGCCCGGACACAAACTGGCTGACGGCTCGCCCATCCTCGCCGAGGTCGTCTATGCCCACACATAGCAGCCCGCGAGTGCGGTGCCGATCATGCAGACGCTGGATAGCCCCCAGAGCGTCAGCCGACAGCCGATACTTCGTGTTCCAGAACACAACCAACATGACCTTGCCTCGCGCCGGTATGACTACCTCGCCTCCATCGAGCGAAGCGGCCCTTACCGCAGGCGCGGATCCTCCAACCAGACTCGCGGGCTGCGCTGTAGCCTCGCCTGCGCCGAGCGCCAGCCCTACTATGAGAGCGGCCAACGCGAGCAGTGCTGCGGCCGAAGCCCGCCTATGTGTGACCATTCGCACTCACCTTCCTTAGGCTTTCGCGCTATTGCATGTCTAGCGCGCCCCTCGTACGTATATATGACGCCAACAGACCGCTCAAGTTTCATGTCGGATCGCCCGGCCGGGCAGCTGCAAAAAAGCTCCCCCTGCCGGGGGAGCGCCGTGGCGTCACTTTCTACTCTCGATACTCGGACCTCGACGGCATCCACACCGTCCTGCCCACAAGCTCGGAATATCGGTATTCCCCTTCGCCCGAAGCGAATGACTCCCGGAGCGTCCTCTCGAACTTGTTGACCTGCGCATCCATGTTGTCGGCATGATGAAGAATGCACGCCTCAATCGTCGCGGGCTGCACGGGAGAACCCCATTCGAGCGTACCATGGTGACTCGCTACAAGGTGCGACATTTCCAGCGTGAGCCCAGGGGTCCAGCACTGTGAGGAGCAGGTGCTCCTATGAGAGCAGTCAGATACCAGCTGGGTGATGTGTCTTGTAACTGATTCCATTCCCAGCACTATGTGGTCGACCGCAACTCCGTTTGGCGACATGGCCGCAGCCGCGCGCGCCCGATCGTAGTCGTAGCTCTGGACCTTCCCAATATCGTGAAGAAGCGCTCCTGCACAGAGAACGTCCCAGTTGACCGAATCGTACTGCTTGGCCGCCTGACGACATATCTGCAGGACGTTGACGGTGTGCTCCAGAAGACCGCCGCAGTACGCGTGATGGTGCCTGATCGCTGCGGGCCATTCGCAGAACCTGGCCATGAACTCGGGATCGCAGAAGAATGACTGAAGAAGACAACGGATCGGCTTGTTCGACACGCCCGACACAGCGTCCAGGACCTCGCGAGTCATCTCGTCAACATCTCGCGGAGTGGCGGGAACGAAGTCGGCCAGATTACACTGTGATACATCACATAGCGCGACAGAACGGCCAAAACTGGACGTATCCTGCGACAGCTGCAGGCTCCCGCCGTACTCCTCCACCTGCACATTGCTTACGCGCACACAGGCGCCTGGTTCCAGCCCCGAGGCGGCGTCGGGCGAATACCTCCAAAGCTTCAGGCTGATCTCGCCGGTCCTGTCGACCAGCCTCACATCCGCGAAATACGAACCGTTCCTGGTCATTCTGGACTTAACATCTGCGCAGAGGAAGACCGTGTCAGCCATCATCCCAGGTTTCAGGTCTGCCACGAACTGCGTTTTGACTATCCGGTGCTCCATTTTGTAACCCCATCTCCCTGTCACTGGGCTCCCCGGTCGAAGAACCGTTCTATCTCCGCGGAAGCAGCCTCCAGGCTGTCGGCCGCGTGCGCCAAGTTATGCCTGACTGAAGTCGCGAGGCTACCGCGCACGGTTCCAGGCGCCGCCTTCATTGGATCAGTGGCGCCCAGTATCTGCCGAGCGGCCTCTACCGCATTCGGCGCTTCCATGACCATGGCAAGCACGGGGCCGGACATCATGTATTCCATGATCTCGCCGAAAAACGGCTGCTCGACTAGGTGATGATAGTGTTCGCGCACCAGCATTTCCGACATCATTAAGGTGCGCGCCCTCACTACCCTGAACCCGCGGGTCTCGAACATCGATATGATCCTCCCCGCAACCCCGCGCATCAGCCCGTCGGGCTTAATCATCACGAATGTGCGCTCCATGGCGCGCCTCCCGCCTCTATGGAATCAGCCCTTGGTCGCCGTCGAGAGCTCTTGCCAGGTTGACTAGGTCCTTCAGAGCCGAACCGGCCGCTGCCGATGGTCCGCCGGCGCCGCCCACGATAGTGAGTTCTCCGAACATGTCGGTCGTGAACCTCACCCCCTTGCCATCGCCTGTGACCTGGGCCAGGAAATCCCGGTATGGAACGGGTGTGGGCTTCACCTCAATGCTGACATCATCGTCGGTGCGAGCGGCCCTTCCTACTAGGCGCAACGTACGGCCCTGCACCGCCCAATAGGCTATCTGCCTGGGAGTTACGTCGGTTATCCCTGTAACCTTCACATCGCTGAGCCGCTTGCGGGCGCCCATGGCTGCGTTGGCCAGAACCAGTATCTTGCAGGCGGTGTCGATGCCGCTCACATCCCGCTCAGGATCGGTTTCGGCAAGGCCCAGAGCCTGGCTCCTTCGCAAGGCCTCTTCATAGGAGAGTGCGTTGTCTGACATCGCCGTGAGAATGTAGTTGGTCGTCGAGTTGAGCACACCTTCTATGGAATGGACTTCGGCCCCTGCAAGGCTCACCCTCACAGTATCAATGGTAGGAAGGCCGGCGGCCGTAGCGCCGCTGAACTTGAGGCGAACGCGCGCCTTGCGGGCGGCCTGCACCATGCCGTCGAAATCGGCCACAAGAGGCGCCTTGTTGAGAGTGACCAAGTGGCATCCGCGCCGGGCGGCCTCCTTCAGCCTCGAAAGCCCAGGTTCACCAGTAGTCAGATCCGACCAGGTCGCGTCGACCAGCACCCGGATATCCCCTGATTCCTCCGGAGGCAGCCATCGGTCGAGATCATCGGGGGCGCCGCCGACAAAGCCCTCCTGCTCAGATAGTGTGCCCGCATTAGCCAGATTCACCAGAACCGGCCAATCGATGCCGGATTCTGCCCGTACTCCGCCTCTGCGGGTGACTATCGACACTACTCGCGGCTCAATGCCATGGCGCGACTTCAGGTACAACATCTTCCTGTTGAGCAGCCTCACGAACTCGCGCCCAACATTGCCAAAACCATAGAGACTTATCGCGATCTGCAAGATAATAACCCCCTAGACCTGCGGTTCTCCCCTTTTCACACCATCCATGAACACGAGAGCGATGAGCGCGCACAGCACCGCGAACGGGAACAGCGCCTTCATGCCGAAAAGATCCCTAAGAAGGCCGAAGACGGGCGGCCCCGTGATGGCCGCAAGCGACGAGAACAGGTAGTAGAGGCCTGTGTAGGCGCCGGTTTTGGACTTTGCGGCCATGTCTACCACCATTGGATATGAGTTGATGTTGATCGCGGCCCAGAACATGCCTGCGAGCGCCAGAACGGCCGGGACTATCACAGATGCCCGGGCGAGCATCACGCCTACGATGGTAAGCTGACCGTCGGCCCGGGTCGATCCTGCGTAGAACAGCTTGTTGAGGAGGACCAACACAGGCCGACCAAGAGCATCGCTGCCGACCAGGCCTATGATAGACAGACAGACTGCCAACCCCACGATGCCGATCTTGATAGTGCGCGCTCGGCCGATGGCCGTGGCCAAAAAACCGGCAGGTATGGCAAACGCCACCAGAGCAAGCGAGAAGAACCCCAGGTACAACGCACCGCTGGCCTCGGATATTCCCCACACGTCCTTGCCGTACAGCGTGAAGAAGGCCTCGATCCCGTTCCACGCGATGAACCAGAAGAAGATGGCAAGAAGCATGCACCTGGCGCTGCGGTCGGGATCACGCCTCACTTCCCCGAGGGCCTTGAGGATTCCCACTGTTTCGCCGCCCTCGCCGGCGCCTTCGACAACCTCCGGCTCGCGAATGCGAAACCGGAGCGCCAAGGTGATGAGGATCATCAGGATGCCTGCGAACACGAACGGAAGGGCGGGGTTCATGCTGTACAGCCGGGAGCCCACGAAGAAGGCGAGGAGCGCTCCGAGCCCTCCCATCAGGTTGATCACGCCATTTGCCTTGCTTCGCAGCGTAGGCGGAGTGATGTCGGGCATCAGAGCCACCGTCGGAGCACGGAAAATCGCCATGGACAGGTTCATCGCTATCAGCGCGGTCATCATGGGAACTAGCGAAGACCGAAACAGCGGGATGAGAGCGAAGAAGAGCGCTCCCAGCGGCATACCCACGAGTATGTAGGGCATACGCCGCCCGTATTTGTTCCATGTCCTGTCGCTGGCCGCCCCGAAGTAGGGCTGCAAAGTGACCGCAGCGATGTTGTCGAACGTCATGATGAAACCGATCAGCGTACCCTTGAGCGCAGTGTCGGCCAGAACGTTATCGAGAAAGACGGGTACAAACGCGTTGTACAACGCCCAGCTCAGGCTGATCGCGAAGAACCCGAGCCCCAGAGTGAACGTGCGAGGATAGTCGAGCTTTCCGGTCATGACTGCTTCGATTCCTCCTCCCGCATCCTGAGGGCCAACGACACATCGTTGGTTATGATCGCGTCGACGCCAGATACGAGCATGCGGCGGATGTCGGCGGGGTTGTCGCAAGTCCACGCGTTCACCTGCACTCCCGCGGCGTGCGCTCCTGCCACGAATTCCGGGAACACAGTGAAGTGAACGGGATGCAGGGCTTGCGCGCCTATCTGCACCGCATAGTGCCACGGATCGACAAGCGCGCCCATGTACAAAAGCCCGATGGCCATTTCGGGCGCCAGTCGTTTCAGCTCGACCAGGCAGTAGTGGTTGAAAGACGAGAAGATCACTCGCCTCGCCACACCGCGCCTGTGCACAAGCTCTATCAGCTTGTCCTCGATTCCGGGGTAAAGCACAACGCCACTCTTGATCTCGATATTGATCAGTCGGCATGCATCCCCCACTTCATCCAGGACCTGATCCAAAGTGGGTATCCTCTGAACCTCAGCCCCGCCCGGGAATTTGGCGGCCGCGTCGAGCTCCGCGAGTTCGGCGAGGCTCTTCTGGGCAACCAGCCCGGTCCCATCAGTCGTGCGTTCCAGACGCTCATCATGGATGACCACAATCTGGCCGTCGCGCGACAGATGCACGTCCAGCTCAATGCCGTCTGATCCCATCTCAATCGCCTTGCGGAATCCGGCCAATGTGTTCTCTGGGGCGCTGACGGGTACACCCCGGTGCCCCAGAATCAAGGGCATTCTGTTCAACATGGACCACACCTTCCCACATGATTCAGGCGAATGCCGCGCTACTGACGCGGTATTTGACATCGGCCTCGGAAATCCTCTGTGAGAAGGTCATCTTCTATTGTGACTTCCAGACGAACACCCCCAGCCTAGCGAGGAAAGCGATGCCGTCGACCTCGGCAGTTCGACGCACGTCGGCCTGCTTCGCTCCCAGGTCATCCAATCCCGTTAGCTCAGTTAGCTCAGCCCAAACCGACCGCAGCTGGCCAAAGGCCCGGGTGAACTGTGCAGTGCTGCAGGCCCTCAGGGCATCCACGCGGCGCTGAAGCAGAACCGTGTGCGCATGAGCATCGGCGGGACGGCCGGACTTCCCCACCATGTTCGCTCCCACTGCAACAACCGCCCCTACCTGCCAGCGAGGACCGCCCGATGATTGATCCCACTCAAAGCCGGCGGACAGGGTGATTGCGTCAAGCAGGCTGCTGGCGCTGCCGGCCTCCGCCAGGCAGGCCTGCGCCTCGATCAGATCGGGATCGTGGGCCATCCACTCATGCATCAGAAACACCGGATCGGCGTCAAGCGCGCGTCGGATCAGCTCAGCCAGATGCGCCAAGCCGTCGCCTGTTACCACCACCGGCCTGATCTGATCGGAAGATAGCCCAATTAGCAGAGAGAGTTCGCCGTACGCCTGTATCGCGCCGTCCGCCTCGCCCTGCATCGCAAGGGCCTCAGCCTTTCTCAGCATGCCAACTGCCGCGGCCGCGGCCCAGGCCTCTTCCTGCGCGACTCTGAGCTCGGCCGCCCTTAGCTTGGCCTGCCGGAAGTCAGCAGCATCGGACTGAATGACCCGCGAGATGCATGATAATGGCGCCTCAACTATCCCTCTCCATGCCGCCGTCTGCTGGCCATGGCCTGAGCCGAGTTTGCCTGACTCGTAGGCGATGCGACAGGATGCCCCGTACGGCCCCTCTGCCGCCGCCCATGCCTCAAGTGTGGATGGTGAAGCCCGAAAACCCACGACAGGGCGCCAGGACGAAGCTCCGCTCGATGGTCCGAATCGCGCAGCGAAGCGTTCGCTCGCCTCCGCACAGTGCGGATCGAGGCGAATTGCGGCATTCAGGAACTCACGCATACTCATGTGAACCGGTTCCACCTGCGGGAAGATGCGGGATATCGCCGCCGAGACGACTGCCGGCCGAGACTGGCCGAACAGAACTGCCAGGCCCACTAGGCATGCGAGCGCGGTTCGCTGACGACAACCGCGCCCGACCAAGTCACGTATCACAGAATCACTCCCTCCGAATCACCGTCCCAGACACATACTAGAACGGCTGGAGCGGGTTGCCCATCGCCCGACCGGGTGATTTTCGGCTCACCTTGCGCACCATGTAGCGATCCTCGAGAGCCAGCCAGTTCTGAGGGTAGTCGTACATCAAGTTCCAATAGCTAGCGCCGCGCAGTCCGAACGTTTCAATGAGCGCGTGCGCTGCCACTGATGAGCGTATGTCTTCGAACCATACCTCGTGCTGCGCGCCGGTCTCGTCTACATACCTGAACCACGGCGCCTGGGCAGTCTGGTCGAAGCTGATGTCTACGCCGTAGCGCGCCGCCAGATCAACAGCTTGAGGGGGCGTCACAGTCCTGGCGAACGCGCCCGGCGGCGCCGGCACGGTCCAGTCGTAGCCATAAAGGGGTATGCCCATCAAGATCTTGCTCGAAGGAATCCTAGTGACGGCGTATTCCAACACCCGCCTGACCAGGTTCACAGGGGCAATGGCCATGGGCGGACCTCCCGACCATCCCCATTCGTACGTCATCAGCATGGTGAAATCAAGATGAGGGGCCAGCGCTGCGTAGTCAAATGTGCCGACCCACGGTAGGTCGGGCCAATCAGCCCATTTGGGAGCCATGGCGTTTGACAGGGTTAGCCCCCGCGCGTGGGCGCCGCGCGATAGCGCCGCAATGAATGAGGTGTACAACTGCCTGTCTTCCGCATACATGTTCTCAAAGTCAACGTTTATGCCCTGGAAGCCCTCGGACTCCGCGAACTCCACGATACTTGCGATGGTTGCGTCGCCCGTCGGCCCCGACATGGCGCTTCGCGCAAGCTCAGGGGCGAAATTCGAGCCGTCGAAGTTGGATATCACTGCAAGCGGGACGATTCCGAGAGAGCGAGCCACCCTCACGGCCGGTCCGGCCGCCCCCGGGGCATACGCTACTCCGCCCCGCCCATCCACGGGGAAGCTGAAAACACTCGCGTATGTGAGATCGTGTGAGATACCAAAGAGTATGCGCCTTGTGGAGCTCTCCGACAGGGGGAATACGTAACCATTCGTCTCCACCGGCGTTCTTGGCGCGACCGGAGCTGATCTTGCGGGGATGATCAGCGACTGCCCTACGTTGATAAGGTTCGGATCGGTCAAGTGGTTGACTGCCGCCAAGAGCGCGACCGTAGTAGAGAACCTTGATGCCAATCGCGACAGAGTGTCGCCGGCCGTGACAGTGTAGAGCTGGTAGGTCCATCCGGGGATGACAAGTCGTTGCCCCACATAGATCAGGTTGATATTGGCGATGGCGTTGGCTGCGGCGACTGCCTGCACTGTCGTGGAGAACAGCCCAGCTACTGAATACAGCGTGTCCCCAGGCCTGACTGCATAAACGAGCGGCGCCGCGGGAACGCGCGCGACAGGGATGGCCAGGGCCTGACCCACTACCAGGACATTAGGATCAGAGACGGCATTGGCCGCGGCGATCGACTCAATCGACACTCCGTATCTACCGGCAATTGCATAGAGAGTGTCGCCAGGGACGACAACATGGATAACCACTCTCATCACTCCTGCAGGAAACTGCCCATGTCATCATATTGGCCATCCCGCAGAAGGTGTCCCGCCCATGCCTACACTACGGCCCCATGTTGCGCGCCGCCAGCAACGCGTCGCAAGTGCTCCCGTCAGTCGGATACGACACAACACACCATTCCATGTCCGGCCCCTGCATTCTCACGCCGTCGCTCGCGACCGGATTCCCCGCCGCGACCCTGCTGATCCTGTTGGCGACGATCTGGCCCTGCGGCTTGTCCGCGCCGGGAAGCAGCACTGCAAACGTATCGTCGCCAAATCTGGCCGCGACGTCGCTGCCGCGAAAACTGCTTCTTAGGGCGCTGGCAACGGCCTCTATGACTGCGTCGCCCATGCCGTACCCGAACGAGGCGTTGATGTCGTTCATGCCCACGATGTCCAGGAACACCAGCGCGAAGCGTCCTCCGTAGCGCTCGGCCCGCGATATCTCCTCGTGGATGCGTTTCACCAAGTGCTTCCGGTTGTACAGGCCGGTGACCGCGTCCCGGTCCATCGTCTCGACCAGGTTTGCCCTGGCCATTTGGGCTTCGAGGATGACAGCCACGGAATCACAGAGCCTGGCATGTATCCTGAGATCTTCGGCGTCAAATGTGCCCGTGCCATGTCCATAGCCGATCAGGGTCCCGATAAAGCGACCTATGCCCGCAAGCGGAGCCGATATCCAAGACCCGTCCGGCGCGCGCGTGGGCGCCTCGCGGCACGCCCTTGCTTCCTGGCAATTGGGTGCCTCGCCGAAGACTGTGAACTTGAGGAGGCCATCGCTATCGATGATGCCGAGGGCAGCGGCACGGTAGCCCATGCACTCCGCCGTAAGGCGTGCAACGGCCCGCCGCGCGCCGTCGGCATCCTGCTCCATCCGCGCTTCGCGCACTATCCGCGAGACCGCGTCAAGCGCACGAGCAGCGCCATCCTTCGAGCCAGCCATGCCCATCCCTCCCGGTTACATCAAATAGGGGGGCGGTTCGCCCGCCCTCCCTTGCAGTCAGATTTCACATCAGAACCACGGCCGGCCAAATCCCCATGGGCCAAATCCCCGCCACGGCCGGCCGAATCCCCATGGGCCAAATCCCCACCACGGCCGGCCGAATCCCCATGAGCCGAATCCCCAGCCCGGGAAGCCAAAGCCCGGGAAGCCAAAGCCCGGGAAGCCAAAGCCCGGGAAGCCAAAGCCCGGGAAGCCCCAGAACGGCCGGAACCAGGGGAAGAACTGGGCCGCATTCACTCCTGACTGGGCGTCAGGAGCACCCATAGCGCCTGCCGCGTACCCAGGGTCGTCCATCATGGCCTGTGGATAGAGCACGTGCGCCACCTCCGTTTGAAGTCTTGGACTACGCACGACAGCATATTCGCCGGCGTGCGCAGGCGGACTGCTCGGATTGGCACATGCGAACCGGACCTGCCCGGCCCATGCCGGTTACCTGATTATCGCGAACCGGCCGGCGCTGTAGATGCCTATCTGGTATCCCTTGACGGTGAATATGACCCGCATGCTCTGAGGTGAAACCCCAGCGAAGAACCGCGTAAGCCACTCCGTCGCCACGGCTCCGGCCTCTGTGTACGCCGCTGCCACCTCAGAGTCGCTCACGCTGAAGTTGGCCGCTCCAAGGTGTGTATCCCACCCCGGCTGAGTACGTGTGTCGACGAACAGATCGATCGACGTAGAACCAAGGAAGCAGCGGGCACTCTGCCTCATCAGCCGTGTAGTAAGGCTGCCTGGGCAGTTGTAGTAGGCCGTGACGCGTATGGCGGCCAGCTCTGCCACGGATATCTTTGCCTCCTGGTTGAGCGCTTCGGAAAGGTACGGCAGCGACGCCGCCTCCGCGGATCCGGCGTCTGCCCTGAGACCGGACACTACTACGCCGGCAACTAACGCGGCTGTGAGCAGGCATGCCAGCGAAAACAGCGTCGACATGGAACCAGGCCTCTGCCTCAACACGCTTCTCCTCCTCGCGGGCCGGTCACGTGAACCGCCTCGCGCTCCGATCGGCGCGAGAGAGCCGCAAATGCAAGGCTTCCCGCTGCTCGGAACGCACCGGCCATGACCAGCGCCCAGCGTATATTGAGTAAATCCACCAATGCCCTGCCAATCAAGGGGCCTATGAAAGACGTCAGGTTTACGGCGGCATTGTGGTACGCAATGAATTCCGTCCTGTTCTCGGCAGGCGACACTTCCAACAGAGTGTTCAGCATGAGCAACGTCGTTCCTGAAGTGAAGAATCCCATTGACACACTGAAGACCGCAACCATCCACGGCCAGGGCGATACGGCAACCATGACGGGCGTAAGGGCCATGCCTGCCGCGGCAGCCGCCAGAGCGCCTACATTCCCCTTTCTGGCTGCATACCGGCTCCACATGGGAAACGACAAGTACTGCGACATACTGCTGACAATTGAGAAGACGGCTACCCAGAGATTGCCGCACTCAAGAACTCTCACGTAGTAGATGGTGAACAGCGGTTGCGCCATCATCCATCCCAAGTAGAAAAGCATCGCTCTGGGCGTGAAACCAGCTCTCGCTACCTGTCCAATCAGAGCCCGACGGCTGAGAGTCTCTCGACGGGTCGAGTCCGAAGGATTCGCAACGTGCTCTACATCGCGACAGGGCTCATGTGTCTTCGAAAGCGCCCGAACTTCCATTGCCGAAGCCGCAAACGCGAGCACGAACACGACCTGGTACCCAATGGGAAAAGACAGAGCGTCCAGCAAATACCCGCCCACAAGGGTAGGAACAAAGCCTACAGCCGTCACTATCCTGCTGCGCACTGCAAACGCGTCTCCGCGCAGTTCAGACGGTATCGCGTCGGCCATCAGAGCCTGCCATGCGATGTTGCCGATGGCGCCGGGCACGTTCATCAGTGCAATCAGGAGCACAAGAGCGCTCGCGCGCGAGTCTTCCGAGAACAGCGGGAGCGCTGCGATGCCCAACAGAAACAGCCTGTTGGCAAAGGCAAACGCGCAGGCCGCTCCTTTCTTTCGGTCGAACGGGCGCAGTACTTGCGCGCCCAGGATACTGGCGACACACGATACTGCCGCCGGCAACGCTGATATGAGCGCTACCTGCAAGTTGCTTGCGCCCAGCTTGATCGCCAGGACTCCCAGGAATGGACTGTACAGGTTAGCCGCGAGGCTCTGCCATGCTCCGTGTTCGGCGTTAACCCGGATATTGTGTCGGTGCTCACACGCACTGCGCCTCGCCGCCCACAGGCTCAACTGGCCGAATCCCCCAGGCATTCCATGAGCGCTGCCCGCTGTTCACTGCCGGCAAAGGCGTATCTAGCGGCGCGAACGTTCATGAGGGCGAGATCCGCGCGGGATAGCCCGAAAGTCTCCTGCACCAGTTCGTATTCGCCTGTAAGCGTTATGTTCGATATGCCGGGATCATCAGTGCTCAGGCAGACTGACACGCCGCGCTCAATCAGCCTGGGCAGGGGGTGTTCCCGTATCGAGGGCGTCACCTGGGTGTGGACGTTACTGGTGGGGCAGACTTCGAGCAACGTGCCTCTATCCACAAGCATCTCCACGACACGATCATCCTCTATGGAGCGCACGCCATGGCCTATCCTGGTGGCCCCCAGTTGCTCCACAGCTACTCTCACGGAAGACGGACCCTGGGCCTCGCCGGCATGAACGGTCACCCCCAGCCCATTCGCGCGAGCCCAGGCCACTGCGCGTGCATATTCCTCAAGGCCCAACGTCCGTGTGTCGTCGGCGATATCCACTCCGGTTACTCCATTCGATAAGTAGTCAGCAGCCAGCCTCACCGTATCCCAGGCCACGCGCTCTCCCTCCGGCTGCGGAACGATGAGAATGAAGTTTACGGGGATAGCTGGCCCGGCCCCCCGCGCTCCCTCCAGCACAGCTTCCACGGCCTCCGAATACGAAAGGCCCGTCAACCTCCTGATAAAAGCCGGCGAGAACCTGAGCTCTGCATAGACAATTCCGTCGTTGGCGCAGTCCTCTATGGCTTCCGCAGTGATCCGCGATATGTCGGACGCCGTGTGTATGCATGGCATGAAGAACTCGAACCTGGCCAGAAAATCCGCAAGAGACCTCTCAAACCCCGTTATCTGAATACGAGGCAGGATTTCACAGAGCGGAGTGTCCAGGTATTCCCGACGGTTCTTCCGGAACAGGTCCAGGATAGTCGCGGGCCTGACGGCGCCCTCCAGATGCCTGTGGAGTTCGACTTTGGGAAGGCTCCGCATATCCATGTCGATACGCTCGCCCACTGTCATCCCCCCAAACGTGCAGCGAGCGGCGGTGCGACACGCCTGCCGCCGCTCGTCCAGCAGTCTTGCTAGCGATAGCGCCCTACGCCGAGGTATCTCCCGATGTTGGCAGTATCGTCCAACACGGGCTCTATGATGGGCGACGCGCATGTCATGATCGTGGCTACACCGGGGCCGTGGCCTGCCAGAAGGCAGTCAGAGTGAACAACGACGCCGATGCTCATGGCTCCACGCCTGTAGCTTCTTCCGTAGAGGTTGTCGCAGTCGGCCAGAGCCACGATGTCGCCGAACCGCAGTTTGTCAAGGCCGAGGCGCTCTATCTCCGCTCGGTCGGTAGTAGTGATATCGTAGTCCCCCGAGGCCACGTCCGACGAACCTATTCCCGATCCCATCAGCACCGCCGGGACTACCGCCGCCACCCGAACGCGTAGCTTACCGTTGGTCTCTTCAGGATCCATCAGTTCCAGGAGGGCCGGATCCAGGTTGAACAGTCTCACGTCATGGTAGTCCAGCAGCCGTAGACCCTGACCGTACGACCGGATGAGTATCTTGTCTTCGATGCACAGCTTATCAAGAGTCTCATCGTCGAAATCCACAAGAACATGTTCAATCCCGCCGTGATGCCCAGTCACCACGCCGCGGGCGCCCTTTGCATCCCCGCTCACTACGCGGGCCTCATTTCCTATGCATGATAGGATGTTATAGGCCCGATTCAGTTCGTCGGCGCGCTTTTCGAACTTCGCCGCCGTCGACACTCCCGGCTCAATGTGGTCGCCTGCCCAGCCAAACGCTGGGTCCCCCACGCGCACGTTGTAGGTTATGCCGCCCACACCAGGCAGAGCGAACGGCGCCCCTTCAGCGTCAATGCGAAACGCCTGCTTCCTTACGTGCGGCGCCACGGCGCCCTGAACCGATATCATGACGAGCTTGTCCTTGTTCGTCCTCAAAATGACGGCCACCTTCCTTCGCCTCGATAATACGAGTCTTGTTATTCACCTCCCGGGCCGTGATTCCTGCCTCGGGCAGGCACAAATGTGCCGACTGCCCGCCGCCGGCGGGACGTGCCCGAATATGATAGATCGGATCAACACAGCGTCAAGGGAGGAAAGCACATGGACTATCATCACGCAATCGGCCCTGGGCG
>Ga0209718_1001943_pt1 | contig 21451 bp, 24 predicted proteins | sample AD_JPNAS1_MetaG_FD_184420 | JGI IMG/M metagenome (GOLD analysis project Ga0209718, IMG submission 184420) | Active sludge microbial communities of municipal wastewater-treating anaerobic digesters from Japan - AD_JPNAS1_MetaG (SPAdes) (version 2) | ecosystem: Engineered > Bioreactor > Anaerobic... | reverse complement strand
CGACGGCGAACGCGCCGGACAGAACGTGCAACGCGACCGCGTTTGCCATTCCAGAGGCTAATGCCACAAGTGCGCCAATGAAACCAGTCCCGACGCAGATGTACCCGACATGAGAGGATCTCAAACTGATTATCTTGTCTCTTTCGTCCTCGACCATTGAGGATGAGATGATTCTCTCAACGGTCTTGCCGTCGTGTTCCCGCTCTCGCACCGCGATTCCTATCGCAAGCGCAATGTGGAAAAGGACTTGAATGATAATGAGCGCGGCAGCGCCAATGCCGATGAAGACAAGCATAACAGTCGCCCAGGATTTCAAGTTCTCCGGCGCGGGTGAGTTTGTTCCAAGCGCATAGATGATGTAGGCGGCAATCAGGATAACCCCCGCAACCGTGCTGACGATGGTCCTTATACTGTTATAAGACATGGTAATACGCTCCTTTTAAGTCCAAATCGCTAGATATCAAGTCAAACCGTCTAGACTTAATGTCTAATTCCTTTTACATCCCACGCTGCGACTCAACCATTGTCAACCGGGAAAATGGGAAGTTGTTCATGAGCAGCATCGACTTCCCGCATGTCCTCTTGCGCGGCGCAGCGATCGCTTTTCTGCGCGTCGTCGGCCTCGCGATGTGATACCATGTTTCGTGGACGCAGCGGCCGACGACCGTGTCGGTCCGTGTATCGTACCGCGACAGCATCGAACAACGGGCGCACACGGCACGCCCTCAGCGCATTTCGGCAAATGGAGGCACACGTATGGAAAAGCGCGGGCTACAGATAGATGGTTTTCTGCTGTCGGCAGCGGCGGCCGAGGTTCGGAGCGAGCTTGTGGGAGCCCGGATAGACCGGGTGTATTCGGCGTCCCGCGACTCGGTCGTGATCGCCGCCGGCCGGGGGCGCGCAAAATGCCTGGTGGTGTCGGCATCGCAGGCTGCGCCGCGCGTGTGCCTAACCTCCGCCCCGCCGGCATCGCTCCCGGAGCCCACTCCTTTCGCAATGCTTCTGCGCAAACACCTGACGGGCGGACGAATCGTGTCCGTGCGCCAGCTGGGGCTGGACCGGGTTCTCAGCATTCAGGTTGAGGGGTGGGCCGATGCCGACCCGTCTCAGAACAAGCTCCTCATCGCGGAGGTCACAGGGCGGCTCAGTAACATCGTGCTGACGGACATGGATGGACGGATTTTCGACGCCGTGCGCCGTGTGGACCAGTCGCGCAACAGATACCGTGAACTGCTGCCGGGCGCTGTATACTTGCCCCCGCCCCCCATGGAGCGCATAGACCCCCGGGAAATCGAAACACTGGAGATCTTCATAGCCGCAATCCGCAGATGCGTTCTGCAGGCTGAGGCACGACACCGCCAGGCACAGGCGCCCGCGCACACACAGGCACTCGCACAAGCCCAGACGCAGTCGAGAGGGTCCGCCGCGAACCAACGCGAGTCGGCTGAGGGAATAGGCGTAGCACTGTCGCACTGCTTTGCGGGCATTGGCCCGACCCTCGGGGCTGAGCTTGCGTTTGCGGCCCGGCTAGACCCGGCGCAGCCTGCGGCGGAGCTCAGCGATGCGGAACTATCCCGAGTATGGGAGACGCTTTCGGTTTTCGCGCACGCATCGATGGCCGGACCGACAGATCGCTTCGTGTTCGAAGCGGCTTTCGATCGGGAAGGCGGGCCCGATGAGGCACAAGCCGTGGCCATGTCGTGCGGAGGTCTATCTCATCTTGCCGACGTATTCTGCGTCGAGCGCTTCACATCGGCATCAAACATGATCGATACGTGTTACTCCCGTGCTGAGCAGCGGGAGCAGCTGGAGGAACGTCGCAAGGCGCTGGCTCGCGAGGTAGGCGCGCGGCTTGAGCGGAATCGGCGCAAGCTGGAAACCCAGCGTGAGGAGCTGGCCCGCGCCGGGCAGTCGGAACACCTGCGGCGCCAGGGTGAACTGCTCACCGCCAACCTCAGTCTGTTTGGGAATGGGCCTCTTAAAGTGGAGCGTGTTCAGGCGGTGGATTACTACGACCCCAACATGGCCGAAGTAGAGGTCGAGGTAGACCCGTCTTTGTCGGCATCGGCCAACGCTCAGGTCCTGTTCGCGCGGTACGCCCGGGCGCAGCGAGCGCTCGAGGCGGTGACCGGCAATATCGCCGCAACTGAGGGCGACATCGGCTATCTTGAGAGTGTAGCCGGCCTGATCGACATGGCCGAGGATATCGAGCATCTTGATTCGGTCCAGGAGGAACTGGAAGCGCTGGGTTACACGTGCCCGGACCGCCGGATTTCCGGTCCTGGCGCGCACGGTGCAGGGCGCGGTGGGCGTGCCGGCAGAACCGGGCGCTCGGGGCACACGGGTCGCACCGAGCACGGCGGGCGCTCCACTCGGGGCCAACGCCCGGAAGCACACATGCCGTCGAGATACACGGCCAGATCGGGGCATGAGATATATGTGGGACGCAACAACCTGCAGAACGACCATCTCACACTGAAGCTGGCGCGCGGTCACGACCTGTGGTTTCACGCCAAAGACGTGCACGGCTCACACGTGGTGCTCAGGCGGCGAGCGAGTGAGGACGTGCCGGAGGAGACTGTGCGCGCAGCGGCGCTGCTGGCAGCATACTACAGCCGGGCGCGGATGTCGTCCAACGTGGCCGTGGACTGCACCGAGGCCAGGAATGTGCGCAAACCGCGCGGGGCGCGACCGGGGATGGTCATATATGACCGCCACAAGACCATCTGGGTGACCCCGTCACGGGAGGAGATTGCGGAAACCCTCGGCCTCAATGGGGCTGCCCTTGATCGGACCCATGACTAGCCCGCGATTCCCGATGGTCACAATTCGGGCGCCCATCCGCGCCGAAGCCAGGCTGATCTTGTCTACAGCCGCCCGAGCCGCCCAGGCCGTCAAAGGTCGTGGGCGACACTCTTCTATGCGGACAGGGATGATCTCTGCACGCACCAGTGCCTCGGGAGAGAAGGTCACATGAGCGATCATGCTCTCCACGGTGGCCGGTTTTTTCTGATCGAAGACGAAATTCCCCAGTGAGTAGAAGATGACGCCTCCGTGGTAGACCTCCACAGGTTGTAGCACATGGGGGTGATGGCCATGCACCACACTGGCGCCGGCATCGATAGCCGCGTGCGCCAGACTCACCTGCCGTTCGGCCGGCATGGACACGTATTCGTCTCCCCAGTGGAACGAGACTACTACATGATCTGCCAGGCGCTTGGCGCGCCTGATGTCCTCGATAATGGCCTCGCGGTCCCAGCACGAGATCCCTGGGCTGGCCTCGCCTGCTACAAACCTCTTAGGCCTGGCGGCTGACCAGTAGATGTGGGCAAACTCGGAGTAACCCAAAAAGGCCACGGATATGCCATTGGCGGAAAGGACTGCGGGTCGGCGCGCGTCGGCCATGTTCCTCCCGCCACCGCACACGGCAATCCCCGTCTGGGCCAGGTTTGACAGGGTCTCGGCGAACGCTGGATCGTCGTAGTCGAGAACATGGTTGTTGGCAAGGGTGACCACGTCGACACCTGCATTGGCCAGCTCCTGCGCGAATTCGGGAGCGGAGCGAAACCATATGCCCTTACCCGGCAGGCGCGCGCCTCCCCGGGCAATACTGGTCTCCAGATTCAGGAATGCCACGTCGGCAGCTCTCAGCGTGTCGCGAACGGCCGACAGGAGCCATTCCCTTCCCCGCTCATCGCAGATCGCCCTGACACCCCGATCGAACATGCAGTCGCCTGCCATGGCCAGCGTAAGCCGGGGTTGCCGGGCGACTTGGGCAAGCAGGCGCACGGCCTGCTCTGACACCTCTAGCTTGCCGGAGCGCGCGCCGATCCCGGCCGCGCCCACCGCGCCGCCGAAGCGGCACGCTGTCGCGACGGCCAAAATGCAGAGAAGACATGCGCCCAGAGCGCGCAGTACGGTCCTCATCTGCCCGCGGGCCCCCTGCCTGCCCGTGCCCGAAGCGTCTCGACTGCGGCGCGCATGTCGCCGGGCATATCAGCCGCAAATACCATGTATTCTCCTGTTGCCGGGTGTGTGAACTCCACCCTTGCAGAGTGCAGTGCCTGCGCAGCCAAGCCCAGCTCGCCCCGGACGCCGCCGTACACTGGATCGCCCGCCACCGGGCGGCCGATGTACTGCATATGGACCCTTATCTGATGTGTGCGGCCCGTTTCCAGTGTCGCCTCAATCAGTGTGTAGTCGCCGAATCTTTCGAGCGCTCGAAAGCGCGTCACGGCCCGCCTGCCGCCGAACACGATTGCCTGACGCTTTCGATCCACAGGGTGACGCCCGATAGGAGCATCGACCACCCCTTCATTCTCAGCTACGCCGCCGCGCACCAGCGCCAGGTAGTGGCGGCCTACTCGGTGGGCGGCCAGGTCAGCCGCAAGCTTCAAGTGAGCCCGATCGTTCTTAGCCACAATCATCACACCAGTAGTATTGCGGTCAAGACGGTGAACGATGCCCGGCCTAAGCGGGCCCCCAATGCCCGACAGGCTCATCTGCCGGCCAAGGAGAGCATTGACCAGCGTTCCGGTGGTGCGGCCCGCCCCCGGGTGAACAGCCATGCCACGAGGTTTGTCCACTACCAGCACGTCATCGTCTTCGTACAGCACCGCGATCACGATGTCCTCGGGAGGCACGCATGCCGGGGCGACCTCAGGCGGCGGCAGCGACACTTCTATGACGTCGTCTGCGCTTACCCGGTAAGACGGCTTGGTCTCAACCCTGCCATTTACTCGCACGGATCCGTCGTCTATTAGTCTCTGGATAGAAGAACGCGAAGGAGCAACCTGCTCCTTCGCAAGGTACACGTCCAGCCTCAAGCCTGCATCGGCATGAGCAGGGCTCGAGACGATTACGCCCATGGCCTACGCCCGCGCAGAAGGCCCCGCGGCGCCCGGCATGCCCGGCTCGACCGATGTTGCCGCGCGAGCCTTGACTCGGATCACCCCAAAGGCCAACACCGCTAGGAGTACGCATAGAATCTGAGTGGCCGTAAACGGCGCGAAGTAGTCGCGCGTACCTACTCGCCAGAACTCAACCACAAATCGGGCTACAGAGTAGAGTCCTGCATACAGCCATAGGATCTGGCCCTCGAACTTCTTCTTGGGCTCTGCCGCCCTCAGTAGGAAGAATATGATGACGCTGGAGATCGACGCGTAGATCTGCGTGGGGTGGCGCAGCATGCCGCCGGGGCCTGCTGCGAGCGCCCACGGCACTTCGCTCGCGCGACCGTAGCAGCACCCGTTGAGCAGACACCCAATTCGCGCGATGGCATAGCCGATGGAAACGGCAGGACCGGCGAGATCTGCCATCTTGCCGATGGAAATCTTCTGCCTTCGGCAATACAGCACGCCGACGCCGATGCCCGCGCCCAATCCGCCGAAGTAGGAGAGACCACCGTCGCGCATGTAGAATACGCTGATAGGGTAATCGATATAGCTTCTGATGTTGAGCACGACGTAAAGCAGCCTCGCCCCGACAATCGACGCAATGCATACGAACAGTGCAACGTCAATTACGTTGTCGGGGTCAATGCCCCTCTTCTTGCCGGCCATGGCGGCGTACACTGCTGCCACGACGAAGGCGACGGCTAGCGAAAGCCCCCACGAATAGACAGGGTATTTCCACAAGTTGAATAGGACAGGATGCACGAATTACTCCTCCTTCCGCCCTGGGCTGCGCATCATCCCCACTAGAATCAGCGCAACCCCCACAACAATGGCAGTGTCGGCCAGGTTGAACACCGGCCATGGTCCAACCTCCAGGAAATCGACAACACCCCCGAAGCGCAGCCTGTCTATGAGATTGCCCACTGCGCCCCCGAGCGCCAGGCCGAGGCCGAGCCGAGCCGGCCAGTTCGAAAACGAAACCTTGGGATAAGACACAACCACAACTGCTGCCGCCACGAGCGCCGACGCAATCAGCAGGGGTTGCCTGCCCTGAAAGATGCCGAACGCGGCGCCGCTATTGCGCACGTGAGTTATGCGAAGAAGCCCGCCCAGGAAGCCGACTGTGCCGTACATCGGAACCAGTCGGCCCACGACGGATTTCGAAACCTGATCCAGCAGCATAACCCAAGCCGACACCAGAAACAGCGCCACAAGCCCCCACTCCACAACCAGCATGAAGTCTGCGATTCATTGTAGCACACCAGCATGAAGCAGTAAACGCTTCACTCGTCAGCACCCCAGCGCTCAGTGGGAATCCACGTCTCCGGAATGGCCGGCCTCGTCATCTTGCGGGCTGTTGGCATTGCCATACGACGCAAGGGCGTCCCATATGTCCTCGCCGTGCACACCCGGGTCATCGTAAGCTCTGGCCGGATCGACGCCGCCGAACGGGGGCTGTATTACCTCTTCCTCGATAGGCCTGGCATCTCCCGTGCCGGCGGGCGACGGCTGCCTGACGCCGCAAGCCGCGCAGCTCGCAGCCCATGGAATGGCACTCAGGCGCTCCGGAGGTATGTCTGCGCCACACTGGACGCACTTCCCGTAAACACCCTGATCCACCCTGGTCAAGGCCGCGTCGATCTGCGCAAGCCGGTCCTCGCTGTGGTTTATCAGGCCCAGATTGATCGACCGCATCTCCAGCGCAGAACTGGAGTCGGCTGTATGGTTGTCGTAACTCGATAGCTCGCCGGCCCAATCCGATTCAGGGCGGTCGAAACCGGACGTCTCCTCAAGTCGCGTGATCCGAGACTGGGCCCGCTCCTTCTCCCTCAAGAGCTTCTTCCTGTATATCCCCAGCGATCTGGGATCCATGGCATCGCCCTCGCCTTCTCCCGTTTCCTCAGCCCCGGTGTTCCTCCACGAACTTCACAATGTCGGACACGAACTTGCCGATTATCGGGACATTGAGCGAGATGATGGCGGACAGGAGATAGAGGAACACAGCAGCGAGTACCGATGCCCCCACAGCAAAGCCGAACCCCCGCGCCGCGCCGCCCAGGAAGTTCGACCAGATGACGCGCCGGGGGTTTCGCATGAATTCGACGTACTCGGCGATACTGGACTCCTCGAGCCTTCTTGAGAGTTCAACGATCTTGGGCACAAGGGAGTTCCCCGAAGGGCCGACCCTGGAGCGGACACGGTCATTTTCACGGGCTCTGGCCCCAGGTTTCCTGTGCAAGCGCTACACCTCGCATGGTGTAGACTGCCCGCGCATGGTGGGTTTTACTCCTTCCGGCCGTCGCGCGCCTGCCCAAGCTGCACGTCAGATAGGCTTACCGCGGAATCCTCAAGCATCTCAAGGTACGCCTCGAGCATGGCCTTCATCCGGGCCCGGAGCGTGCCGTGCTGAGCCACGAGATCCTCCAGACGCTGTTCCTGACTGCGCACCTTCTCCTGGGCGCGATCGAGAACGGCTGCAGCCTCACGTTCAGCGTTCTCCACGATCAGACGGGCCTTCTCCTCAGCGTTTCGCCTGGCGTCCTCCGCAGCCTTCTGCGCCATCAGTAGAGTCTGCTTAAGCGTCTCGCCAACGTCCGACGGCTCATGCTGCGGCGGTTTTTCGGAAAGTGAACGGAGCCTCTCCTTGAGCTCGGCGTTCTCGCGGTAGAGCTGGTCGTAGCTCTGGCCCACTAGGTCCAGAAAGTCATCCACCTCGGCGGCGCTATATCGCCCGAACCTGGCTGTGAACTGCTTAGAATGCACTTCAAGTGGCGTAAGCATCTCCACCATCCTCTCTACGGTCAGTCAACTGCACCGAGTAGCGCGTGAGAACCAGAGAGATTCGCCCACGCTTCGTGGCGCCTGCCACCTCGTCAACGACAAGCCTGCCGCGCCCGCGACATACAATCACGTCTCCGGGGGATACGTGCGCCGCCGGCGAATCGCAAGCCACGCCGTTGACGCGAAACCTGCCCACCCTGATCTCCTGTGCTAGGCGGGTACGTGATGCCGGGAAGCCCGCCCCGGCCACGGCGTCAAGGCGCATGGAAGCCACTGTAGCGCGTATGACCTTTGCAACCTGCCCGGGATGGGCAACCTCCGCCGGATCCAGCTCTGCCAGATCGCTCAGACCGCGGTTTCCTCGGCCGCGACCGCTGCCGTTGCCCCCACTTTCGAAGACCAGCGCGTCGACGACACCCTGCCACTCCTGGCCCGTCCAGAAAAGATCGCCAATACTCTCGCGGGGAATGCCCATTGCTCGTAGGGAAGCCGTTGCGGATTCGCGGTCGGTATCGCCGGCGGCGTCACCGCCGCGAAGGGCGAAAAACGACACCTTCGGATCATAGGCTTCATCGATGTAGTAGGCGGGCATCACTACAGTCTTCCGGCGAGCGGCTCCCCGGTATCCCCCGTAACGCTTCACGACGACGTCAGCGATGTTCGACAGGGCTCGGACGATGGTTTCCTGCTCCTCGGGTTCAAGAAAGCCCATGGACACAGGAGAGCTGGATTCAGCTGCCTTGCGCGCTGATTCGCGCGCCAATGACTCGAGGTCCACATGCTCACCTCCAGTCGGATGTGCCTGGCAGTTCAGTAAGCGCGCTCACCGAAAATCGCTGTTCCCACGCGCACGATAGTCGAGCCCTCTTCCACAGCCACTCGGTAGTCGCCGCTCATCCCCATAGATAGCTCGTCCATGGTCACATTGCTCAGGCAAAGAGCAGAGAGCTCTCGAGCCAGACGGCGTAGGGCCCGGAACCAAACGCGAGCATCCTCAGGATCCTCTGAGTACGGGGCCATGGTCATCAAGCCGAGAACGCGCAAGTGTTCAAACACCGGCATCTCCCGCAGCACGCCGGCTGCCGCCTCAGGCGCCACTCCATACTTGGTGGACTCGCCGGATATGTTGACCTGCAGCAACGCATCGAGGGACGCCCCGCAGGCCTCGCACCTTCGGTCGAGCTCAGCGGCGAGTTCCAGGCTATCGAGAGACTGGATCATCGAGAATAACCCCACAGCGTGCCTTGCCTTGTTGCGCTGCAAGTGCCCCACTAAGTGCCAGGTAGGCGACCCCGGCACCTCTGGGATCTTCCGAGCGGCCTCCTGCACCCGATTCTCGCCAAGATGATCGACACCGGCCGATACCACACTGCATATCCTGGCCACGTCCACGTTCTTAGTCACGGCAACCAGCCTGACCTCGGACGGGTCGCGCCCCGCCCGCACGGCAGACACGGCGATGTTATCCAGCACACAACGAAGATTATCGCATACACTCGGCAAGGTTCCCCACCTCGTACAAAACTAAGTATTCTGTGCCATGCTGCGGATTCCTCTACCGCGCCCTGATGAGCACCCGGTCGCCCTCTCGTATTCCTTCGACTGCCGCTTCTTCCTCGTTCAAGCCTAACAGCGTCACGCTGCGCCAGATGAACCGGTTAGTCCTGAGCAGCCATACTCCGCAGTCGTCGCCCTTTCGTGCCAGGGCTGAGCGAGGAATCAAGATGCCTGATACTAGCTCGGTCACTAGCGTGACCTTTTCCGAGCGCAAGTCCGTCAGGGTCGTAGAGTAACGGTCGAGGGCAATATGAAAAGCCCAGGTGTTGTCGGACATGTCCGGTCGTGGTCGGCTGCCTATCACAGTGGCCGGAACGGCCTCTTGGGCAAGCCTGGGGAAGCGCACGCGCACCCTGCTTCCTGCCTTGGGCGCCGCGTCTTCAGGCACATCCGCGAATACCAGCAAGTCAGTGCGGAGGTTTTGCACTTCCCGAAAGACTGCGGCGCCTGCCGTGACTGAATCCCCTTCGGAACAGGCGCGCGGATAGGGCATGTGGTCGGCGGGCGAGATCCCGAGGAGATCGGGGTCGGCCGGGCTATATGTGCCCTCCAGCCCATCGATGTGGGTGCTGATGAGGGATGCGCCGAAGGCCCGAAGCACGGCAAGCGCGCGAGTCGAGAAGGTATCGGATCGGCGCTTCGCTTCGGCAACCGCTGCTGCGGCGGCTCGCGCCTCCTGCTGGATCCGGGCAAGCGCGTCGACGGCTTGATCTTCGCGTTGACGGAGTTCGGCGAGTTCTGCGTGGAGCCGGTTAGCATTCTTGGCATCCTTACGATCGGTGTACGCCCGGAGCTCGGTTTCCTTGATGGCAATCTGAACTCTGAGCGCCGAAAGCCGCTCCTTTTCGCGCTGTTCGCGAATGGCGCACCCCTGCACAAACCGGTCAGTCTCCTCCTCAGCCCTGAGCGAACTGGAATCGGGGGCTTCGGAAGCGGCCCTGTCGCGCACCTCCGCCACAACTGCGCCGGCTGCAACTCGTTCACCGCTCTCCACGACGAAGTGGATCACGCCGCTGATCGGGGTGGCCCGGGTTCGCTCATCACGAACGATCACTGCATCGCCTGGAAAGGACACCTCGATACAACCCGAATATGCATGGGCTGTCCTAGACGACCTCATGGTGATCATAGGGCGGACGGCCGCGAAGAGGGAGTATGAGAGCACTACCGCCACAACCACGGCCGCAGCTTTCGCAAAACGTTTCTGAGCACGCTGCGCAGGAGTGTGCTCCTCAAGCCTCGGGCGTTTTCGCCTAGGAGTAGTCCACATACCTGTCTCTGCCCTTCGCTCTTTTCGGACGCATGGCACACGGCACAAACATTCGCGCTTGCCTGACCACCATTATACCACGGCAGGCTTTCGCGCGCTCTTGGCGGTATTGGCCGTGTTGGCGGTATTGGCGCGTTCGGACGCAAGCTCGCCCGGTGGAAGAGTGTGATTCGGCGTTTGTGGGCAACCAATGTGGGAATGAACACTTTGGACTCGACAGCGGACAACGCATATGCGCCGTACGCTGCACCACCTATTGTCCATTTTGTCGACACATCCCCGAAAATGCGTCCATAGAATCGACACCTATATTTTGCTATAGTCCTTGGAATTGTCGGCCACGACTTTCCTACTGCCAGGCTTCGCTTCGTCCATGCCCGAGACCGCACGTACCCATGGGGATGGGTTCGTTTCACTTCGGGTTTGGTTGGCAATGGACGGGACAAGGCATTGCGCGCTATGGATTGCGTATGGCGTTCTTGTGCGCCTTGGGCGGTCTTGGGCGCCCTGTTCGTCTTTGACCAGGTTGCCGCAAAAACCGTGCAGACTCGTTACAGGCCGCTGGCCCGTCTCCTAAACGCGATTTTGCTGGACCTGCACAAGGCCGCTTTCGCCAACAGTAGGCACCACCGGCGCCGACGGATCTGCCCGCCGGCACCCGTACGGGCTTCGCACGGGCTCCGCCTACACCGTGTGTGTGAGGAAGTCGTTGGCTACGAGAGTGCGGTCGGCGGTTTCGACTTGGTACACATGCCCGTCGTAGCCGACCGTTCTGATCACCGATAGTACTCCGAAGGGCCTGAATACTGGGGCTTCGCCGATAGGACGGGCGCTTTTGCCCAAAGCGGGCTGTTCAAACGCCATTATTGCGTCTCCTGTACCTATGTCCCTGGCAGGCACGACCATGTCCTCCACACCACGCTTGACCGCGATCCTGTGGTCGCCGGTCAATGCGATCTGCCCCGAACGCGTGCGAACGCAGAGCAGTTCCTCGCCTTCCCATAGGCGCCTGCGGCTGACGGATGTCAGCTCCACCCAGCCTTCGCGGCCGAGCACCTTCACGTTGTCGAGGGCGGGGCAGTCCGGTTCATCGTTGAGCATGGCGTTGAAATAGGCCAGTGTAACCCGCTTGATCTCGCCTGCGGAGTCTTTGATGAGTAGTGCCGTATTCTCTGGCAAGCAACTGTGCATGAAGCATCCCCTCCAGCAGGCGCAGTATAGCATCATGCGGCCCGGCTTTCAAGGCTAATCGGCGCTAATCGGCGCTAATCGGCGCTATCGTTATGCGTCTCGGATATTGTCCCCCCTCGAAGGCAACTGAAGCCATTGGTTGCGGCATGCAGACTCCAGCCCTATGGGCTCGCTAGTGCGCTGCTGAAAGCGATCTCAGTCGATGACCTGTTTACGGACGCTTTCCAAGTGCGTTCCGGGCCTAGCTCGGTGTGTAGCCGCCCGCGCCGGTGAGCTCGGAGTCGTCCACCAAGACAACGTCCTTGCCGACTTTCTTGATGTTCTCCCAGTCGATCACGAGTTCGCCGCCGCGCCCCAGAAAGCCCAGGATCCTGCCGCCTCCGGGGATCACGAGACTGATGATTCTTCCCGTATCCATGTCGATCTCGAGGTCGAATATGTAGCCAAGCCGCTTGCCGTCGTTGACGCTGACGACTTCCTTGACTCGGAGTTCGGAAGCTCGGAGAATCATTGAGCCACCTCCTGCAGGAGATGATGAACCTTCACATTATATGCAGGAGAAGGCGGATGAGTGCAGTCTCACAGCAAGAGCCGCGGCGCAAGCTGGGGCAGGACGCAGTCTTACCTGCTGTGCGCCTGCTGGAGCTGGGGCCACTTCAGAATGCGGCAGGCCCAGGCGGGTATTTCCCAGGTGAGTTGTGCGAGCGTCAGGGGTCGGGCGTGCACCGCGAGTTCGAATGTGAGAAGCCGATCGACGGGACCCTCGCGCAGGCCCGATGAATGGTAGGCGCCGGTGGTCGTCGCGATCTCCAGGACACGAGCTCTCTCCAGGTCCACCAGGCACAGGGGCGGGAACAGTACACACCACCAGTTGGCGCCCGATGCCGGCCCGATTGCCACCTTCAGGGCAAGGTAGTCTCCGGCCGGCAGCGAGGTGTTCCCGTACGAGACGCTCGGAAAAGGAAAAGTGTCCAGAGCGGCTCGCACTGGGTGCGAACTGCCGCTCCTTGCCACCGCTTCTGCTGCTGCTGCCTCTATCAGGGGTAGATTCGTCCGAAGGATTCGCGCTGCCTGATTCGCGTCGTCCGCCGACTGCAGAAGCTTGCCCGTCTCCTCAAGGACCCTGTCGCGCACAGCGAATTTCAGGCGCTGGCTTTGAGAATCATCCCCCGGCGCGACAACATGCAGTCGGATGAGGTTCCCTGAGTTGTAGGCGGGCGTTGCTTCGTCGGAGACTCTGGCTCCGGATGGGCGGGCAGTCGCGGCCACGAAGGCTATGAAGGCCAGCGCCAGTATGGCGGCACACGTGACTACCCTAACAGCGATTTCGTGTTTGATGGCGTAACCCTCCTCTACATCGAAGCCCTCATCTGCTTGAGAGCGGCCTTTTCCAGCCTGGACACTTGCGCCTGCGAAATCCCGATCTCATCGGCCACCTCCATCTGAGTTCTGCCCTCGAAGAACCGAAGTTTCAGTATCAGGCGCTCGCGCGCGGGCAGCCTGAGCATGGCCTCCTTGATCGATATGCCTTCAAGCCAGTTGACGTCGAGGTTCTTGTCGTCGGACACCTGGTCCATCACGTAGATGGGGTCGCCCCCGTCGTGGTATATCGGTTCGAAGAGAGATATCGGTTCCTGTATAGCGTCCAGGGCGTACACTACCTCCTCGCGCGGAAGGCCCAGTGCGGCGGCGATCTCGGTCACCGTGGGCTCTCGGGAGGTATCGGCGACAAGCCTGTCGCGGACCTGCAGTGCCCGGTAGGCGATGTCGCGCAGAGATCGCGACACCCTGATTGGGTTATTGTCCCTGAGGTATCTTCGGATCTCGCCGATTATCATGGGGACTGCGTATGTGGAGAACTTCACGTTCTGCCCCAGGTCGAAGTTGTCGATGGCTTTGATCAGGCCGATACAGCCCACCTGGAATAGGTCGTCAACGTATTCGCCTCGGTTGGTGAAGCGCTGAATGACCGACAAGACCAATCGAAGGTTGCTGTATATCAGCCTGTCGCGGGCTTCCTCATCGCCGTCCCGCACGGCCTCCAAAAGCTCCCTTATCTTCGCGCTCGACAGCACCGGAAGTTTCGAAGTGTTGACGCCGCAGATCTCAACTTTGTTCAGCGCCATTTCGGAACAACCCCACAATCTGAACTTCGTATCGCCGGTCTTCCAATAAGAGTATTGCTCCGATGCTCAAGGTTTATTCTGTTGCACTTGTTCGAATTGAGCGTCAACATGTCGGCCGTCGAAATAATGGAGCGCCCGGTCGCGGGTTATACCCCCGCGGCCGGGCGCGACTTGGGCACGTGCCATCGTCCGTTGCAGTTGCTGCAGGTATCGTGTCACTCGGCCCTGACTATCTGATGCCTCAGCTTTATCAGGATCCTCTTTTCCAGCCTGGATATGTATGATTGTGAGATTCCCAGCAAGTCGGCTACCTCCTTCTGAGTCCTCTCCGACCCGCCTGTGAAGCCGAATCTCAGCTCCATTATGCGTTTCTCTCTGCCGGTCAGGGCGGCTAGAGCCTCGCCAAGCAGGGCGCGATCTACTTCTTCCTCGATGGCCTGGTATATCAGATCATCGTCGGTGCCGTACACGTCTGAAAGCAGGAGCTCATTACCATCCCAGTCTACGTTGAGGGGTTCGTCGAATGATACTTCGCTGCGAATCCGATTGGTCTTGCGCAGGTGCATCAGGATCTCGTTTTCGATGCACCTGGACGCATATGTGGCTAGCTTTATCCGCTTGCCTGGGTCGAAGGTATTGACCGCCTTTATCAGGCCGATGGCGCCGATCGATACCAGGTCCTCCACGCCCACTCCAGTGCTTTCGAACTTGCGGGCAATGTACACTACCAACCTCAGGTTGCGCTCCACAAGCTCTGCCCTGACACCATCATCGCCGTCCATAAGCCGACCGATCAGGCATGCCTCCTCGTCCGGCGTAAGCGGGGCCGGAAGCGTTTCGTGGCTCCCGACGTAGCAGACTGAGTCGTCGGCCGTAGCCAGTCTGCCTAGGATCCTCATGAGCAGCAACCGGACGAGCCAGAGGGCTCTCTCAATCATCTCCATCTGAGCCAGCCTCCCATATGGACTCACGCGGCCGTCAGGATATCGGGGTTGACAAGTGCCCGGTAGTTGCCGCCCGGACATAGTGCGGAAGCATGAACGCATACCACGGCGCGCGAAGTAGTGATCATTCTCCTGCCGTCCGCCACGCGTACTCGATCGGGCCTAAAACCCACCATCATCCCCTTCTCTCTGCCTACGGAGGAGTACGGAACGGCCCTAAACCGTGACGACCAACTCGAGCCGGCCACAGCGCACGCCCTCGCCATGAAGTCGTCGTCGGACTTCGCCAAGGCCGCCCTGATCTCGCAGGGTAACAGGGACTCGATCGCGCCGTACTCCACGATTATGACGGGGTTGCCGGAAGTCGGGTCGCGTAGGCGATTGCCCGTGTCGATCAGTGCCTGAACCGAAATACGGTCGGCGCCGAAATCGATGTCGACGGGGACCACGAACAGCCCATCGCGAATGCCGCGATGAACTGCCCCCCAGCCGGCCTCAGCTGCAATGCCCACCGCTGCAATGGCCGCTATAAACGAGGCTGCCCGGCTGCCCGAGGTGAAGGAGTACGCGGCCGTCGCCGCGCCTCCGGCCAGTGCAATCAGGAGAGAACGGTAAAACAGCGCCGTAACCGCGCCTCGCAGTGACATCCCGGGGAAGGCCAGGATCAGTGAGGCGCCTGATGCGGCCGCCGCCGCCAGGACCGAAAGGCCCGACTTCAGGTCAACCAACCCCGCTTGCGAAAGGCTCACCATGGCCACGAACACTGCCGTCGACAAGCAGGCGCCGGCCGCCAGCCTCAATCTGGGCCTGGGCTTGGGCTCGGATGCAGCCATGCACGCGCCCGCGCCGCCCATCTGCCGGACAGCCCACAAGGTGATAAAGTCCAGGACAAATGTGCTACCGGCCACAAGTAGCAGGGAGTCAACATACAAGCGGATCATATACGCCACCCCCCACTACGTAATTGTATTCAGTGTAGCACCGTCTCACTCCGAAAGGTGTCGGGTTGGGGCGATGGAGAGCGCGATGGATTCCGAGATGAAGAAGCGGCGCGTCCTTCCTGCTAAAGGAGTGATGCGCCGCCATAAGCTATCGCTATGTGGGCGTTATGTACTCGCGCCGCTTCTACCTCGCGCGCCTCAGGAAAGGCGGGATATCCAGATCATCCCCTCCGGCCAGCGGCTTAATCTGAACCCTGTCGGCGTGAGGAAGCCTGGAACCTGCGGGCACTGACTGGGCCCGCGCGGCCGTTTCGAATCCCGTGGCGATCACGGTGACCTTGAGATCGTCGCCCATAGATTCATCGATCACCGCTCCGAAAATGACGAGCGCATCGGGGTCGGCGGAACTCGATACTATCTCGGCGGCTTCGTTCACTTCGAACAGCCCAAGGTTGGACGAGCCCGTGATGTTCATCAGAACGCCCTTGGCCCCGTCGATCGAGGCTTCCAGCAGAGGGCTGGATATGGCGGTGCGAGCCGCTTCGGCGGCGCGGCTGTCGCCCGAGGCGACGCCGATTCCCATTAGCGCGGATCCCGCGTCCGTCATGATGGTCCTGACGTCGGCAAAATCCAGGTTGATCAGGCCGGGCACGATTATCAGGTCGGAAATACCCTGAACGCCCTGGCGGAGCACGTCGTCTGCCACTCGGAAAGCCTCCAGAATCGAAGTGTTGCGCTCCACTACCTGCAGCAGGCGGTCGTTGGGAATGACTATTAGAGTGTCAACTTTGTCTTTGAGCGCGGCAATTCCCTGGTCGGCTTGAGCCATCCGGCGTCTGCCCTCAAAGGCGAACGGCTTGGTCACCACGCCCACCGTAAGAGCCCCCTGCTCTTTGGCGATCTCTGCTATGATGGGCGCAGCGCCCGTGCCTGTGCCTCCGCCCATGCCGCAGGTGATGAAGACCATATCGGCGCCTTCGAGCGACTGCCCCAGTTGCTCGCGGCTCTCCTCTGCGGCCTTCTTGCCGATTTCGGGATTCGCGCCGGCGCCGAGCCCTTTGGTGAGCTTCTCGCCGATCTGTATCTTGTTTGGAGCGTCCGCAATGCGCAAAGCCTGGGCATCCGTGTTCAAAGCGATGAACTCGACGCCACGGAGCCCTGCGCTGATCATCCTGTTGATGGCGTTGCTGCCGCCGCCGCCTACACCCACTACCTTGATGCTGGCCAAGTGATCGACCTCGATCTCTAGTTCAAACACCTCGCATCCCCCTTGCAGCTCTCACGAGGAGAAAATCTCCCGAAACCACTCGCGAACGTTCGTGGCAAAACCACCGGATCGGCGCTTTGCGACTGACCCGGGCGCTGACCCTGAACTTCCGCACACATACTTCACCAGGCCGAGCGCCGTGGCGTATGCAGGACTCGCCACAACATCAGTGAGGCCCGATACCCCCCGGGGAACACCAAGGCGCGCCGGCAGCTTGAGCACATCCTGGGCAACCTCGACCGTGCCGCGCATGAGAGCGGCGCCGCCGGTCACCACGATTCCGGCGGGGAGTTGCCCGGTAAGGCCACGCGCATCCGCCTCGGCCTTTACCATCTCCATTGTTTCGTACACCCGTGCCTCGATTATCTGGCATAGCTTGTGCCGCGATATTCCGTTGTCCTTTCCGCACATCTCGTCCGAGTTCACCATGTCTGCACGGGCCGCGCCGTACTTGATCTTGAGTTCCTCAGCGTAGCCCACAGGCAAACGCAGCACTAACGCGATATCGTTCGTGATGTGACTTCCGCCCACCGGTATCACAGCAGTGTGCTGGAGTGTGCCGTCGACGTAGCAGGCCATATCGGTAGTGGCGCCGCCGATATCGATCATCAGCACTCCCAGATCCTTCTCCGACTCGGTGAGCACGGCTTCAGCCGCGGCAATGGGTTGCAGCACCAACTGGTCTATCTCCAGGCCCACTCGCGCCGCCGCGCGACGCACGTTCTGAATGGACGTGGCAGAACCGGTGATGATGCACGTCTCCACCTCTAGCCTAATGCCCGACATCCCCACCGGGCGACGGATGCCCCGGCAACCGTCTATTATGAACTCCCGGGGGAGCACATGGATCACTTCGCGGTCGGGAGGGATCGCTACCACTTTCGAAGCATCGAGCACTCTCTCCACGTCGTCCTGGCCGATCTCCCTGTCGGGCCTTCCAACGGCGACGATGCCCTTGCTGTATGTAGTAGAGGCATGTGCCCCCGACACGCTCGCTACCGCCGAAACCAGGGCGCAACCTGACATGTTCTCAGCCCGGGCGGCAGCATCGGATATTGCCGCTGCTGCAGAATCGATATCCACGATCACCCCGCGCCTCAGGCCCGCCGATGGGCTGACTCCCATGCCCACTACGTCCAGGGATGAATCATCACGCCGTTCACATATGACCGCACACACTTTGCTCGATCCGATGTCGAGCCCAACTACGATGTCTCTTTTGCCCAAACTAGCTCCCTCCGCCCGCACCGAACCGGGTCACCATGTCTTTGCATGATTCTAGAACTCCGCCCGTTTCCCTCTTGCGCCTAGAAGGTTATCTCCGCGGTCGTATCACGGGCCTTCCCTCCACACGGACGTCAATGTAATCCACCCGCATGCCCTGTTCTCTGACTGAGGCCAGGATCGAATCGAGAAGGCTTACGCGCTCCTCGATGCCGCCCGCGGAGCCCGCCAGCACTCGGATGCCGTCTGAAGTCCTGATCACTACATCCTCCGGCGAAGTCACGTCCACTTCCGACAGGTTGGGTATCTTCTGTCGCACGAGAGCGGCCCCGATTGCCGCGCCAGCTGCAACTGATCGCTCGGGCCTGACGCGTTCGCCCACGGCCACGTACGTGGGAATCACCCCGAGCAACAGAGGTACATCGGGGTCGGTGATCGCCTCGGACACAGCCACCGCGCAGCCGCACTCGTCGATGTCGATGAAGTAGCCTCCGTAAGGAAGATACGCCACAGTAGTGCGCTCCTCCAGACGGATCTGAAGCGTGTCGGGTATGACCCTGTCGACACGCGCTTTTCGTATCCGGGGTGTGGCGAGGAGTCTTCTCTCTATCTCTTTTGCGGGGACAAGAAAGACGTTGGACTTTTCTGGTACATCCGCAATCAGCAGAACCTCCCGCTCCAGCAAGTAGTCGGCGCCGCTGACGCGAACCTGCCTGACCTCGAAGTACGGAGAGTGCAAGAATGCGGCGATGCTCAGAACGATGAAGAGCAGCACGATCGCGGGGAATGGTATCCCCCGCTGCCGCTCCGGCGCTTGAGACATGTGGGAATAGTCAGGCACAGCTTGCACCTCCGCCCGGCGCGACCAGCCTGACCCCATTATAACACGCCAGATGGGGATTTCACGAATCGAAGGATGCGGCCTCCGGAGCATCCACAGTATGGCTGATGTGGGCTCCGCAGGAGGCCAGGCGCTCAGGAAGGCCGTCATAGCCTCTCGTAATGTGCTCCACGCCGTCAACAATGGTTTCGCCGCGGGCCGCGAGCCCGGCCACTACGAGAGCGGCGCCTGCCCGTAGATCCGGAGCGCACACCCTCGCGCCCGTCAGTTCACTCACGCCACGGATTATCGCGGTTCTGCCATCCACGGAAATCTGAGCACCCATGCGGCCCAGTTCGTCAACGTAGCGGAACCTGTTGCTGAAGATATTCTCAGTGACCACGCTTGTGCCACGCCCCAGCGTGAGCAGCGCCGCCATGGGCGCCTGCAGATCAGTGGGAAACCCCGGGTAAGGCATGCTCTTGATCGATATCGGGGCCGGCCTGTCGCCCATCACGACTCTCACGGAATCTTCCGAAGCTATGATAGCCGCTCCGGCCTCGGCCAGCTTCGCGCCGACAGCCTCCAAGTGCTCCGGTACTACGTCAGTGACCGTAACGTCGCCGCGAGTGGCGGCGGCGGCGATCATGTAGGTTCCCGCCTGTATCCTGTCGGGCATCACCGGGTAAGCGGTGCTTCCCAGCTCGGGCATGCCGGTGATCCTGATTGTATCAGTGCCGGCGCCGCGGATCTGCGCCCCGAGTCGCGCGAGGAAGTTCTGCTGGTCCACGATCTCAGGCTCGCGAGCGGCGTTGCGTATCACAGTAGTGCCTGTCGCCATGCATGCCGCGGCCATCAGGTTCTCGGTGGCGCCTACGCTGGGGAAATCCAGGTGTATTTCCGTGCCCACAAGGCGATTGGCACGCCCGCTGATCAGCCCGTGCTCTTCGGCAAACTGGGCGCCCATCGCGGCAAGCCCCTTGAGATGCAGGTCTATCGGGCGTGATCCTATGGGGCATCCGCCCGGGTAAGGCATCTGAACCTCGCCGAATCGGGCAAGCAAAGGCCCCAGCACCTGCACCGAAGCTCGCATGCATCTGACCAGCTGCTCAGGCAGACGGGCGCACGCGATCGGCCTCGGATCGATGGACAGGGTGGAGCCGCGCTGGCGCACAACTTGGGCTCCGATCGCTCTGAGAAGATCGCACATAGTGTCGACATCAGTGATGGAAGGCACGTTGGTGATGGTACACTCAGAGGACGCCATTATACAGAGGGCCATCAACTTGAGGCATGAGTTCTTGGCGCCGGGGGCCGACACCCTTCCGCGAAGCTCCCGGCCTCCCTCTATTCTCAGCCATTCCATGGATTCCACCTCGAAGCCTTAATCGGCAAGGCCAACAGCCAACCTAGCCTCCTACCACGCGCACCTCGGGCACCAAGTCCACCCCGAACTTCTCGTACACGGTGCGCCTGATAACGCCCATCAGGATGAGCACATCGCGAGCACTGGCGCCGCCTGTGTTGACGATGAAATTGGCATGGACAGGCGATACTTCGGCTCCTCCTACCCTAAGCCCCTTGAGCCCGGCCGCATCTATGTATCTGCCGGCTCCTCGCCCCGATGGGTTCTGGAATACACATCCCGCACTAGGCATGTGGAGAGGTTGCTTGATCTTCCGATCTCTCATGTAGCTCGCTGTGCGTGCGCGTATCTCGTCAGGGTCTGCATGACGCAGGGTAAGGAGCGCTTGATATGCTATGACGTCACCGTGCGAAAGCCGGCTGGACCTCTGCGCAAACTGCATCTCCTCGCCGGTCTTGACGGAAAACGCTCCGTCCAGGCCTATCATGCTTACCTCGCGGGTCACGTCGCCCACCGTGTGACTGTAGGCGCCTGCATTCATCGTGAGGGCGCCGCCCAGCGACCCGGGTATTCCCACAGCCCATTCAAGGCCGGCAAGCCCGCGTTCGGCGCACTCTCTGGCCAACGTGGGTAGGGCAACCCCGGCGCCCGCCCTCACACATTCGCCTTCGAATGAGATGTTGTCAAGGCCCGGGCCGATCCTCACAACTACTCCCCGGATTCCCTCATCGGCCACGAGCAAGTTGGTTCCGTTACCGAGCACGAAAACGGGCAACCCTTCGCTCCATGCCCACTCCAATGCTGTATGCAGGTCATCCACATCACGCGGTTCCACCAGTACGTCAGCCGGACCGCCGATCTGAAATGATGTGTACCTCTTCATCGGCTCGTTCAGCGAGATCCTCCCGCTGTAGACTGCCCCAAGTCGTCTAGCTTGCTCGGCCGTAACCATGCTCGTCATCGAGTTACCACCGCCCGTCTTCCGATGGCCCGGGTCGCGCTCCCGAGCGCAGTAGCTCTTCGGCGAAACGTCGCGATGTCCTGTATATGTCGCCCGCGCCCATCGTGA
>Ga0209718_1001937_pt1 | contig 21519 bp, 32 predicted proteins | sample AD_JPNAS1_MetaG_FD_184420 | JGI IMG/M metagenome (GOLD analysis project Ga0209718, IMG submission 184420) | Active sludge microbial communities of municipal wastewater-treating anaerobic digesters from Japan - AD_JPNAS1_MetaG (SPAdes) (version 2) | ecosystem: Engineered > Bioreactor > Anaerobic... | reverse complement strand
TTGGCGCCGGCTCACCACGCCGCGCGGTACGCTGTCGGGCAGCGCTGAGGCGAGCGCATACGGGCTCGATCTCGCCGCGTACGTGGGCGCTGTGGGCGAGCGCATCGCCGAGGCCGCGTTGCCGTCGATCGTTGAAGCCGAGTTACTGAAGGATGATCGGATCGCCGCTGTGTCAGTCACAGCAACCGCGTACCGCGCCGACGACGGCACGGCGCGCATTGAGCTCCAGCTCGTCGTGCAGCCCGCTAGCGACCTCGCAAGATTCCCGCTCACGCTCGGTGTCACGTCCGCGGGCGTCGAGCTGATCGGAGGCATGCCGTGACGATCGACATCGAGACACTGTTCACCCGCGAGACTGCTTCGCGGCTGCTCTCGTTCGGGCTCGAGATCGCGGCCGCGCTCGGGCTGCCCGTCACGTCGTGGCGCACGGGCGATCCTAGCCGCACGCTGTTCCAGTTCGTGGCCGACGCGCTCGCCGCGCGTGACGCCGCTGCAGTCGAGCTGTTCCGCGCGGGCTTTCGCTCGAGCGCGCGCGGCAGTTGGCTGACGCTCGTCGCTGAGGATATGTACGGCGTCACGCGGCAAGCGGCGACCTACGCGACGCCGACGGTCACGCTAACGAACAACGGCGGCGGCGTTTACACGCGCGCCGCCGGGGAAGTGATCGTCAAGGCGTCATCTACGGGCGCGACGTTTCGCAGCACCGAGCCGCTGTCGCTCGCGCCCGGTCCAGGCACTAGCCAGACGATCGCGCTTGTCGCTGATGTGCCGGGCAGCGCTGGCACCGTCGGCGCGGGCGATATCGACGAGATCGTAAGCACGATGCTAGGCGTGACTATTACGGCGAGCACCGCCGCGGTGGGCATCGACGAGCAGAGCGATTCGTCGCTCAACGAGGAGTGCGCGTCGACGCTCGGCGCGCTGTCGCCGAACGGCCCGCCGGACGCATACAACAGCGTAGCGCTCAACAGCGAGCTGACGGGCACGAACGAGGTCACGCGCGTGACGACTAACGAGGACTCCGACGACGGGACCGTCACAGTGTGGATCGCCGGCGCATCCGGCGTGGTGTCAGGCGCGATCGTCGCGGCGGTTGAGCGCGCCGTCGAGCTATGGGCGACGCCCGCGTGCATAACGCCTACTGTGCTCAGCGCGACGAACGCACCGCAGGATGCCACGTTTATCGTCGCCGGCGACGGCATCCCTACGACCGCCGCGGCCGATATCGGTGCGCGCGTGGCTACGTACTACGCCACGCTTCCGATCGCCGGCTTCATCGCGCGCTCAGCGCTGATCGCGCTGGCGCACGACTACCTTGTCAGCGCCGGCGCGAGCGACGTAACGGTTGAGCTCAGCACGCCCGCGGCTGACGTGCAGCTAGCCGCGGGCGAAGTAGCGACCGCTGGCACGATCACGGTCACGGGGGTTTAACGATGGCCCGATCGATCCGACAGCTCGCGCGTTTCATGCTGCCGTACTGGGCTCGCGACGACGAGGCCGGGGGCGCGCTGCACTACGCGCTAGCGTTGCTGATCGACGCCGATTTGTGGCGGTTGCGCCGCGGCGTCGAACAGCGTTTCCCTTCGCGCGCAGGCACGTCGGCGCTCGCGCTGATCGGTCGCGATCGGCTCATTCCGCGTGGCCGCGACGAGACTGATGCGCACTATGCGGCGCGGCTGCGCGCGTGGCGCTACCCACGTGGGCACCGCGTGCGCGGTAGCGTGTTCGCGCTGCTCGAGCAGATCGCCGAGTACTTCGGCGGCGGGTTTCGCTTGTATGGCATCGACCGCAGCGGCAACCGGCGCGAGCGCGCAGCCGACGGATCGGAGTCTTACGCGCGCGGCGTGGCGTGGACATGGGACACCGGAGCGGCGTCGCGCTGGGCCCGACAGTGGATCGTGCTCGACGGCTCGACCTTGTTTGACGAGCAGCCGGACCTAGGTGACCCCGAGCTTTGGGGCGGTGCGTTCGGTGCGCCGGGCCACTGCGTCGGCGTGCGCGGCGCGAGCGCCGAGGATTGGGCTGCGGTGCGCGCGTTGTGTCGTGGCCCGCACCGTTGGCTGCCGGCGGGCACGCAAGGCGAATGGTTGATCGTGTCGCTCGACGGCGCCGAGCCCGAGCCTGACGCAACGTGGGCGAAGTGGGGCAAGCTCGACGGCGGCGCGTACGTACCCGCGCGCTCGAGCTCGTGCCGCTATGTGGCGCTGCGCCCGGCGCTACGCGAGTACGCCGGCGATGCCGACGTCGCTGCAAGCGTCACGTCGGACCTTGGCACGTTCACCGGGGATGATTCGCAATTCCCGCTGACGATTACGCTGCCTGACGGACGCGAGTACGCTGGAGACCCAACTGTGTTTTCTGGTACAATTACATTGCCGGACGATGGGAGTCTGCCCGCATGACGATTTCAGCCGCATCAATCACGGTCCCTTTGGAACAGCTAGCAAATCGCACCGCGACGCTAGTACCGGACGTGCAGACGTTCACCGCGAACGGCACGTGGACCAAGCCGGCGCACGCACTATGGTGCGATATCACCATCGTCGGTCCGGGCGGTAATGGTGGCGACGGCGGGGGCGACGGCACGTCCGGCCCCGCCGCGGCCGGCGGCGGCGGTGGCGGCGGGGGCGCGGGCGAGATCGTGCGCGTATCATTGCCTGCGTCGGCTTTGCCTGACACGATGTCGGCTTCGATTGCCGCCGCGGGCAGCGAGGCCGCGACGCAATTGACGGGGCTCGGCGTGTATTGGGCCGCGGCGGTCGGTGCTAACGGCGCCGACGCGCATGCATATGACGGCACCGCCGGCTCCGGGGGCGCGGGCGCCGTGGGTATTGACGGGGGCGCGGGCGGCGACGGTCTGAGCACCGACGGATCGACGGCCGCGGGCGCCCACGGTGATTATGATCCCACCCTAGGAGGCGGTGCGCGCGGCACCGGGGGCGCCGCTGGCGACAATCAAATCGGCGGCAAGGGGGGCGCGGCCGGGCGTGGGTATGGCGCCGGTGGTGGTGGTGGGGGTGGCGGTGGCAGCACTATAGATTGGGACGCCGGTGGTGGTGGTGGTGGCGCGGCAGGATGGGGCGGTGGCGCGATTGCCACGGCCGGCGCCGACGGGGGCGATGGCACCGCGAACGTGTCAATGGGATTAGGCGGCGCCGGCGGCATGGGCGCCCCGGGCGTGGTCGTAATTACTACATGGCGCGGGGTGCCAGTATGAACGACGCATCAATATTCGACGGGATGTTCTCGCGCATTTGGAATGATGGCGCGAGGCTCGACCTAGGCGCGGGCGTCAACTGCACCGGCGGAATAGTCGCCGCGCGCAATAGCGCCACGCGCCGGATTGATATCTCCGTGGATGCGCCGCGCGTGGTGCGATCGTCGTATTCATACGCTGGCGACGTGACTGTCGCCGAGGCGGGCGTCGCTACCGCGCTAGCGCTCGACGGCAGCGCAACCGCGATCCCCACCGCAAGCATCACCGACATCGGGTTTGCGACGCCGCTCGATATCCGCGTAGCGCACGCATTGCGCAACGGGCAAATGCTGCACGTTGACGATCTGCGCCTGGCCGTTTATCGCCGCACCGACGGCGTGTTTGAATTAGTCGACCGTAGCACCGCGCTGGGCGGGGTCGGCGAATCAGTAGAACTGAAGTTGTACTCACCTAGTTCATTCCTGTACACGTTGCGCGGCGCGCACTCCGGGGCGCTGTCGCTGACGATTTCTAACGAGGTGCTCGTCGCGCTCAATGTGCGCGCGTGGATTTGGTTGGGCGAATCCTGGGCCGTGCCCGTGCAGGCACTCTGAGGTAATACGTGGGGATTCCTGAGCTTGCCGCTGCAATCCGATCCGAGCTATTGGCCCGTCCCGCTGGGGCCGTGGATGGCCCTGCCCTGACGGCCTACTCGGATGCGATGGCTACGGCCATCTTGACTGATGGTTCGGGGCCAGCGGCAATTAGGATCCCATTGCTCGCCTCGGTGGTACACATAGACCTGGACTCCCCCCTAGTGGTGGGCCGGGCTGTGTTCGATCCAGCACTATTCCCAGAGACGGAGAAGACCCGACGGGTTTTCTTTCGGGCCGTGGTTCAGTCGGCCGTTGCGGGGAAAGCGGCTCGCGTGAAGCTATACGACTACTACGGCATCACGAGCGGGGGACTCAACCCTACTGACGTCACCGGGTCGGCCATGTCCACCGCTTCCATGGACCCGATCGAGCTAGTCGCAGACCTCACCCCGGCCCTGGGCACGGTGCCCACGGCTGGAGTGCTGGAGCTACAGGCGTACGCCGATCAAGGCGTACGCCGATCAAGGCGGTCAGGCTGTGGTGAGTTCAGCCTATTTGCACGTCTATTGGGAGTGAGTCATGGCACCTCCTACTCTGTCCAAGACCTGGCAGTTCGCCGTCAATCAAGTAGTCATCGTCTGAAAGGGACGCACGAATGGGCAAGCTAGTTGATTTTCTCGCGATCGCGAACGCGGCGTTCGGGCGATATGCTTCGGCGCCGATGACCGCGCGATCGCACGCGGACGAGAACGCGGTCGCCGTGCTGAGAGCGGGCGCGCATGACGGTCTTGTCGTGGAGCTCGCGTCAGGATCCGAGGCGCCGCTTCCCTCGGGCGCAGCGACCGAGACGAAGCAAGATGACAACATCGACGCCATTGAAGACCTTCAATCAGCTACGGTATACAAGTATTACGCAGCATTCGCGGCTGACACGGACTTGGTGACTGATGGTGGCGGGTTGTGCCGCCGAATCATCGTAGGCAAGTCAGGGACACTCGTGCTCACGAAGAACGACGACACGGACGAGACACTACCGGCTGAGATTTGCACTGACGGTGCCGTGCTTGATCTCCGGGCAAAGGCGATCAAAAACACGAGCACTGCAACCAAGGTCCTGGTGATGTGGTGATGCGCCGCCGTCGAATTCTCACGCCCGCTGAGTGCCTTTCCGACGCTCCGGTCTACACGCCTCGCGGTGCTGACGGTATCGGCATCGGGATCGGGATCGGCCTGCCTTTCGGCGGGCGGCGAATCGCGTGGACGCCGGAGAAGCTCGTGCAGCCAGGCGACTCGTGGCTTTGGGCTGACCTCGACGCGACGGGGGCGGTGACGCTGGCGACGCAGCCTCCGCTTGTCGATGGGGACATGGAAGCGGTTGGGGTTGGAGCCTGGGATCCAAATAATGTTATACTCACAAAGGAGGCTGGGTCACCTTCAGGCGTAGGATCCCAGGTTCTTCGTGTGAAGCGGGTGGGCCCATCTTCTATTGCTCGCCAGTATATTAAAATCGTTGGTAATTACTATGTCGTCACTGGCTATGCGAGAGGTGACGGATCTAACGCTCCAGCAATTCTTCGTGGTAATGGTTATCTGGGAGGAATGTGGACTGGCACCAACTCGGCTATATGGCAAACAATCAGCGGAGAGGGAATAGAATTATACGGGACAGGCTTCGTATTGTATGCTGGGGCCAATGCTACACATTGGACCGAATATGATGACCTAAACCTCCGCAACCTCTCCGTCAACTCCGTCACCTGCAAAGGCAACCTCGGCAACCTAGTGCAGGCGACGGAGGCGAATATGCCGTGGCTGAGCGACGCGGACGCGCCGACGAGCGTGCGGCTCAACACCAAGCGCGTCCTCTACTCCGACGGCGTGGCCGATCACAGTGTGTCAAGCGGAGCCGCTTCAACTCACTCGTATCACAAGGCCGCTGGATTCACCTACACCGAAGTCATCCGCCCCGATACGGCAGCGGCAGGCACTGACACGCTGATAGATACCTGCGACGCAGCGGCTGCGAACGTCGGAATCACGGTGGAGTATGATGCCACGAACATGCAAATCGTGGTCAAGGTGGCGAACGCGTCGGGCACCTTCGTTGTCGAGGAAGCCAGCGGAGCCGGGACCGTGCCGAAAGCCGCGTGGACCCGTGTCGCGGTGTCGTGGTCGGCGGCGGATGGCGTCATCATCCGCACTGACGAGGATGCCCCCGTGACGGCTGCGTCCTTGGGTGCTGCTTCGGCGGCGGACGCGACGGCAACGCTGCAATTCGGGCGCACGTCGGGGGGCGCGAACTACTTCCACGGCGGGCGTTGCGGGATGCTGCTCAAGACTGGAGCGCAGACCAGCGATAACCTTGGCAAGTGGCTTGCGTGGGCGAAAACGGAGTACGCGCTGTGAGATACGTCGTCGCCATCGCCCTACTCCTATCCGTATGCGCCCCAACGCAGCCGTGCGAGACATGCCCGCCAGTGCCCGCGCGCATCGCTGTGGACGTGTGCGTGGACGACGCGTTCGACGCGGGCGACCGTGCTGCCATCGACCGTGCTGCCGCCCGCTGGACTGCCGCACTGTGCGGGCTAGTCACGGTGGACACGCGCACCGTGGAGGACGGCGACACGCGGGGATGCACGCGGTCAATCCTGCGCGTAGAGAGTGGCTACGAGTGGGTCACGCTCAAACAACCGTGCGACGCGTATCACTGCGTCGCAGGCTGGACCAACGCGGCGCGCGACACGGCGTGGGTGATAGTCGATCTCGTTCCGCTCGGGGCAATGGAAGCCGTCGTTGCGCACGAACTCGGCCATCTACTCGGCGCCGACGAAGGATCGCAGATCATGAACCCACGACTGCACGACGGGTGCGTTGATCGGCGCGCGGCGATTCAGGCCGCGATTGGAGTGGCGCGATGAAGTACATGCTTATTGCCATCCTACTCACAGCATGCGGGCCGTCGTGGTCCGACGTGCGCACGCTTCCCGGCGGCGTCATGCAAGACGTTCGCACCGGGGAGTGCTGGACTGCCGCGATGGAGCCCGTCGCGTGCCCGGAGAAAACGCCATGAACGACGTCATTGCAACAATCGCAAGCGTGCCCTTCGCGGTCGCCGTGACCGCGCTCCTTCGTAAGCGTTGGCCCGTCATCGATGGCGCATACGTCGCGCTCGTGGTGCTCGCGTGCACCGTCGCGAGCGCCGTGCTCGCGCACTATCACGCCGCAATCCCCGCGGAAGTCTGGACGGCTGCGGCGCCCGTGATCGCGGCGGTGCTAGCGCTGGGCGGCGTGCAGACCGCGCAGCATGTCGCGCGCGCCGACCCTAGCGAAGCGCCTACACGCAAGGAAGGCGGCACCGCGTGAGCGCCGTGCACGCCGTGCACGACACAGATCCTGCCCCCGCGCCCGGGGGTAACGGACACGATCACGGACCGCCGTGCGCGGCGCACGCCGCGGAGCTTGTCGAGCTTCGCAACGCGTCGCACCGCGCGGAGCTGCGCGACGCGGAGGCGCGGCTTGCGTGGGGCGAGATCCGCGACGCCGTGCGTGCGCTCGCCGGCACCGTGAGCGACGAGATTGCCGCGCGCACGAAGCGCGACGCAGAGGTCACGCAAGCCATTCTCGAGCTAACCGCGGTGATAGGCACGCCTCCCGATCCCACGACGGGCAAGCCCGGAACGGGCATGCGCGGACAGTGGATCGCCGCGATCAACACGGTGATCAAAAGCGAGGCGCGCCGCGAAATGCCGTCTCTCATGGATGACGAAAGCGAAGTGACGGGCGTGCTTGATCGTGAGGCGCTCGTCTTTGCAAAGCGCAAGGCGGAGCGAGACCGCCGCGTGTTGCTCGTGCGCGCGATCGTCGCGGGCATCGTGGCGATTATCGCGGCGCTTGTGACCGCCGCCGTGACGTTGATTCCGCTTCTCCGTGGAGGATGACCATGCCCGAATTCAGACTCGCCATCGTTACGCTTTCGCTCGCCGTGCTCGTGGCGTTCGGCTGCTCGCAAGCCGCGCAACGGCCCGCGTGCGCGCCGGAGCGTCTCGCGGAGATCGAAGCCGGCTTCGTTACGGAAGTCACGTTCGCTTGCGAAGGCTACACGCTCGAGACATGCCCGCGGTACCGCGAGATCGACGCGCACTACGACGCCTTGCGCGAGGAGTGGATTCAATGCCGCTGAGCACAATCGCAAAGGTGTTCGATGTGCTCTCCAAAGTGCCGCCGGAAGTCGTCGACCTCGTCGTCGACCTCGTCAACGCCGTCGCCGGATCGCGATCGCGCAACGAAGCCGCACGGCGTGCCGCCGCCGTCGCGAGCAAAGCCGCGAGCGAAGCCGCGATCAAGAGGATTCTACGATGAATCCGCGCGACCTCCCGTACGCGGAACCGCTGCGCGCGATTCCGTGGACGCCCGACCTCGACATGCGCGCCGTGATGGTCGCGAACGCGCGCTCGTGCGTGGGCATGCACGGCGGTACGCGCGAAAGCGTCGCGGCGTTTCAGGCGCTGCTCGGTCCGATGCGCGACGGCGCGCCGCCCGCGTGGCCGCTGCACAAGGCGTACGGTCGCGGAGGCATGTCAACGTGCGCCATGGTCGCGCTGGGCTTGCTCCGCCGTGCGGGCGTCGCGTGCGCGGACATCCGCGACGGTTACGCGGACGATATCGGGAGCGGACTGGACGTCGCGATCGCGTTCGCGCGGCGTCTGTCGCCGCGCTCCGCGTGGATACGCCCCGCGCCCGGATTGCGCCCGTCTCCGGGCGACGTCGTGCAAGTGCTCGGGCCGATGCACGTCGCCACCGTGGTTGCGTGGGAAGACGCGCCGGACGGCGCGCTCATGTGCGTGAGCGTGGACGGCGGGCAAGTAGGTTTGGACGGACTACAGCAAGTGAGCGTGTGTCGCCGTCCGTGGCGCGAGGACGCCCGCGGCGCGGTGCTCGGGACGCGACGCGTGGACGGATGGATCGACGTGATGATGCTCCCGTACGACGGCCCTGTCGTCGTGCCCGCGAGCTTCGTGCCGTGAGCGTCGCGCGGGCTCCGCGGCGCGCGCTCGTGCTCGTCACGTGGGACGATGCGTGGCATGTCGTCGACTACGATCCAGGTCCGGACGACGCGCGCTACGTCATAGTCGCGGCGGAGCTACTTCCGTGCGGGCGGCCGCGGGGAGTGACGCGGATTCCGCGTGCTGTCGTGGTCCGCGTGCAAACGTTGCGCACGTGCGCAAAGCGTGCGTAGCGCGCTTTCGCGCGTGATTGCGCGGACTTGCGCCGCGCGCGTTCCGCATGCATGACGTGGCGATCATAGCGCGCCGTGGGCGCGCTCGTGATTCCACGTTACGCACGCTGGCACAACGCGTGCTTAGGGGTCTCGCACGATGCACGTAGCGATCATGATTGAACGGAAGATGTTCCGAGCCCAAACGAAGCCCGGGCACACGCTATTGTGCGGGCGCTGTCCGCAATGCCTCGCGGTGCTCGAGCTTCACGTGCCGCATGCGGACGGCGACGCCGTCTGCTTGGCGTGCGGGGGCGTCGTGGGGCGCATCGTCGTCAACGCGATCGTCACGGCGCGCGGAACGGTGGTGCCCCATGCCGCGTGACATTGAGCGCGCAATGCGCGCCGCGATGTTGGATTATGGTGCGGGCGTGAGCGCGATCGTTGGCGTGGTGCTCGTGGGCGCGATCGTCGTGCTCGCGGCGCTCGTGCAAGACGTGCTTTCGCGAGGCGCGTCATGATGCCTCACCCGTACCATTCCGCGTCGTCCGCGAAGCAAGGCGCGCGTTGCGCACGTGCGTGGTGGTACGTCTACCGCGAAGGACGCCGCGATCCCGATATCGCGTGGGAAGACGTCGACGCAACGACGCCCCCGCGCCTTCGCTCGCTTGCGCTGGGAAAGGCCGTGCACGCTTGCGGCGAAGCGCACTATCGCGGCGAAGAATTCTCGCAGTGCGACCTCCCCGGGCAGATCTACGTGAGCGGCACGCCATGGCTCCCGCGTCCGTCGGCGTGCGCGCGGATCGAAGTGGAGCACGCGATCGGCGACGAGCCGATCGCGACGCCCGGCGGCGGACGTATCATCGTCGCGCGAACGCTTCATGGCGTGCGCTGGGCGGGATTCCGCGACCTCGCCGTGGTGCGCCGCGATGGCGCCTCGTGGCCCGCGGGCTTGGCGGACACGGCGCAAATCGATTACAAGACCACGGCGAGCATCGCGCGCTACGCGCTATCCGCGGACGGGCTTGCGCACGATTTGCAAGCGTGCATCTACGCGGCGGATTGGTGCATGCGGCATCACGTCGACGCGGTCGCGTCCCGCTGGATCTACATGGAAACGAAGCGCGTACGCCGCAGTCTCGCGGTCGATGCCACGATCACACTGAGCGGCGCGCTGGACGTCGTCGCACCGGCGGCGGAAACGTGCCGCATGCTCGACGCGCTCACGTGCGCGGACGATGCCGCGCCGAATCTGGACGCGTGCTTTGACTACGGTGGATGTCCGCATCACGCAACGAACGGCGGACCCTGCAATGCATCGCGATCGCTGCGCGCGTATTTCGCAGCGGAGGAGACCAAAGCCATGGCGATCCCAGCTGACATGCTAGCAAAGTTCCAGACAGCAACGCCGCCCGCGCCGCCCGCGCCGCCCGCGCCGCCCGCGCCGCCCGCGCCCGTGACGAGCTTCGGCGCGCCGCCGGCGACGACGCCCGCCCCCGCGGACGCAGCGCCCCCCGCGCCCCCCGCGCCGCCCGTGGGCTTCGGATTCACGGCGCCCGCCGAGCCCGCGAAGCGCGGCCGCAAGCCGAAGGCGGAGGCCGCGGCCGCGCCCGCGCCGGACGCCCCCGCGAAGCCCGCGCCCGCCGGCATCGCCGCCACGATCGCGGCGCTTTCCTCGGAGCTCACCGCGGCCGAAGCGGCGATCGCGGACGCCGAAGCAGCACGCGACGCGATCGTCGCGCGGATCGCGGAAGCGGTGTCGCAATGACGCCTCCCCGCGCGCAACAATACGACTTCGCCGCGACCGTGCTTGCGGGTACCGTCGCGCTTCTCTTCCCGGAGTACGCGGAGCGCCTTGCGGCGCTGGACAAGGTCGTGAAAGCGGATCGCGCGTTGTCGGGCGCGTACGACGAAGCGGAAGCGCTTCTCCGCGGGAAGGACGCGCCGTGATGACCGCCGACGACGCCGCAACGCTTGCGTTGCAACTACTCCGCCACGCGCTCGCAACGCACGCCATGCACGGCGACGCGAACGCCGCCGCGATGCTCGCGGACGTGCGCAAGCGCGGCGCGACGTATCAGCGCACGCTGCTCGGGCTTTTGCTCGAGCCGCTCGCGGACGACGCGATACCGTACGTGGTCACCGTGATCGGCGAAGACGGGCGGGCGGCATGACGCTCACGGCGAAAGATATTCACGCGATGGCCACGGCTTGCGGGATTCCGCACGTGTACGTCGCCTTGCGTCCCATCTCCGTGGGCGGCTTCGTGCGCCCGATCGGGGGCGCCGCGTGACACTCACCGTCGAACATACCGCTGAATTCGATCGCGTCGCGGCGCTTCCGCGCCGCACGATCGACGCGTCGACGGCCGCGGAATGGGCGGCGTTTCTCACGCCGCGGTACGCGCTTCGCGAAGGCGTCGCGCTTCGCCCGTGGCAAGCGCTCGCCATTGCGGAAGCCGTCGACCGTGGCGGCGCGTTCCTCGCGCTGCCCGTGGGCACCGGCAAAACGCTGATCTCATGGCTGCTTCCCACGGCGCTGAACGCGGAACGCGCGCTATTGCTCGTGCCTGGATCGCTCGTCAACAAGACGTACGCGGACTTCGCCGCGTTCACGGACGCATGGATCGCTCCGCGCCTCCCGATCATGGTCGCGACGCGCGAAAAGCTCGCCACCGTGGGCGGCGCGGACACACTTCGCGATTACGCGCCGGACTTGATCGTGATCGACGAAGCGGACGACCTTGCGAATCCGAAAAGCGCGGCCGCACGTCGCATTGATCGCTACGTTCGCGACAACGAAGTGCGCGTCGTCGCGATGACCGGCACGCCGTCACGCAAGAGCATCATGAATTATTGGCACCTGCTTGCGTGGACGCTAGGCGACGGGGCGCCCATCCCGCTCGTGCACGAGGAAGCGCAAATGTGGGCGCTCGCGATCGACGACCATCGCGCGACGCGGCCCGATCCCGGACCGCTCGGCGCAACGCTCCGCGGGGCGCGTGCATGGTATCGCGCGCGGCTCGTGCAAACGCCCGGCGTCGTCGTCGTGGATGAAGACTCGTGCGACGCGCCGCTTACGGTGCGCGTGCGCATCGCGCGAGAAGACCGCACGCTGGATGCCGCGTTCGAGCGCTTCGCGCTCGAGCAAGAGTCGCCCGGCGGCATCCCCGTGAGCGATCCGCTGTCGCGCTGGCTACTCGACGCGCAACTCGGGCTTGGGCTCTACACGCGCTGGGCGCCGCCTCCGCCGGACGCGTGGCGCAACGCCCGGCGCGCCGTCGCGCGCTTCGTTCGCGAGCGTATCGACGCGACGGCGCGGGCGGCGCGCCCGCTTGACACGGAGGCGCAAGTCCTGCGCGCGTACGCGTCGAATCCCGTCGTGCGCGAATGGATCGCGATCAAGCCTACGTTCGACGGCACGACGGAGACCGTGTGGATCTCGCGCGCGACGCTGGACGATGTGCACGCATGGCTCGCGGAACTCGCAGGTACGCCGGGGATCGTGTGGTGCGGGAGCGTGGACTTCGGGCGCGCCGTAGCGCGCGAAGCGGGCTTGGCGTACTACGGGCAAGGCGGGCGCACGGAAGGCGGCGCGGCGCTCCACGAAGCGCCGGAAGGCGAGGCGCTCGTCGCGTCGTGGAACGCGAACAAAAAGGGCTTCAATCTCCAAGCGTGGCCGCGGCAATTGCTCGTGATGCCGCCGCAATCCGCGAAGTGGCTCGAGCAGATCTTCGGGCGGAGTCATCGCAGCGGACAACGCGAGCACGTCGTCGTTGACGTGCTCGCGACGTCGGGCGGTACGCTGGACACGTTCGACGCCGCGATCGCGGAAGCGGCGACGGTTCGCGAGCGGGAATCGCTCACGCAAAAGTTGCTCCGTGCGGATATCATCCGCGCAACGCCGCCGAAAACGGCGACGAACGAATTTCGATGGGCAAGGAGGACACCATGGGATTGAATGCAGAACAAGAAACGGAAGCAATCGAAACGACGCTGCGATGGCTTCGCGCGGAAGCCCGCAAGGCGGAGGCGCGCAAGGCGGAGTTTGATGCCGACGAGCTTGCGCGCTTGCAAGAGCTTCGCGACGCCGTGCGGGCGTGGACGCAAGACCACACTTCCCACGCGGATCAGCTTCTCGCAACCGCGTTCGACCGCGCGGAACGCGAGGCGGAGTACGCGCTCACGGTGCGCGACATCGCGCGCATGCACGTTGAACGAATGTCCCCCAACGTCGCCACATGCGACGAGAAAGAGAAGTGAGCCGCATGACATCATTTAGCAATCGCATCGCAACGCCCGGCGCCGCGGCGCCCCCACGCTCGCGCTACGGCGGCATCTCGTGCGCGAACACACGCGATCCCATGCTCGGATTTGGACGCTACCGCGTGCGCGTCGTTGGCGCCACGCACGGCGTCAATCCGGGCCGAGCGAACCGCGAGACGTACAAGACGACGCTCCAAGTCGTCGCGGCCGCGGAAGGATCGGAAACGCCCGTGGGCAGCCTCGCCACGATGATCAATTTCATCACGAGCGCCGGGCTTAGCGAGCTCAAGCGCTTTGCCGTGCACGCCGCGGGCTTCGGACCGACGCTCGCGGATCGCGAGCCTTCCGCCGCCGTGAACATCAAAGAAGCGCTCGTCGCCGGCGAAGCGGCATACGACGCGCTCGAGGCGCAACTCGGCTATTCCGGCATCGTGCTGGAAGCAACCGAAGGCATTGCGAACGGCGCGCCGTCGCTCGCCGGGCGCCTCGTGGACGTCGTCGTGGGCGCGGGCAAGCCCGTGATGAATCCGCAGACGAACACGCCCACGGGCGATCACTATCGCACATATGTGTGGGGCGCCGTGCCGGACGCGGAACAGGCGTAGCGCCCGCGAGACGCCCCGCGCCGCCCGGCGCAACGCGGCTTGGCACGCCGCGGCGGGGACCACGACGCGCACGATGCGCGCGAAAGGAGACGACGAACGATGAGAGTCACAATCCCACGCTCCACGCTACACGCCGCGCTATCCGCGGTGCGCTTCGCCATGGCGGACGATGATTGCCCGTACGTGCACGGCATCCGCCTCGCAGCACGCCCGCGCGATACGCCGCTCGCGTCACTGGACGTCGTCGCGACGAACGGCCGTTGGCTCGCGCGATACCGCGAGCGCGGCGTCGATTGCGACGGCGGCGGCGTTGACGCCGTGACGATCGCCGCGTCCGCCGTGAAGCCGCTCGTAACGTGGCTGCGCGCGTGCGCCGTGACGATCGACATGGACGCCGTGACGATCGACATGGACGCCGCGACGATCTCGGGCGTGCCGTTCGCCACGGCGCCGGCGCATTTCCCTGCGTATGACGAGATCTTCGCGCTCGCGAGCGGCGGAGACACAACGACGCCCGTGCACGCATGGGATAGCGAGTATCTCGCGGGCGTGTGCGACGCGTTCCGCGCACTGCGACCGCCCCGCGATCGCGCGCCTACGAATCTGCGTTTCGCACTGAGCGCGGACGGACTTGGCCCGGCGATCGTCACGTGCGCGCGGCATCCGGAACTTACGGTCGCGCTGATGCCGGTGAGGCTATGAGCGCGGCCGTCGTAGCGGTCGGCGACGTGCGCCGCGGAATCGCGCTTCCCGACGCGAGCGTGGACGCGGTCGTTTGCGATCCGCCGTACGAACTTGCGTTCATGGGGCGCGCATGGGACGCGAGCGGCGTAGCGTACGACGTCGACGTATGGCGCGACGTCTTGCGCGTTCTGAAGCCCGGCGGGCATCTGCTTGCGTTCGGCGGAACGCGGACGTACCATCGCATGACGTGTGCGATCGAAGACGCGGGCTTCGAAATCCGCGATAGCGTGCATTGGATCTATGGCACGGGGTTCCCGAAGTCGTTGGACGTGAGCAAGGCGATCGACAAGCGACGCGCGGAAGCCGCACGCTGGACGGGCTTCGGCACCGCGCTAAAGCCCGCGCACGAACCGATCGTTGTTGCGCGCAAGCCGCTCGTGGGCACGGTCGCGGCGAACGTCACGACGTACGGCACGGGGGCACTGAACATCGACGCGTGCCGCGTCGCCACGGATTGGAGCGAACGAAGCGACGCGTGGAAGCGAAGCGGACACTCCGCCGATCCGGACGCGGAGAAGATCGCGGCGCCTCCGGGCGTAGGCATCACGTGTCACGACGCCGGACGCTGGCCGCCCAACGTCATATTCGCGCACGCCGAAGCGTGCACGGACGACGCGTGCGACGCGGCGTGTCCGGTCGCGGAGCTAGCGAGTCAAAGCGGAACGTCGACATCCCGCGCAACGGACGCCCCGCGTGGGCGACGCAACGGAGGTTTCGGCGACGTCGGCGCGGATAGAGGCACGAACGTGCCCAACGGCGCGCAGCACAACGACACCGGCACCGCCACCCGCTTCTTCCCCGTGTTTCGATACGTCGCCAAAGCGTCGACGCGCGAGCGCGAAGCCGGATGCGAAGCGCTCCCGTCCATGTCGGGCGCGGAGATGGTCGACCGAACGGAAGGAAGCGCGGGCACGCAGTCTCCCCGCGCCGGCGCGGGGCGCACCGCAAGCGAGCGCCGCAACACGCATCCCACGGTAAAGCCCGTCGCGCTCATGCGCTGGCTCGTTCGCCTCGTGACGCCGCCCGGCGGCGTCGTGCTCGACCCGTTCACGGGCAGCGGGACAACGGGCGTCGCCGCGGTGCTCGAAGGTTTCGACTTCCTCGGCGTCGAGCTTGATCCAGCGCACGCGGACATAGCACGGGCGCGGATCGCGCACGCGCAGCGAGAGACACGATGAACGTGGCGCCCGTCCTACTCGACGTCGAATCGCGTTCGCGCGCGGATCTCGCGGCCGTCGGCGGACGGCGCTACTGGGAGCACCCATCAAGCGAAGTGCTCGTCGTCGTGTGGTACGACACCGCCACGGGCGACGTGGGAACGTGGGCGCCCGGCATGCCTTGGCCGTTCGTCGGGCGCACGCTCGCGGCGCACAATGCGCACGGCTTCGATCGCTTCGCGCTCGAGCGGTACGGCATCGACGCGCCGGCGTGGATCGATACCGCGCAACTCGCGCGTCGCGCCGGGCTTCCGGGCGCGCTGGACGCGCTTGGCGTGCGTTGGGCGGGCGTCGCAAAGGATCGCGAGGCGTCGCGTTTCACGAAGGCGCTTAGCGGCGTTCGGCGCCCGTCGCGCAAGCACGGCGCCGCGGAGATCCCCGCACACACGTGGGCGGCGATGTCGCCCGACGAGCGCCGCGAACGCGGCATTCAGCCTGCGATTGACGCCGCCGTAATGGCGCGCGTCACGGCATATTGCGCGTCGGACGTCGCGATCATGGCCGCGACGTGGCCGCGCCTCGCGCAATGGCTCGACGTGGACGCCGACGTCGGCGCGCTCGATACGCGAGTCAACGATCGCGGCGTTGCGTTCGACCGCGAGCTTGCGCGACGCTTGCTCGCCGAAGACGCTCGCAACGCGGACGCGGCGATCGACGCCGCGGCGCGAGCGCTGGGATGGACCGCCGACGCGGTGCGCGCCGCGGCAATGTCGCCGGCGAAGTTCTGCACTGCCACGGGCGCCGCGGACGCGCAAGCCGCGACGATCGCCACGCTCGAGCATCCGTTGGCGGACGCTCGCAAGGCGCTCGCGAGCATCGCGCGCGGGAAGCTGCTCGCCGGGCTCGCGCGCGTTCACGCCGACGGGCGCATGCGCGACACGCTCGTTTATTACGGTGCTCACACAGGGCGTTGGAGCGGTCGCGGCATGCAATTGCATAATCTCCCGCGCCCGGCGGCGTACTTCGAGAACCTTCCCGCCGATACGACGTATCCGCACACGATCAACGCGAAGGGCGAACGCGTCGTCGACGTCGACGCGCTCGCGGAGGAAGTCATCGCCGGGCGCCCGTGCGACGCGGACGCGATCGCGCTGCTCGTGCGTGCGACACTTTTCGCTCCGCCGGGACGGGCGCTCGTCGCGATGGACTTCGCGAGCGTGGAAGCCCGCGGAACGGCATGGATGGCGGGCGACAGCGCCGCGCTAGACGTGTTTCGCAGCGGACGCGACCCGTACAAGACCGCGGCCGCGGCGATCTTCGCGTGCGACTACGACGCGGTCACGAAGGCCCAACGCCAGATAGGCAAGATCGCAGAACTTGCATGCGGCTTCGGCGGGGGCCCGGCGGCGTTCGAGAAGTTCGCGCACGCGTTCCGCGTCGACGTGAGCGCGCTTGATCTGGACGCGATCGTCGGCGCGTGGCGCACGCTCCACGCGCCGATCCGCGCTCTGTGGTACACGTGCGAGCGCGCGTTCCGGAGCGCGTGCAACGGGCGCCCAGCGTGCGCTGGACCGCTGGAATTCGTGCCCAGTGACACGGGCGACGCCGTCGCGTGCTTCCTTCCGAGCGGACGGCCCATTGTGTACAACGACGCGCACGCGGGCGAAGACTCGCTTTCGTACGTCGGGAGCCGCGGGCGCGAACACACGTACGGCGGGAAGCTCGTGGAAAACGCCGTGCAAGCAACGTGTCGCGATCTGCTCGCGCGGGCGATGCTAACGGTCGATGCCGCGGCGCTTCCGATCGTGCTCCACGTGCACGATGAGATCGTCGTGGAAGTGCGCGAAGATTCCGCGGACGACGCTGCGCGCATACTGCGCGACGCGATGCTCGACGTACCGGCGTGGGCCGCGGGCTTCCCGATCGACGCGTCCGGCTGGACGGGGCGGAGGTACCGGAAGTGAACCGACGAAAGGAAGGGAACGATGGCGTGTGAATACGATCGCATGGAGAGCACCGAACTAGAGCGCGCGGACATCCGCGGGCTTAATCTCCGCGGAGCAGACTTGCGCGGCGCGGACTTGCGCGACACTGACTTGCGCGACGCGATGTTCGACGGCGCGCGAGGCGGGATCGCGGACGTCGTCGCCCAGCGCGACGCCGTGATCCGCGACCTCCGCGAGCAACTCGCGGATCTCGTTGACGAACGCGACGCGGCGGAGCGAAGTGCGAGCGAGGCGCGCGCGGAGCTTGAGGCGTACGTCATGCGGGGGGCGGTGCCGTTGTGACCGCGCGCGTTGCGTTCGACGGCACGCCCACGGATCGCGCATGTCGCGAAGCGTGCGCCGCCGTGCGCCGCGCGCATGGCGCGTTCGTGGCGCTCGTGGTCGCGGGCTCGCGGTGCGCCGCGGAGCTTCCGAAGCACGCCGCCGCTAGCGTGTACGCCCCCGACGAACCGCGCGACGCGGACGCCGTAGTAACGTTCGCCGCGGACGGGACTTGGACCATTACAGAAGAGAAAGGACACGCGACCATGACGCAAACGCACCAATTCCTGTGGCTCGACCTCGAAACGACCGGGCTTGATCCGGCGAGCGGCGTACCGCTCGAATTCGCCGCCGTGCTTTGCGAGGATGCGCGCGGCGATGACTTCCGCGTCGTGCAGAGCTTCACGAGCGCCATTCACCACGAAGTCGACGCGCTCGACGCACTGCGAATCGATCGCACCGTTCTTGACATGCACGCGGCAAACGGACTTTGGAAAGACGTCCAGTTGGCATCTGTGAGCGTGGCGGACGTCGACGCATTCCTCGCGGCGCTCGCCGCGGATCTCACGGGCGGGCGGGAGCGTGCGGTGCGCCTCGCGGGATCAAGCGTGCACTTCGATCTTGCATGGTGCCGCGTGCACTTCCCGACGTTCGCGCGCTATCTGTCGCACCGCGTGCTCGACGTCACGACGCTCCGCGCCGCGGTCGACGTGTGGGCGCCGGCGCCGGTCGCGTGGCCGAAGCGCGATGCGCATCGGGCGCTCGCGGATATCATGGCGTCAATAGCGGAAGCGCGCGTTGCGCGTGCGGCGCTATTCGGGGGCGGCAAATGACGCGCACCGACGACGCCGAGCGCCAGCGCTTGCAGTTCCAAGTCGCCGAGCTGATGCCCGTGATCGTCGCGCTCATGCACTGGCATCAGCACCCGAGCCCCATCACCGACGCCGCGCTACACGCGGCCGTCGATGCATGGCGTGCGAGCGCCCCGGCGAACGGGGGTGCACGATGATCCCGGCCGATCTGAGTCTGCCCGGCGGGTGGCGCCTATCATCGTCGAGCGACCCCGCTGCGCTCGACATCGTTGATGGCCGCGGGCGTTTCGCTGCATACGGGCCGCACTACTCACGCCGCACGCCGGGGTCGCGCACGTTCACAGGCTGCGGGCAGGAAATCGTATTGCTGCATGAAAGCGGCGCCGCAGTCTGGGCGGTAGTGCGCCAGCGCACGCCAAGCAAACGGGGCACGGGCGCGTCAAGAGGCCGCGGTGGATCGCCGGATGCGGCGCCGCGATACGTGTGGCGCAACATGCTATTCCGGCGCATGCCCGAGTGCCCGGTACGCGCCAGCGAATTGATCCGAACTGCCACGGAAGCTACGCGCATCGCATGGGCCGCGCGCTATGGATCGCTGCCCGCCGAGCCCTTGCGGACGGAAGTAGATACGCGCCGCGTGCGGTCGTCTAACCCCGGCTGCTGCTACCTCAAGGCAGGGTATACGCGCGATCGCAAAGTGCGGGGCAAGCTGTATCTATTTGCGCCCGCGGTTGGGGGCGCGCAATGACTTCGCTAGTCGCGATCGACCCCGGCTATGCCAAGCGCGGTAAGGGCTGCGCGGTGGCTGTGTTCGCCGGGCAAACGCTCGTGCGCGCGTGCTTCGAACGCCCCGAATCGGTACGCCCCGAATCGCTGCGCGTGGGCGCTACGCACGTCGTGTGGGAATGCCCGCAGGTCGACGCCCGCACGCGCACGAGCGCCCCCGCGGTCGTACAGCTCGCCGCCGTCGGCGGCATGCTCGCGGGCATGTTCGCCGGCGCGTGTGGGTGCCACGCCGAGCCCGTCGCCCCGCTTGCGTGGAAGGGCAGCACACCGAAGCCCGTGCACCACGGGCGTCTTTGGGCGCAGCTCAACGCAGACGAACGCATCGTGCTCGGCGGGGCCGATACGGCGCGCGCAATCGAAGAGGCCAAGCGCCGCGGCGCACTTGACCGATGGGGCAAGCCAGGCGCGGCGTATTATCCCGCGGCGTGGCTAGTGCACAATCTGCTAGACGCTGTCGGGCTTGGCCTGTGGAGGCTTGGGCGATGGCCTGTGCGAGGTGAGCCATGACCTCGCACGAGCGCAACAAGCGCCGCATGGCGCGCTTGCCCGCGAGCGTGCGCGCGCTCGTGCGCGAAGGCAAGCTCAGCGCCGATCGCGCCGTGCGGCTCGTCGGTGTGCCCGAGCGCGAAGCGCTGCGTATTGCGTCGGCGGGGCTCACGCGGGCGCAGTTCCGCGCGGCCGCATTGGAAGCGCGCAAGGCCCCGCCGCTCGCCGAGCTCGGCGCAGCCGAGCGCGCCCGGCGCGACGACACCGCCGCGCGCCGCGACTTGCGCCGGGCGCTGCATCGCATCGACGAGCTAGACGCCACATTGCGGGCGTACGAGCGCTTTACCGCCGAGCCTATCTCGCCGATCGAGCCCGTGCGATTCCGCGCCGGGCGCCGCGCGGGCGCCGCCGTCGCGCTGCTCAGCGACGTGCACGCCGAAGAGCGCGTGGAGCGCACGGAAGCGATCCCGAACGCATACGACCTCGCAATCGCCGAGCGGCGCGTCGCGCGATTCTTCGCGGGCGTAGTGTGGCTCACGCGCAGCGCAGCCGCGCAAACGTTCGACATTGAAACGTTGATCGTGTGGTTTGGCGGCGACCTCATCGGCGGCGATATCCACGAGGAGCTATTGGAGCGCGCCGAAGTGCCGCCCGGCGCGGCCGCGCTAATGGTACGCGACTGGCTCGTTGCCGGGCTGCGCGTGCTGCTCACCGAACTGCCCGACGTGCGAATCGTAGTGCCTTGCAGCGTCGGCAATCACGGGCGCACGACGCAGAAAATGCGCCCCGCGACGGGCTACGGCCATTCGTGGGAATGGCTTGTATATCAAATGCTCGGGCATGAATTCCGCGCCGAGCCCCGCGTGCGCATTCACGCCACGCGCGACGAAATGCAGTACCTGGAAGTGTTCGGCGCGCGGCTGGCATTCCACCACGGGCACCGGATACGGTATCAAGGCGGAATCGGCGGCGTGACGATTCCCGCAATCAAGGCAATGCACCGTTGGGAGCAGTGGCGCCCGTGTGATTATTACCATTTCGGCCATTACCACCAACGGATCGACCTCGGGCAGATTGCATTCAACGGCAGCGTGATCGGCCCAAGCCCATACAGCTTCGCGATCGGTGGCGCGCCCGAGCCGCCGACTCAATCCTTTTACGTGCTTGATGCGCTGCGCGGCAAAACGTTGAGCTGCCCGATTTGGGTGGCGGAAAGGGATGAACAATGACACCGGACCGACACACAGCTTGCGCAGGAACGTGCGCCGCGCCCGTGTGCCCGCAATGCGATGGGACGGGCATTCGCGCGCGAACGACGTCCGGCGCCGTGCTTCGGTGCTCGTGCGGCGCGCGCTTGTCCACGCGCGACATGATCACCGCGGAGTGCGAC
>Ga0209718_1001933_pt1 | contig 21551 bp, 17 predicted proteins | sample AD_JPNAS1_MetaG_FD_184420 | JGI IMG/M metagenome (GOLD analysis project Ga0209718, IMG submission 184420) | Active sludge microbial communities of municipal wastewater-treating anaerobic digesters from Japan - AD_JPNAS1_MetaG (SPAdes) (version 2) | ecosystem: Engineered > Bioreactor > Anaerobic... | reverse complement strand
ATCTGCCCAAGCCGGTTGCCATTCTTGCGGCGCACGATGTGCGGGTGCGCCAGGTCCTTGAGACCTGTCACAGCAGCGGGCTCAACGTGCCGGGCGAGGTCGCCCTGATGGGCGTCGACAATGACGAGATGATCTGCGAGAACACAACGCCGACGCTGTCCAGCGTGCAGCCGGATTTCGATACCGGCGGATACGAGGCCGCCCGCCTGCTGGAGGATTTGATGCGTGGCAATGTACGCCGCGAACGCAATCTGTGGTACGGTGTTAAGCGGGTGGTTCTGCGGGAGTCGAGCCGGTTCGCCCATGCCGTGGACCGGCGCTATCTGCGCGGTCTCGAATTTATTCGCCTCAACGCCTGCACCGCGATTACGGTACTCGATATCGCGCGACACATGGGCGTCTCACGTCGGCTGGCAGAGATGCTTTTCCGCAAGCATGTCGGCCACTCGATCTTAGACGAGATCCAGAATATCCGGCTGGCGCGCCTGAAAACCTTCCTGAGCGAAACGACCCTTCCGATCAGCGCCATCACCTGGCAGTGCGGCTACCAGTCTGAAAACCACGTCAAGCGCATTTTCAAGCAGAAGACAGGCTTGACGATGAGCCAGTACCGGAAACAGCGGCCGTCGCGCGCTTCAGAGACGTGAGCAAGTCATCATTCGGGACAAGGGTGACCTGTGACCTTCGGCGGCAGGAACGGCGCACGGCGTCAACTTTGCCGCATTACCGCGAGTCGCAAGTCATTCACCTTATCCGATTACCATTGTTCCAACCTCCCGCCGAGCTTGTTCGCAGCCAGCCATTTCGGCTTTAGAGTTGCCGTTTCAATTGTTTCAACTCACGCGCCCCGCGTGGGGCCCAACCTCAAGCTGGCCAACAAATTTGCAGCGCCGCCGGTTTCAATTCACGCGCCCCGCGTGGGGCGCGACCAGTTGTCGGCAGCTCGTACACCTCTTTATTGCCAGTTTCAATTCACGCGCCCCGCGTGGGGCGCGACTCGCTAAGCGGTTGATGTGGTACAGATTGCAGGTTTCAATTCACGCGCCCCGCGTGGGGCGCGACCCTGAACCGGAAAAGAAGCCGTTTGACGAAGCGGCGTTTCAATTCACGCGCCCCGCGTGGGGCGCGACCCGACAAACACTCCAGAACACCGGATAATGAAGGTTTCAATTCACGCGCCCCGCGTGGGGCGCGACGCCTGACCGCGTAGTGACGCACGCTATTTTGTCGTTTCAATTCACGCGCCCCGCGTGGGGCGCGACCATCAACCGCTTAGCGATCTCGGCGTTTAGGTGGTTTCAATTCACGCGCCCCGCGTGGGGCGCGACACATCATCAACCAACTGGCCGCCGCTGGTGACAGTTTCAATTCACGCGCCCCGCGTGGGGCGCGACCGCAAACTGGTCAGAAATGTCACCGGCGTAGATAGTTTCAATTCACGCGCCCCGCGTGGGGCGCGACCGATTGTTCCCCAGCCAAAAGGTCGGCTACCAAGGTTTCAATTCACGCGCCCCGCGTGGGGCGCGACTTTTGGTCTGCATATCCGAGGAAGGTTGCGAAGGTTTCAATTCACGCGCCCCGCGTGGGGCGCGACCAAGCGCACATCCCTGCGCCTCGCGCCTAACTTGTTTCAATTCACGCGCCCCGCGTGGGGCGCGACACCGTAACCCAATCGGGACAGATGTCGTCTACTGTTTCAATTCACGCGCCCCGCGTGGGGCGCGACTTTCACACTTGTGACCTACACCCCATTTCCGCTGTTTCAATTCACGCGCCCCGCGTGGGGCGCGACACGTGTGCGGGTGTGAAGCGTGCGCGTCAAACCGTTTCAATTCACGCGCCCCGCGTGGGGCGCGACGTCGCGCTGGCCAAGGCCGTCGCAGCCGAATACATGTTTCAATTCACGCGCCCCGCGTGGGGCGCGACGGATGGCTGAGCGCACAGCAGGCCGTTGACATGGTTTCAATTCACGCGCCCCGCGTGGGGCGCGACCAAGGCTTGGCTTGGAAGGGACGGGACAGGCGTGTTTCAATTCACGCGCCCCGCGTGGGGCGCGACGGTGCTGTACGGCGCTGCCGTCACGATTAAGAAGTTTCAATTCACGCGCCCCGCGTGGGGCGCGACTGCCATTGGTCAACAGCCAGAAGATTCCGTCGTGTTTCAATTCACGCGCCCCGCGTGGGGCGCGACCTTTGCATCCCGCGAACGATACTCTTAGTCCGTGTTTCAATTCACGCGCCCCGCGTGGGGCGCGACGTGCGGTTCGTGTGCGAGGCCAGCGGCGCGACGTTTCAATTCACGCGCCCCGCGTGGGGCGCGACGCGATGCGATGATCACCGAACTCGACGCACTCGGTTTCAATTCACGCGCCCCGCGTGGGGCGCGACGCCTGCAGGCATGCCGCTGAATGTGAGATACCCGTTTCAATTCACGCGCCCCGCGTGGGGCGCGACTTGCAGTCTCCGCGACCTGCACGGCCCATCATGCGGTTTCAATTCACGCGCCCCGCGTGGGGCGCGACCATAGTCCGCTTCATCCCACCGCCTGCGGGTCTCGTTTCAATTCACGCGCCCCGCGTGGGGCGCGACCGTCGGCCGCGGTCTGCTCGGCCGCGGTCTGCTCGTTTCAATTCACGCGCCCCGCGTGGGGCGCGACGCGTGCTGATAGCGTTCCGCGCGTGGGGATTGAGCGTTTCAATTCACGCGCCCCGCGTGGGGCGCGACACGCCGCCGCAGCAGCAGCAGTCAGGCCGACATAGTTTCAATTCACGCGCCCCGCGTGGGGCGCGACACATGACTGTGACTGTGTCCTCACCGTTCCACACGTTTCAATTCACGCGCCCCGCGTGGGGCGCGACTTGGGCGCGGCGCCGGGGGAGTCGAGCAGGCGCAGTTTCAATTCACGCGCCCCGCGTGGGGCGCGACACGCTTCCCACGCGCCGCCGACCGTATTGAGATTGTTTCAATTCACGCGCCCCGCGTGGGGCGCGACACCATGTTACCGAGTCGGTAACAAATGAAGGAAGTTTCAATTCACGCGCCCCGCGTGGGGCGCGACGAATGCAAGCGTGCGCTATGGACTCCCGTCCAGAGGTTTCAATTCACGCGCCCCGCGTGGGGCGCGACTTCTGCCCGCGTACAACCCGCACGGGCGCGGTTGTTTCAATTCACGCGCCCCGCGTGGGGCGCGACGTGGAGGACGCCGAGCGCTCGCTGGACAGCCGAGTTTCAATTCACGCGCCCCGCGTGGGGCGCGACCCTAAAACCGACATTTGGAGGTTCAAATCAAGCGTTTCAATTCACGCGCCCCGCGTGGGGCGCGACAAGAGAGGTGCAATACGAACAGTCTGGACTACTGTTTCAATTCACGCGCCCCGCGTGGGGCGCGACCCGCGTTGCGCGAAGCTCGCATGGCTCGTCGCAAGTTTCAATTCACGCGCCCCGCGTGGGGCGCGACCTGCAAACGCCGGAATGTGGACTACCGCAGATTGTTTCAATTCACGCGCCCCGCGTGGGGCGCGACATTAACCCCAACCCCGCGCCCGGCGGGCAATCCGGTTTCAATTCACGCGCCCCGCGTGGGGCGCGACGGCACGCCGCGCCAGCCCGGCCAGTACATGAACGAGTTTCAATTCACGCGCCCCGCGTGGGGCGCGACAGTCGGGATCGTGTACCTTGAACCATCATAGCAGTTTCAATTCACGCGCCCCGCGTGGGGCGCGACGTGCAGCGCGAGCGCGGCGGACCAGAACTCGTCGTTTCAATTCACGCGCCCCGCGTGGGGCGCGACCTCCTGAGGTGAGATGCGTGTGGATAACCATGCTGTTTCAATTCACGCGCCCCGCGTGGGGCGCGACTCGGGCAGGGGTGTCTGGTGCGCGGCGCGGGTGTTTCAATTCACGCGCCCCGCGTGGGGCGCGACAAGCAGTACTTGCTGCTGCGGTGAAAGCAGCCAAGTTTCAATTCACGCGCCCCGCGTGGGGCGCGACTCCACAGCGCGCACTCGAACGGGCGGAAGCGAAGTTTCAATTCACGCGCCCCGCGTGGGGCGCGACAAAATCCCGTCCACCGAGCAAATGCGCGATCATGTTTCAATTCACGCGCCCCGCGTGGGGCGCGACCGGATGTGGGCGCGGGCCAGATCGTCGGAAGCGAAGCGTTTCAATTCACGCGCCCCGCGTGGGGCGCGACTCCACTCCACCCCCTCCTCACCCGCTTTGCAATGTTTCAATTCACGCGCCCCGCGTGGGGCGCGACTTAACCCCAAACCCCGCGCCCGGCGGGAAAACCGGTTTCAATTCACGCGCCCCGCGTGGGGCGCGACATCAGCGGCACGACCAATGCCGTCGCCGCTGCGGTTTCAATTCACGCGCCCCGCGTGGGGCGCGACTCCTGCGCGTTCATGACGCTGCGCACGGCTGACTTGTTTCAATTCACGCGCCCCGCGTGGGGCGCGACTAGATGCGTATGCGAGTTGGTCGGTGACGCAAGTTTCAATTCACGCGCCCCGCGTGGGGCGCGACGCACGAACACGCGGGCGGCGACGGAGAAATGGACGTTTCAATTCACGCGCCCCGCGTGGGGCGCGACAGCGACAAGCCGCTCGACTCCAAGCAGGATGTTGTTTCAATTCACGCGCCCCGCGTGGGGCGCGACCAAAAGGCGCGATCCTGAGCGACAAGGTTGCAGAGTTTCAATTCACGCGCCCCGCGTGGGGCGCGACGTTTAGCGAGGAAAAATGCCGCAACGCTGCATCGTTTCAATTCACGCGCCCCGCGTGGGGCGCGACAGAAAGCTCAAGCTCAGCTTGACGACGCAACCGCGTTTCAATTCACGCGCCCCGCGTGGGGCGCGACGTCTGCGGCGGGGCTGCTGTTCGAGTGGATCGGTTTCAATTCACGCGCCCCGCGTGGGGCGCGACGCAACGCCGCCGCGCGCAGGTCGCTCTTGCCAAGTTTCAATTCACGCGCCCCGCGTGGGGCGCGACAATCGGATACCAGCCCGTACCTCTCGACATGGAGTTTCAATTCACGCGCCCCGCGTGGGGCGCGACGGGTCTTCCGGCATGGTCTGTTTCGCGATTGATGGTTTCAATTCACGCGCCCCGCGTGGGGCGCGACTTCGCCAAGGCGCGCAAGACGACGGTTGACACCGTTTCAATTCACGCGCCCCGCGTGGGGCGCGACTCAGCGGCACGACCAATGCCGTCGCCGCTGCGGTTTCAATTCACGCGCCCCGCGTGGGGCGCGACCTGAACCGACCTAACGTTGCAGAGATTGAGTCGTTTCAATTCACGCGCCCCGCGTGGGGCGCGACTATAGTCGTGTGGGTACGGCCAGCTGAACTGGGTTTCAATTCACGCGCCCCGCGTGGGGCGCGACCGGAACTCTTGGATCACATTGACGATTTCGTTTCCGTTTCAATTCACGCGCCCCGCGTGGGGCGCGACTAACGAGAGAAAGGAATGAACGAAATGAAACGGTTTCAATTCACGCGCCCCGCGTGGGGCGCGACGATAACAACGATTCTGTGGGCTGATTTGTTGGAGTTTCAATTCACGCGCCCCGCGTGGGGCGCGACACGCCGGACGCCCAAACGCCCACAGGTTCTCGTGTTTCAATTCACGCGCCCCGCGTGGGGCGCGACTGATGAGTGTCAGCGAGGCAGCCCGCATGATGGTTTCAATTCACGCGCCCCGCGTGGGGCGCGACGCTTTTGCCTCGGCTACCACTGCGCACTCAAATGTTTCAATTCACGCGCCCCGCGTGGGGCGCGACGCCGAAATGCTGCGCGGTCTGGACGCAAGATATGAGTTTCAATTCACGCGCCCCGCGTGGGGCGCGACAGCAGCGATCTTCTCGACGGCAAACCTGTCTTCGTTTCAATTCACGCGCCCCGCGTGGGGCGCGACCATACAGGGGCGCGGGATATCGCCGCAGACCGTGTTTCAATTCACGCGCCCCGCGTGGGGCGCGACCGGGCGCACCGCTTCTTTCAGAAAGGATAAAGCTGTTTCAATTCACGCGCCCCGCGTGGGGCGCGACACGGATCAAGGATGGTCTGCACGTCCCCGGCAAGTTTCAATTCACGCGCCCCGCGTGGGGCGCGACGGTACCGCACAGGCAGTATTGTGCGCGGCAATCAAGTTTCAATTCACGCGCCCCGCGTGGGGCGCGACGCTTCCGTTTCGTCGGCATGCACTCTGACTATTGTTTCAATTCACGCGCCCCGCGTGGGGCGCGACTCCACTCGCACGGACGCGCCCGCCTAGCGTTCGATCAGTTTCAATTCACGCGCCCCGCGTGGGGCGCGACGTCTTATGCCGCGGTCGCGGTCGCGGTCGCGTCGTTTCAATTCACGCGCCCCGCGTGGGGCGCGACTAGGTCACAAGTGTGAAAGAAACCCTACTCCGTGTTTCAATTCACGCGCCCCGCGTGGGGCGCGACGCGCGGGTAGAGGATAAGCTGGTTGTTAAGACGTTTCAATTCACGCGCCCCGCGTGGGGCGCGACCGTTGTTACCGAGTCGGTAACATGGTTTCCACCATGTTTCAATTCACGCGCCCCGCGTGGGGCGCGACGCGCAAGTGGTGCTGTGCGCAGCAATCAAGTCGTTTCAATTCACGCGCCCCGCGTGGGGCGCGACCGCGTCGGCGGTCGCGGTCTGCTCGATCAGCTCGTTTCAATTCACGCGCCCCGCGTGGGGCGCGACCGCGGTCGCTCCATTCAGCCGCGCCACAAGCTCCGGTTTCAATTCACGCGCCCCGCGTGGGGCGCGACCTAGTCTTCATGCCGCGTCGGTGGCCGCGTCGGTGTTTCAATTCACGCGCCCCGCGTGGGGCGCGACTTGTCTCCCCGCCAGACTTGTTATCGCCCAGCGTGTTTCAATTCACGCGCCCCGCGTGGGGCGCGACAGCGCGTGCATTGTGTGAGCGCATGCGTGAACCGTTTCAATTCACGCGCCCCGCGTGGGGCGCGACTCCCAAAGCCGCGGATTTTTGAAGTCCGCGTGAGTTTCAATTCACGCGCCCCGCGTGGGGCGCGACAGCGCGTGCATTGTGTGAGCGCATGCGTGAACCGTTTCAATTCACGCGCCCCGCGTGGGGCGCGACCAATCGCTCCATTGAGCCGCGCTACAAGCTCCGTTTCAATTCACGCGCCCCGCGTGGGGCGCGACTGTGCGCAGCAGTCAAAGCGGCTAAAGTCAAGGTTTCAATTCACGCGCCCCGCGTGGGGCGCGACATCACGACCCGCGCATTCGCGACCGCATTGCGTGAGTTTCAATTCACGCGCCCCGCGTGGGGCGCGACCAGCCTCATTGCCCCCATTGTACCCGCGCATACCGTTTCAATTCACGCGCCCCGCGTGGGGCGCGACGGCTAAGGCCAAGGGAGCGACCGCAGTTCGAGTGTTTCAATTCACGCGCCCCGCGTGGGGCGCGACGCCGCTCTGCGCGAAGCACGCGCGGCACGTCGTAGGTTTCAATTCACGCGCCCCGCGTGGGGCGCGACTTCGAGGAATCATCAACGATGCCAAACACGAGCGGCGTTTCAATTCACGCGCCCCGCGTGGGGCGCGACTTTGCTTTTTTGTTAAAGCGTCCATCTTTGTCATGTTTCAATTCACGCGCCCCGCGTGGGGCGCGACGTTGTCTCCCCGCCGGACTTGTTATCACCCAGCGTGTTTCAATTCACGCGCCCCGCGTGGGGCGCGACATCACGACCCGCGCATTCGCGACCGCATTGCGTGAGTTTCAATTCACGCGCCCCGCGTGGGGCGCGACGTGTGCTTGCGCACATGTAGCACGTGGAAAGCATGGTTTCAATTCACGCGCCCCGCGTGGGGCGCGACGCGGACGGCAAGCGCATAAGTTTATCGGGATGCGTTTCAATTCACGCGCCCCGCGTGGGGCGCGACTTGACCCGCGCCGCCTCTACGCCGTGCGAGACGTTTCAATTCACGCGCCCCGCGTGGGGCGCGACTGGAGCTGGGTGTAACAGCAAACCAAAATGCATGTTTCAATTCACGCGCCCCGCGTGGGGCGCGACTGGCCGGCAAGATCGGTCTCGCCAAGATCGATGATGTTTCAATTCACGCGCCCCGCGTGGGGCGCGACTTATCTGATTCCCAGAAGGAAATATGGAGAGAGTTTCAATTCACGCGCCCCGCGTGGGGCGCGACTTTTGGTTTGCTGTTACACCCAGCTCCAGCCGCTGTTTCAATTCACGCGCCCCGCGTGGGGCGCGACCCGACCTTGCCGCAGAGCGCGAGCGTCGGAAAACGTTTCAATTCACGCGCCCCGCGTGGGGCGCGACACAAAGGGCTCGGAAGCAACGGAACTGAGTTTTGTTTCAATTCACGCGCCCCGCGTGGGGCGCGACCCGCGTCGGGCAACTGAAATTCAACCGCCGTTTTGTTTCAATTCACGCGCCCCGCGTGGGGCGCGACGCAGAGCGTGGAGGTCGACGTGAGCGATTGGGAGTTTCAATTCACGCGCCCCGCGTGGGGCGCGACGGTGCTGTACGGCGCGGCCGTGACGATCAAGAAGTTTCAATTCACGCGCCCCGCGTGGGGCGCGACGGCCGTCAACGGCGTGCGCCGGTGGATAGACGAGTTTCAATTCACGCGCCCCGCGTGGGGCGCGACGTTTGTTCCCCAGCCAGAAGGTCGGTTATGGAGGTTTCAATTCACGCGCCCCGCGTGGGGCGCGACATGACATATCCGCTCAAATCGGAAACCGTTATCGTTTCAATTCACGCGCCCCGCGTGGGGCGCGACGTGGAGTATGTATGCTCAAGGTCACGATACAAGTTTCAATTCACGCGCCCCGCGTGGGGCGCGACGATGTTCAATTTGACGATGACCCCTAGAGGAGTAGTTTCAATTCACGCGCCCCGCGTGGGGCGCGACCTGCGCAACGCAACCACGGAGACCGAGAAGGTGGAGTTTCAATTCACGCGCCCCGCGTGGGGCGCGACCATTGACAAGCTGACCGGCAAGAACCCTGACATGTTTCAATTCACGCGCCCCGCGTGGGGCGCGACCCCTGCCGTTCATGCTTTCCTCCTGTCCCATCCGTGTTTCAATTCACGCGCCCCGCGTGGGGCGCGACAGAACGTCATTGCTGTAGGTGACCATCTTTACATGTTTCAATTCACGCGCCCCGCGTGGGGCGCGACGCACCGCGCACCGCTGCATGCGCCCTTCGAGGTGTTTCAATTCACGCGCCCCGCGTGGGGCGCGACGTCTCTCGCTTGGCAAGACGTTCGACGACATGCAGTTTCAATTCACGCGCCCCGCGTGGGGCGCGACGGCGTCAAGGTTCTGGGGCGCGAAGTCTGGCGGGTTTCAATTCACGCGCCCCGCGTGGGGCGCGACCAGTGACAGCCTGAAACAAGAAATTATTCTGTGTTTCAATTCACGCGCCCCGCGTGGGGCGCGACGGCCGCGTCGGCGGTCGCGTCGGCGGTCGCGTCGTTTCAATTCACGCGCCCCGCGTGGGGCGCGACGCAAAATGGATAGCAGGAGACGTTCTGGCGCTGTTTCAATTCACGCGCCCCGCGTGGGGCGCGACAGCTGCGGGGAGTGATCGTCTCGGCAAATTATGACGTTTCAATTCACGCGCCCCGCGTGGGGCGCGACCCAAAGACATCAGACGCGCAGACCGTTTGCGAGTTTCAATTCACGCGCCCCGCGTGGGGCGCGACTGCACCGCGCACCGCTGCATGCGCCCTTCGAGGTGTTTCAATTCACGCGCCCCGCGTGGGGCGCGACTTTTCGGAAAGAAGAAATGGCGGCTCTTGCAGGGTTTCAATTCACGCGCCCCGCGTGGGGCGCGACTTGCCGATTGTCTGCCACCAGTCGCTACTATACGTTTCAATTCACGCGCCCCGCGTGGGGCGCGACGACGGCTGGCGCTAAGACCGTCAATGTACCGTTCGTTTCAATTCACGCGCCCCGCGTGGGGCGCGACCGTCGCCGATTTGATTTTTTGCGGGTTCACTGACGTTTCAATTCACGCGCCCCGCGTGGGGCGCGACGGCCTGACGTGTCGCAACGGCTCGGCTATGCCGAGTTTCAATTCACGCGCCCCGCGTGGGGCGCGACCTAAGACAAGGTAAAACAAAAGGAGCATGATATGTTTCAATTCACGCGCCCCGCGTGGGGCGCGACTCCACCGCAGACACTCCCGCGCCATGCAGTCAATCGCGTTTCAATTCACGCGCCCCGCGTGGGGCGCGACGGTTCGATTCTGCGGCCCGCATTTATGGACTCGGTTTCAATTCACGCGCCCCGCGTGGGGCGCGACATGCGGTACAGCGCCGGGTATCTCACATTCAGCGTTTCAATTCACGCGCCCCGCGTGGGGCGCGACTCATACGGTCACCGCAAATACATGTTTCTTGGCGCGTTTCAATTCACGCGCCCCGCGTGGGGCGCGACTGGCTTCCGTTTCATCGGCATGCACTCGGACTATTGTTTCAATTCACGCGCCCCGCGTGGGGCGCGACTTCGGTCTTCCAGTTCAATCAACTTGTGCTCAGTTTCAATTCACGCGCCCCGCGTGGGGCGCGACATCCATCCCCCCCGCTAGTCTTATGCCGCGTCGACGTTTCAATTCACGCGCCCCGCGTGGGGCGCGACTGCGCCTGCCATCCCTTGCCACGGAAGAAAATCTGTTTCAATTCACGCGCCCCGCGTGGGGCGCGACACTCTCGGCAAGCCCGCGAGCGCGACGTTCGACGCGTTTCAATTCACGCGCCCCGCGTGGGGCGCGACCGAAATGGCCGCCGAGGACATCAAATATCTGGAGGTTTCAATTCACGCGCCCCGCGTGGGGCGCGACTCATGGCAGAATTAACCAAAGAAGAAATTTATGGTTTCAATTCACGCGCCCCGCGTGGGGCGCGACGCCTCAATCGCGCCGGATGAAGCGAAGTCATACGTTTCAATTCACGCGCCCCGCGTGGGGCGCGACAGCAAGCGTGGTATTCGGCTCTCGCGCTGCTCATGGTTTCAATTCACGCGCCCCGCGTGGGGCGCGACATTCGGTCTTCCAGTTCAATCAACTTGTGCTCAGTTTCAATTCACGCGCCCCGCGTGGGGCGCGACCCAGTTCGGCCCGAGGATCGACCGGTATGTTACGAGTTTCAATTCACGCGCCCCGCGTGGGGCGCGACGCGGCTACCGCTGTACGCCGACGCGATCTATCAGTTTCAATTCACGCGCCCCGCGTGGGGCGCGACGGTGGGTACTGTAACACCTTCTCTTGCAGTAAGAAAGGTGAATGATTCCGCGTACCCGGCGGAAATAAAGGGGTGTTCAGTTGTCAAAGAACGAAGCATTCGCGTAAGTGGTTGCACAACAGCGAGTTGCGAAGACCGCGAACCTCCCTAGGCAAAAGTTGTGCGCTCGGGGTTCGCGTTAAAGAATAAGCGGCTCTTCAACGTCCACTGCGGGCTTGGCTCCTTGGTGCTCAATGCGCCGCTGATAGGCGTTGCCCAGAAAATAAAAGCGCAGGCTGTCTGTCTCGGGATCGAAGATGTCCAACAACTTTGCCCGCAACGCTGTCCATTGAGCCTGGTCAACATTGCATTCGAACACGGAGTTCTGCACGCGAATCCCGTAGTTCTCACACGTTTTTGCCACATGGCGCAAACGGCGACGCCCCGACAAATCGACCGTACTGACATCGTAACTGACGAGAACAAGCATACAACACTCCCCCTCTCACTTCAACAGAAACGGCGGGTAACCATCGAGGTCGCCGCGCAAATGACGCGCCAGCAACAATGCCTGCGCGTGCGGTAAGAGCCCGATCTCGACTTTTTCGTTCAGGAACGGATGCTGGATCGTCTCCTGTTTCTTTTTCTGCCACGCCTGCAGAACGGTCTTCCGAGTTTCGTCGTCCATCATGACCGCGCCTGACTCCGTCACCGTAAACCCTTTGCCGTTGATTTGATTGAGGTTGATCAGCGAAAGCGCGACGCGGTCGGCTAGAATGGAGCGGAACTCTTCCATCAGATCGAGCGCCAGACTCGGACGCCCGGGCCGCAGCGCATGCAGAAAGCCGATCTGCGGATCAAGCCCGACCCCTTCTAGCGCGGCTTCGCAATCGTGCGCCAAGATCGTGTACAAGAATGAGAGCAATGCGTTCAGAGGATCGAGCGGCGGTCGGCGACTGCGTCCTCTCTGCATTGAGAAGGCATCGTTTTGAGAGACGATCATGCGGTCAAAGACCTCGAAGTAACTCCCCGCGCCCTCGCCCTCTAAACCCCGCAGGGTGTCGATATCCGCCGCGTTCCGCGTGCGCCGGATCACGTCGGCCAGCGCATCGACGGCCTTGGCGACGGACGGGCCGACATCGTGGTCACGCTGCGCCCGTTGCAACACGGTGCGGCTGTTGGCGAGCTTTCCCAAGACGAAGCTACGGGCAATTTCCAGTGCAACCTCCGGCTTGTCGGCGCACCGCACCTGTTCGCGCCTGATCAGTACGTTGCCGGAGACCGGCCCCGTGACACGCGCCAGAAACTTTCCCAGTTCCGTGAGGAAGCTGACATGCACACCCCGCTCGCCACAGAGTCCAAGCAGCGGCGGGCTGCAGGCGACCTGCCCGAAACAAACAATTCCCGAAAGTGTGTGGATCGGCAACCTCAGGACATCCGCGCGGTCGATCGACGCCACCACCGTCTCGCCCTCTTGGCGCAGATAGGCGCCTTGCGTGGTCACATACAATGTGTTGAGCAGCTTTTTCATTTTTCCGACTCCATGCGGTCGAGTGTGGGTCGAATCGAGGACGGGTGGATTGCGGCTGGCGCTTTTTCATTTTTCCGACTCCATGCGGTCGAGTGTGTCGAGTTCGCGGGCAAGCCATGCGCGGGCGGACTTGCCGGTGCCTGCGGATTTCGGCAGGCAGTCTTCAAAGAGGGAGCAGGACGAGCAGCGTTTGCTGTAGTCCGCCGGGGGCGTGACGCCTTCGGCAAACAGCTTCTGCAAGGCGAGGCAGACCGCTTCGGTTTCCGCACGCAGCGCATCCGTGAAGGCAACCGCCGACCGGTGCTGCTTCTCGCCGAGAAAAAGCGCACCCTCCGGAATCCGCGCGTCCAGCATTTCCTCAAGGCAGAGCGCCTGTGCACAGAGCTGAACTTCGTAGCAGCGGATATTTCTGGCCGCGCCGCGCTTGTATTCTACGGGGAACGGCAGCCATGTGCCGCTGATCCCCGGCACCGATACACCGCCCTCAGACGGTGCGCAACGGCGCAGTTCGACCACGTCCGCGATACCGGTGATGCCGAGACGCAACGAGCGCAAGCGGAGACTGCGGAGGATCTTCAGGTCGCCGCGCGACTCATTCATGCCGCTGTGAGCCTTTTCGTGAAGCACGTCCCCTTCTGCGGTGAAAACATTCGTTCCCCAGGCCTGTTCAAGTATTTTGAGTCCGCATCGTCGAGGGCAGTGAACGTACTCACTGACAGAGGATAATGGCAGGAGTTGTTCTTCTGTGTACATCGCTGATTCCTAACACGAATAATCAGATGATTGCGCATCCGTCTTTGTCGATATCCTCAAGTTTAAGGACTCCCTCCATGTAACCAAGGAAAGGGGAGTATTCGGCTGTCCAAAGGTAAACTCCCGGATAGCGTTGAGATTCTTGAAGGGCTAGTTTTTCTAGAATTTTTTTCCTGACTTGGACAGACCCATTCTGAATATCGCGCCATGTAACAGTTTCATAGTTTTGTATTCTGTCGATAAGTGCTTTGTCCACCACAGCAGGAAAGGAGCAATCATCAATAACCCGGAATTTTTGCTCAACCGTTGCAAAGGCGAATATGCCTTCTTTTTCCGTCAGCTCTTTTGAAACGGATGCGGTTTCACGGACCTCGCGTTTCAGAGCCTCGGTGCAGAGTTCAGGAGAGATTTCGCGATCATCGGCAAAATAATCGCGAAGGATGCGGCTCGAAATGTCGTAAGACGGATTTCTTGTGATGCCCGTGCTGTTAGCATCGAGAACAATCGTCCAGACCGTGGCATCCTGGAATTCTGAATTGCGATTCACGCGTCCCGAAAGTTGCAGCAGTGACAGCAAGGATGCGCATTCGCGAACTCCCGTTCTGAAAGACAAATCGACACCGGCCTCTACGCACGATGTGGCGATCAGGCACCATTTTGTGTCCCGCTCGTCTTTTAGCCGCACCCGCACGCGTTCCAACGTTTTCTCCCTGTCTGCGGGAATCAACGCCGTTGAAAGATGAAGGACATTCTCTTCGCCAAACACGCCCGTCGCTGCTCGTGCGGCCGCCGCAGCGGTATGAACCGTGTTGAGCACGACAAGAACCGGCCCGTCCAAACTAAACAGCCAAGAGGACAGCGAATCGAGCGTCAGCGTCGTGGAACAATAACGGTGGTGTACGCGAGAAACTTCAAAGCTGGTTAAAGCTTGATGCAATTCTGCTGGGATCACATTTTTTAACCTAGCGGTGTTGTCTCCAAATTCTTCCAGTGTCCAGAAATGACAGAGCGATCCGGATGCGAGAATCCAATGGCACGACCATGCATCGGCGGCATGTCTGATCCACTCCCACGCGAGAGGAAGAAGTTTAGCCGGCAGCATGGCATGGGCTTCGTCTAAAAAAACAGCGCTACCGGGGAGGTTCTGCATGCGCCTAAGTGCTGAAGGCGTTGCCGAGGCCAACGTTTCAAAAAAAGCCACGGCTGTCGTGACAATAACCGGGGCATCCCACATAGCGGTGAGTTTCCGGCTCGCCGGGGCATCGAAATCAACGCGGTGATGAATTTCGGCCACCACATCCTCGGCTCGTTCGCCCGGCAAAACGAGAGCCTCCCTGTATACTTTGACCGACTGAGTGATGATGTTTGTGAACGGAAGAATCACAAACACACGGCGAAGGCTTTGTTTAGCGGCGGTTGAAAGAAGGTGCGCCATAACGGCGGTTGTTTTGCCTGTGCCAACCGGGGCGTCACAGTAGGTGATGGGCGGAGTGTTTTCAGTGTCTTGGATCGCACAGACGGCAAAGAAGTCGGAACGGAGCCGGTTGCGGTCTGTTGCATCGGCAGGAAGAGACGCAACGTAGCTTTTGAGTTTTTCCAGTCGTTCGGCTGCACGAAGTTTCGGCGGATGAATATGGCTTGGCTCCTCACCGGAAGCGCGAGCCGCATCACCGTGGTCGGCATGTGTCAAACAGGAGAATAAAAGGCGGGCATCTGCCGCTTTCAAGTTCGGGGGAGGCGATGGCGGACACCCCGTAATTTTATCGACGATGTGCGGCCGGACGGTTTCAGTGTGCCGAGACAGATAACATTCGAGTCTGGCATCAACCTCGCTTTGGATGCGTTGATTACGTAACCCTTTATTGTCGATGTCCACATAGTCAGGAAGCCCCGCGTGATGAGCATACACAAAAAAGGCGGCAAGATTTTCTTGGGACGACAACAGGCGCGCGACACCGGCATCCGCGTGTGGCATCGGAAGGTGTTCGGCTTTTTTCGTATTCGCCAAGGCGCGTTGATTGAGGTCATCAAGTTTGCCGAGATCATGATATTCTGCGGCAAGGGCAAGGATACGCCGGACAACCGGCGCATCCTTGTTCCGCCACGCATATCTTTGGATCTTGCGCAAATAGCCACGGCTTCTTACCAAAACACGAAAAACGTGTTCAAAATAAGTTTCCGGTGGCACGTCTTGCTGTTGCGAACTGCGCGCCAGCCAAGTCATGGTTTAAGCATCAGATCGAAGACATTCACTTTGTTTTTAATCGCGTCCGGAAGACAGGACGGAACATCATAGTCGCTCCAAGCCGCTGACGGTGCGAGAGGGTCTGGCCCCTTACGTTTGGGCGTAAGCGCGTCGATAAGCATGTAATCTGGGACGCTTCCCAAAACATCTTTGTGCTCGATCCACCACGCATGACGGATGCGGACATCCGGGCGAATTGCGGAGCGGGTATGCTCATACGCATAGGGGATCAGGAGTTTGAGCAACTCCACATCGCAGGGCTTGCAACCTGACTTGTGGGCGAGGCTGGGATTGATGAAAAACGGCATGACATACACGCCGTGTTCGACCACACGGTAGGCGAGCGGTGCCATGCCTTGGTTCTTGCCTTCCTGAACGCCTGCCTTGTTAGTGTTGGTATGCCGCTGGATAACGACAGCGGACACGGAAAGGCCCATCCCAAACTGGACGATTCCGGTCTTGATGTATCCTTTTGCGCCTCCGTCCTCTAAGAAAGTGTTTCCGAAAAGACGAGCATCCCAGTAGTTTTTAACAAAATCACTGTTGAGATATTCGTCTTCCTTATACTCTTTGATGTTTCCCATCTCTTTTGCGATTTTTGCGCGATCACGTCCACGAGATTCGAGGATGCCGAACTTGTATCCATCGGGAACATTGTGCAGATCTTTTTTGACCGTCTGAAAAACAGGCCCCTCGGTCAGCTCAACCAAGTCACGCAGTTTGCGTTTGAATGATACCGGCGAGATTTCGCCTTGCCCGTTGCCACGAACGCGCGGGTCGCTTTCTTGATCGGGGTTCCCGTTCGGGTTGGAATTGACAACCTCGATGACCAGAAGTCCGGTCACGCGCTTGATTTCATTGCTCATTTCTGTTCTCCTTCGGGTGAGTCGGTTACGGTTGATTCAGATTTTTGAAAAGACGAAAGATAGCCTAGAAAAACTTGGGCGCGTTCCTCCGGCGTAGGACGGGACGGCCATTGGAGTTCGTGAAGGGCGTCTGCAATTTGCGACCACTGTCGCATCCAATAATGGACGAGCCCAGCTTTTTCATGGCTATGGAACGCCTTTGCCCATTTGACGTATGGAGCGGAGCGCATCGCAAGTTGATCAAGCGTCCGAGCGGGAGATTCAAGCATCGACGTTAGCAGTGAACTCCCGCAGAGTTCGGGCGGAAGGCTATCGCGAACGATTTCGCAGTAAAGCCGGTGTATTTCGTCCGCCACCCGCAGGAAGCGTCCGAGTTGGTAGGTACTTTCATTCATGTAGGTCTCCTTCGTTTTCCCAAGTTTGTAAAGCAACAGACCAAGAATGCCGGGATAAACGCCTTTCTCTGGCAGCCGCGCTATTTCGCCTCTGCCGTTCGCGCGGCACAACACCACAAAATAAGTTTGTGCGTGACTCAGAAACCGTTCGGTCACATACGCAGTCAGCGAGTCATTAGAGGCATCGAGCAATAGCCTCAACCCTACAGCGGGGTCAAAAATTTTGGCCACGCCCTGTCTAACCCCCGTCCTGTTGCCCTTGTCGAGCATCCAAACCGTGTTGAGAATCTTATGCAACTTCAACGGAAAAATCGTCTGCGCTTCAACCGGGACAGGAAAACTTCCCCCTTTTTCATTCTTGTCCTCGCTCCAATCGCAAATGTTTAAGTCGGGTAAATTCTGAAATCCGTCGTGCCAAGCGTTTGACGCTTTTTCAAGGGAACTGACAGTGATATTGCGGTAATAGACAACCTTTGTACGAGCCTTGTCCATCTTGCGCAACGAGAAGATATTGAGTTCAGCCTCGGCGACTGCTTTACCTGTACCCTTTAACTGGTCGATCACCGTTTTGGCGAGGTGTTCAAACTTTTCTTCCTTGACTGTCGCATCACTCGCCGGACTTTGCGCCCCGAAAAGCGAAGCCAGCGGCACCCTGCTTGGCGGCAGTTTGTCAGGGAAGGCAAAAAGCAATTCATTGTCTCCGGCCGTGCCAAATGTTTCACCGTAACGAGTGCTGTCGGAAATCCATTCAAACGCAGCCTTTATCCGTTTTCTAACCTCGGAACCAACAGGAAATGTATCAGAATCACAAAGGTGATAACGCGCTTGAGCCGGGATTGCCGCCACCTGTGAACGCAGAATGACACCGCCGAGTACAGGCACCGCTACCTGCGCAAACTTATCGTCAGCCCCGACACGGCTTTCCCCATAGGCGTCAGGGATTGCATCTTCGGTATTGGCCACCGTCGACAGGTGGGCATTTTCTGCGTACATCAACAGTTCGTTTAAACGCGCAATTGTCTTTTCATGTGCCACCGGGGAATTGTGATATTCTTTGACGTCAAGAAAGACGGAGATCTTGGGGATCGGGGCGTTTGAATCATTGTCTTCTTTGTTCTTTTTAGCCGCATCAACAAAGTAGCAAACCAGAGATTGCGGGAGTATCCCGTCTCTAACCTTTGATTTAACTTTTTCTTCAAAATCTTCTTTGAATTGCTCTATGTCGATTTTGTCGAATGCTTCAAAAAACTTAGCGATTGTCTCATCCGATTTAAGATTCTTTTCGCAGACACGTTTCAATCCGGGCAAAACCCGCCCCTTCAATTGGGTGAGGATGCTGCGCGTTCGACCCCAAAAGTCCTCACCATCTTTGAGATATTCATCCCATGAGAACGTGTCTTGTTTCAACGCATCTGCCAGTGCTCTTGGGGCTGCTCTGAGTTCGTCCTTTGATTTTACGATACGATAAAGTGGGCACACATTAAATCCGGGCAAGGACTTTCCGGCATCAGGCTCATATTTGCGAAGTTGCGAAACGTGTTCGGATGACAATGGTTCAACATCATGGACACGGCCTTCATGTGTCAGCCAAACTCTCACGCAGGGGCTTTTTGCGGTGACCTTGGGCAACGTTTTAAATTTGGGGTGCCAGTCTGGAACGGACACTCCGGTTGCTTCCATTGCTTTTGCAACCTTGACAAGCTCATCAATCATAGATCTCGTCCTTTCAGCGGAAATGTGAGAACGCCTCGTTCTATTTTGACATTCTGATCGTATACGAAGCGTTGCGGCTCTTTGAATCCGTCTCCAAACACTTGGCGCAACATAGATGGCAATACCGTGCTGATATCCGCTTGCACCTTAGTCTCGTCCCGGAACGGACCGACATACGAAGGAGTGAACTCCTTCCAACCCAAGCAAGGCTGAACAAACCATTGGCCGCGTTTGAGGCGTCGCTCAAAGATTGCAGCGTAGGCGTGACCGGGAGACGTCGTCTTTTGGTCCCAGTTCTTCGCTTTTTCGTCGAGCACTTCCTTGTCGCGTGCCGGGTAGACGTATGCGTACATCCGATAGCAAACATCTGTGAGGACGGTCGCAAGAAACTGATAGGACGCAGACTTTTTTATTTGTTCACCACTCCTCAGAGGCCCGCCATAGTTTGTTGAGTACCCGTGGAAAATGAGCGGCTTGCAGATTTCGACTTTGAAAGGCACGATTTCAACCGCCGGCCCCCAGCAAACGGCCTTGAAGATGCCCGCCACCGCCGAATAGGTCGGAGCCGGATAGCTAACTGGGCAATCGCCCGTGTCCGGCCTTGTCCACATGGCCGTGTCTCCCGCAATCTCCATCGATACTTGATAAGGCTTCATCGATCCAAACTCCTCCCCTCAAAAAACAGGCACCCTCCACTATGATTGACTAGAGGATAGTACCCACACGTACGAACGTCAAGCTTCCGGTGAGAATAAAAACACCGAACGCCGAACATTGAACGCTGAACGCCGAAGTTTGAAACCAGAAACCCTGAAACCCAGAAACCCTGAAACCAGAAACCCTGAACCTGCCCATTATTGGCATGAGAAACTGGACGGGGCGGCCTTTCTATGTCACAATGTCTTTGCTTTCTAAAAACCCTAAGAATGGTTGATTTTTCATGTCACGATTTATCATTAAAGGCGGTCGGCCTATCAGTGGTGTTCATCAGGTGCCGGGCAATAAGAATGCCGCGTTGCCGATGCTGGCTGCGAGCCTGCTGACCGCTGAGCCAGTGGTGCTCAGTAACCTGCCGCTGATCGCGGATGTGCGTACCATGATCGATCTGCTCGTCGAACTGGGCGCGGAGGTCGAATTGGACGGCGCGCGGCGGACGGTACGTATCTGCGCGAAACGCATCAAGGACACGCACTTGAATAAGGCGCTGTGCGGTAAGGTGCGCTCTTCAATCCTTTTCGCCGGGCCGCTGCTGGCGCGTTGCGGTTCCGCCAAGCTCTATCCGCCGGGTGGCGATGTGATCGGACGTCGCCGCGTCGATACCCATCTCGATGGCCTGCGGCGGCTCGGGGTCTCGATCCGCACCGGCCGCTCCTATCTCTTCAAGACCACAAAGCGTCTTGAGGGACAGCGTATCCTGATGGATGAGGCGAGCGTGACCGCAACCGAAAATCTGGTCATGGCGGCGGCGCTGGCCAAGGGTACGACACTCCTGTACAACGCGGCCTGCGAGCCGCATGTGCAGGATCTCTGTCGCATGATCAATGCGATGGGGGGGCGCATCAGCGGCATCGGTACGAACCTGCTGACGATCGAGGGAGTCGGGTCGTTGCATGGTACCGAGCAGCGGGTGGGGCCGGACTACATTGATGCGGGCAGCTACATGGTGGCGGCACTGGCCACTGGTGGCGAACTGACGGTCGAGGATGTCGAGTCGTCCGATTTCGAGGTGCTGGAGCGGCCGTTCAAGCGCCTTGGAGTTAAATGGACCTTCGACCGCGAGGCGCGGAGCCTGCGGCTGCCCGCGCGCCAGCGGCTCAAGACCGCCTATGATCTCGGTGACGCGATCCCCAAGATCGAGGACGGCCCGTGGCCGATGTTCCCCTCCGATCTGATGAGTGTGTTGATCGTGTTGGCGACCCAGACGCGCGGCACCACGCTCTTCTTTGAAAAGATGTTTGAAAGCCGCATGTACTTTGTGGACCACCTGATCGGCATGGGGGCGCGCATTGTGCAGTGTGACCCGCACCGCGTGGTGGTGACCGGTCCGACGCAGCTCCATGGCTCGCGCGTGGCCAGTCCGGATATCCGGGCCGGTATGGCGCTACTGGTGGCGGCGTTGTGCGCCAAGGGCGAGACCGAGATTTTGAACGCCGGCAGCATCGACCGCGGTTATGAGTCGGTCGAAGTGGAGTTGCGGCGGCTGGGTGCGGGCATTGAGCGGGTGAGCGACTGACCGTGCGGTTCGGCCTGCGGATTGGCTCTCACTGATCGTGTGAGGAGAGGCTGAGACAAGTCCATGAGGGAGGGGGTGCGAGTATGAAAAGACAGGCAATGATCCTGTGCTGCGTGGGGTTGTGTGCGGCGGCGTCGATGGGCGAGACCGTCATCAAAAGCGTGGACGCCCAGGGGCCGCCTGCGGGGAAGAAATGGAAGCTTGTGTGGAGCGACGAGTTCGATGGCACGGCCATCGACATGCAGCGCTGGCAGAACGCTTCCCCGGACGGGAAGTGGGACTACCCCGGATTTCAGACCCGATACGCGGCCGAAAACTGTGCGTTGGACGGCAAGGGGCACCTTGTCCTCAGCCTGACCCGGGATGCGGACGGCACGGTCCGGTTTAACAATGGCCTCCAGTCGCGGACGTTTGAGCAGGCCTTTGGGTATTTCGAGACCCGCGTGCAGTTCTCGACCCAGCCGGGGTGGTGGACGGCGGTCTGGCTCTCGGGAGTGCCGTACGGCGAAGGCACCGACACGTTCCAGAGTCCGCAAGAGTTCGATATTTTCGAGGATTTCTACAAGCCGAAGGTCAAAAACGACATCAGCCAC
>Ga0209718_1001925_pt1 | contig 21675 bp, 21 predicted proteins | sample AD_JPNAS1_MetaG_FD_184420 | JGI IMG/M metagenome (GOLD analysis project Ga0209718, IMG submission 184420) | Active sludge microbial communities of municipal wastewater-treating anaerobic digesters from Japan - AD_JPNAS1_MetaG (SPAdes) (version 2) | ecosystem: Engineered > Bioreactor > Anaerobic... | reverse complement strand
ATCCTAATAAAATCGTGCTGTAGCAAAGGAATTCCATCATTCGTGGACAAAGGTATAGATAGGAAACGCGCACCCGCTTTGACTGAGTCGCGTATTGCCCGAGTCGTCATGATTGAATTGTGTGTTGCGCCAACAATTGCATCAGTGTTGAGAAAAGCATCAAATCGATCGTCAAAAAGCTCACCACATTGGGGACTCGAGCTTTCCACGAGGATCACGATAGGTGATGCTCCTGCCAATTTGGCTTGCTCGCGCATAGCCATAGCTTCTGCCACATGCAATTCGTCGGATATTATTGTTATCCTTTCGTCTTCTCGGGCCCTAAGCCATTCATGGATGACAATTCTCGCTCCTTCATCTAATGGGATTGGCATGTTATTGGCTATCCTGCTTATATATGATTATGTCTATTTATGACTAGAATGGTTCATGAGGCAATAATTGTCTCAATTGCAGCTTCAATTGCCAAAGCCATATTCTCGATAGACATGGTTGGTACTGGAGTAGGCTTATTTATTGCCTGAGATGGAGAAAAAGGAACATGAATAAAACCGCAGCGCAATTTTGGGAACTCAGTTGCTGCCATGTAGAGCTCGCAGTACATGATGTAATTGCAGACATAAGTGCCTGCCGTATAGGATACACTTGCGGGTAGACCTTTCGACTTGATGCTTTCTGCTATTGCTTTTACAGGTATCGTGGCGAAATATGCATTTTCACCATCTTTTCGAATTGGTTGATCGAAAGGCTGGTTGCCTTCATTATCAGGTATACGCGCATCGATAATATTGACTGCAACACGTTCTACCGAAATATCGAATCGGCCTCCTGCTTGACCGATCGAGAGCACTACATCAGGTTTTTTTTCACTGATCATCTGGGCTACAAGCTTATCGCACTTACCAATGACAGTGGGGATCTCGAGCTTTATGATATCAGAATCTGCAATTCTGTCTTGAACAAGTTTTACAGCTTCGAAAGCCGGATTTATCTTCTCTCCTCCGAATGGATCAAAACCTGTCAATAATATTCGCATTACACGCACCTCCTTTCTCATCGAGAAACCGTAGAAGGTTTTTAGGGCTTCTACGGTAACAAAAAAGCAATAGTTTTCTTTTTGATCTACTTTGCTATTAGCATATAGCAGATCTGAAACACCAATACTATCGCAGCAATGGGAAGCTGGTTCTTGATAACATTGTATTTTCCTTTCATGTCAAGGATGGCAACAGGTACTATATTGAAGTTAGCTGCCATTGGCGTGCAAAGGGTACCACAATAGCCACATGTCAATCCAAGCATTCCAATAATAGTTGGATCAGCTCCTAAAGCAAGAACGAATGGTGCAGCAATACCGACCGTAATCACTGTAATAGCAGCAAAAGCATTGCCCATTATGATTGTAAAAAGCGGCATAGCCAAAGCATAAACAATAATGCCAATAGTAATATTACCTTGTGGAATAATCTTGCTTACCAAGTTAGCGATGACATTGCCGACTCCAGCTGTAGTGAAAATAGCTCCAAGAGCAGCAAGAAGCATTGGCAACATAGAAAGCGGACCAACGGCATCAAGCATGCGTTTGGAATCCTCAAGAAAAACTTTTGGTGTATTATCCTTTGAGAAAATCATCAGAAGTATTACTGCGATAATGACACCACATCCTACGCCTACTAATGGGCTAATTTTTGTGAAGAGGGCAAAGATAATAGCCATTATTCCCATCATGAGGGTCGGAACAAATATCTTGTAACCTATTTTCTCCGCTTGAGCTTGTGTATATTCTTTGCTTGGTGGAACAGCTGGGCCAGGCTTTACTTGACCAAATACTGCAGGGATAGCCATGATAACTACGAGTATGCCACTAGCTAGCTTTGACAACCAATGACCAAATATCAATATTATTGCCAAAGAAATCCAGAATATTGCGGTGCCAATCCTTGCCTTATGATCTTTCTCGAAAAGGGTTTTGATTCCATTATATCCAACTATGAGTCCCATTATTATATAGAGAACCTCGAGCAACTTTGCCCCAAGAGCAACCTTAGGATCTATGAAAAATTGCATGTTCTTGCCTCCTTATTGATTCTGATTGTAAAGAGTCTTATCAAGGTGCCTATCTTTTAGGTAATAAATAATCGATGCTACAATAAGCGCGAAAATAGCAACGGGCACCTCTACCTTTGCAAGCTCTGCTAAGTCAGTCTCATATCCGAGATTCTTCAGTGTAGACTGAACAAGGAGAGCGCCTCCACCACCAATAAAAAGGACTTGTCCAAAAAACCAGGTAGTATTCTCCATACCAGAACTCATGCCTTTAAGTTCCTCTACATGCTTTTCGTTTGCTTGGCCATGTTTCGCTTCGACAGCTCCTATAGCCATAGGCATGACGACTGGCCTAACAAAACCTGCTGTACCTCCTAGGCTTACATTGAATGCTGCAAGAATTAGCCGTAGAACACCATATGCAGCAATAACCATACCAGCTGTAGCATTTTTGATTTTCGCGATAAGCTTGGCGGCCATTTCTCGTAATCCATTTCGCTCTAAAGTGCCTGTTACCAGCATTATTATGATGAATATTGCCATTCCTCGATTGGCTACAAAGCTGCCTCCGATTGTTTCCAAGATTTTTATCAAGTCCATTCCGCCAACGAGACCAGTCACAAATCCTGCAACAAGAATAATGGCGATATTGTTGAGATTTAGCGCGAAGCCAACAATAACAATTAAAACTCCTATCAGCTTTATCATATTTGCCTCCCTATGCAAGATAAGCTGTTCGATTTAGTGGATTATATGAGTAAGCTGAGCCCATTTGTCAAGACCACTTTTAGGGGAAATTAATGGAGGGGGTATAATAAAATGGACATGAAGTGAAGAGAAAAAGGGAGGGTTCATGTCCAGGAAGAAGTTCAACAAGGAGTTTAAGGTCGCAGCTGTGAAGCTCGTGCCCGATGATGCATTGCCAGTGCCTTAAGGTAGCACAAGAACTTTCAGTGCATTCGAATAGTCTGTATAGTTAGGTAAACGAGTATGAGAAGTACGGAAATAATGCATTTCCTGGCAATGGAAGCACAATGGGAATCTCACGCAGTGAGTTTTATGCATAGTGTGAACGGAAACCATCTGATCGACAGCTTGAGAATGAAGTCCTCTCACAAAAGATACGCGAGGTATTCGAACAGCATTCCGGACAATATGGCGCGAAACGGATTGCACACTCCTTACAGGATGAAGGGATCAAGGTCAATAGAAAACGAATAGAAAAGCTCATGCGTAGTATGGGTCTCTATACGAAAGGTGCACGAAGAGCCTATAAGAATTACAACAAGAAACATTCGAATCGAGCCTGGGCGAACGTGCTGCAACAAGATTTCACTCAAGAGCATTGGAATAAAGTATGGCTGGGAGACAGCACCTAAGGGCTTCGGCAAGGAAAGGCCAGCACCGGGGCTTATCGTTCACACAGACCAAGGTTCCCAGTTTACTGGTGGAAACTTTACAACACTGGTGAGAAGCAAGGGAGCAATTCTGTCAAACATTAGTAAAGGCAATCCTTGCGACAATGCAATCATGGAATCATTCTACAAAACGCTAAAACGGAAACTCGTGAATGATGCCGGATTCAAGACAAAAGACGAAGCGCGCCATGCACTGGTCAACTACATTGAGTGGTACTACAACAGTATAAGAAAGCATTCTGCGTTAGGGTATCTTGCTCCTCGAGAGTATGAGGAGCTGAATTCATAGATTTATCTTATCTTCGTGTCCCAAATAACTGGACCCTTCAATTATTTCTCTTCCAAAATGGTCCAAATTCTAGGGCTCGGTATATAATTATTCTCGATCGTTCTGCGCGTTGTCTCGAGGAGAATGTCGTCTACATCGATAGAAGATGCGGATTCTCTGGGTTCGCAGACTGTGCTCAATACGGCCCTTGTTGGCTTTAATGATCATTGGAATCGCGGTGTGCGGCGGGATTTTCGATGTATCGAGGACGAGATCGAAATTGGTCATTGAATCCCACTTTATTCCATAGTGAACTTCGAGAAAGGCCGATCTTATCCTGTCCGCTTCGAGAATCGCCACCTCGGCATCGTGCTGATCCAAGACATTGTACCGGCTCATGAAGGTGGCTACCCTATATGGAAATGGGCTTTTTATTCGCACATTCAGCACATCGCGGTAAGGAGCCAGCACTCTAAATGCACCTCTGCCTATGATCACTACATTGCCAAGCTTGGCAAGTGCTTTTATTACACGATCGAACATAATGACGATCTGATGAGTCCTATCGTCGAAGCGCGTCCAGAAGTTGGGCATGCTGTCGTAAGCTTCTTCTACATCCACAAACCCATATTGGAGCAATACTTCTTCGATCAATTTCTTTGTGGCGAGACGATAACCGAGCTTTTCGGCGACAGATTGAGCAATAAGAGTACCGTTGGAACACGGTTCCCTAGAAAAAGTTATAACACTCATGGCAGACCTCCTTCTCTAATTATAGTATTGGCTAAAAGATAGGTGCAGTCAATGAAAGATATATACAGAAAATGACGATAATAAAGTCATGTGGGACACTCTGTGTCCCTCGCCAGGAGTATAATAAGAAATAAAAAATAGAAGGTGGAGGCCTCCATGAGTCAAACCGAGAGAATTTTCTACATCGATCGCATGATAAGGGAACATGGAGGCGTCTCCGCCCACCAAATATGCGATAAATTCGAGGTATCTTCGCGCCAAGCCAAGCGCGATATAGAGTATTTGCGCGAAAGACTCGACGCACCCATTGTGTGGTCGCATCGCAGACTGCGCTATGAATATTCAGAAACATGGAATGGCCTTCGCTTTGCAGACGAGACATCGTTCTTTGCTTTTGCGTTCCTGAGAGCCATTTTGGACCGCTATGCCTATGTCCCAGTTGTCTCGGAAGAGATAACCAAACTCCTCAAGGAAAAGATAGGCGGGCGCTACATCTCAATATCGGATAAAGTGCGCTATGAGCTTCCCGACATGGAAACCATCGACGGAGAAGCAGCCTTTACGATGTGCCAGGCCCTGCTCAACAACAGCGCGCTCGATATTTCCTACATCGATGCAAAAGGCGAATCGAGCCAACGAAGAATTATCCCCTTGAGGCTCATCAACTATGCCGGCAAGTGGTATTGCATCGCATTCGACTCAAAGTCCATGGAGCTGAGGACATTTTCTATATCTCGAATGGACAATGTCCGAGCTGCGGGCGGATTGTCTGCAAGCGCCGAGTCATCAAGAGCGCTGTCTAAAGGCAAGCAATCTAGCGAGACTTTATCAAAATGCGTACCCGATTTTGCAATTCCAAGCGATGACGCAATCGAAAGCTATATTTCATCCTCATATGGCATTTTCAAAGGCGAAGTGCTCGGCATAGCGACCTTGAGATTCTTTGGGGGAGCAGCCCGTGCCATCAGAATCCAACAGTGGCACAAGGATCAGATAATTGACCCAGTTCCCGATGCTACAGACCCCGACGCCATCGACCTCTCCCTGCCCGTCCACGACTGGACCGAAATCCTTGGCCGAGCCCTTCGCTGCGGCGCCAACTGCGAAGTGCTTGGACCGCCGGAGTTTCGCAAGCTGTGGCAAGAAGAGATAAAAAGGATGGTGGAGAGAGCAAAGGAGAAATGAAGAATTTTAGAGAAAAATTAAAAAAGAAGTCATGCGGGACATCATATGTCCCTATTCTTGTCATAAAATAATTATTCACAACAAGAGGATCGATATGAAAAAATGCTTTTTGATCATGACATTATGCATAGCAGCCTTTTCGGCGTATGCCCAATCCAACAAGCCATACGATGATCTTGTAGCTGCTCTCAAGCAGGCTGCTACAGAGCAAGACGATAGCGCAAGACTTGCCTTATACGATGCCATTGTCCATAGCCTTGGTGTAGTGACTATTGGCCAAACTGCCGAAAGTCCTTCGATTCAGACTTCATCAAAGTGGATTTTTGATCAAGAAGTCGATCCTCTCACCGATAATAAGAAATATTTCTTTATGCTGAAAGCTGATAGTGGCAAGAACGATTATGGGGACCTGCCAGTACTCGTTATACGCCAGGACGGAGATGAACTTGAGCTCTACATTAACTGGCATACCTACCTTGGCAATGATACAGATGATTATAAATATGAAGCGAAATACATCACCATGCGCGTGGATCAAGATCAGCCAACCACCCTGCTTTGGAGCAATTCCACCGATAGCAAGGCCTCATTCTGCCCCTACACATACACGCGTGAGCTGGTACAACGACTTGGGAGTGCATCGCAGTTCGTCGCGCGCTGCACACCCTATGGCGACAGCCCCATTACCGCGGTTTTTGATGTTCGCGGTCTAAAGGAAATTTCAATGCCTTATAATGATCGGTTAAAGTGGTGGGAGTGAAGGGACACTTTAACACCAAATGAATCAAGTCTTGAGCTAGAAAATAGATGTGATAGAATGGTTTTTGAAAATGATAGAACGAGGAGAACAAAAACCTTGATCACTTTGGTTATGTTTGCATCGTGTTATAAGTACAAAACTGGTAAAGCATAAAATGGGAACAATCCATTTTTGGGCAAAAACAACGGAGAATGGAGCACCTGGTATTTCTGTCTATCAACACATGATCAATGTTGGCTGTGTAGCTCAATGCATCGCAGAAATCCAAAAAGATTTGCTTGAATCTTTTAGGTTGCGCGCTTCCGAAGTCGGGGCATTGGCTGCGCTCCATGATATTGGCAAGATTTCGCCAGGCTTTCAGAGAAAATGCATGGCGTGGCTAAAGGAAAATAACCTTCTCAAAATAGAGAGCGAGGGCAATTGGCAAGATGAAATGGAACCTGATCATGGAAAGATATCCTATGTGATTATTCAATCCTTCTTGCGTTCAACAGGCCTTTCAACCAAAGAAAGCGCCTATCTTGCGAGTGCAGTAGCTTCCCATCATGGCAAACTTATACCGCCAGATGATAGGCCATACCAACTTCGTGGTCGGATAACAGAAAAACGGAGTGGAATTACATGGGATGAAGAGCAGCAAAAAAGTGCAAAAGCGATCTGGCAACAATTCAATGCTGATAGCAACCATTTAAAACTCGATGATAATTTGACAGCTTATTGGTATCTGGCAGGGCTTACTTCAGTTGCAGATTGGATTGGCTCTGATGAACGATTTTTTTCTGCTGAATACAAGAGTAATAATGAGGCTTTTGACTCCCATGAAGTTGTTCGACAAGCGCTTGATTCTATCGGCTATGTACAACCTCATATCAAAGAAGGCCTTTCTTTTTACGATATGTTTGGTTTTTATCCCAATCCGATGCAACAGAAAACGATGGAGACTATCACCGGTCCTGGTATCTATGTCATCGAGGCCCCTATGGGACAGGGCAAAACTGAAGCAGCGTTAGCAGCAGCCTACCAGCTAATGCTGAAGGGGCTCGCACAAGGAATTTATTTTGCTTTGCCTACTCAGACGACGAGCAATCGGATTCATCTCCGCATTAAGGATTTTATACAGAAGATTAGCCCTGACGCAGGTCCTACGCGTTTGATTCATGCTAATTCATGGCTTCTTACGGATGATATACTACCGCAGATAAGGGAAAAATCGGGTCGCGACTGGTTTGCCTCGGCAAAAAGGGCACTGATTGCGCCATTTGGCGTGGGAACTGTGGACCAGGCACTTTTAGGCATTCTTGCGGCCAAGCATTTTTTTGTGCGGCAGTTTGCACTCGCAGGAAAGGTTGTAATTATCGATGAAGTACATAGTTACGATCTTTATACGGGTACTCTGATTGATGCACTCATTCGCGAGCTATTAAGCCTTCAGTGTACAATCATTGTCCTCTCGGCAACATTGACGAATAAACGACGTGCGCAGCTTTTAAATTCTTCAGATTCTACATCTCCTAATATCGGAGTAATAATGGATAAAAAGCCCCAACCTTATCCACTTATTTCAGGTCGAGTCAAAGAAAGACTTATCGACATACAAGAGATTCAGTCACCTCCATCGCGGAACGTTAAAATTATATGGATAGCTAAAGAAGCTGCAATATTAAAAGCCTTGGAGCTAGCGCAAAAAGGTGGAGCCGTGCTGTGGATATGCGACACGGTAGAGAGTGCACAGACTACTTATCTTCAGCTAAAGGATATTGTGGCGCCTACAACAAAATATGGGCTATTGCATTCAAGATTCCCTTTCTATCGACGAGAAATTTTAGAAGAAGAGTGGATGCAAAGACTAGGTAAAGAAGGCGTGTATCGCTGCGGCTGTATCCTTGTTGCAACCCAGATTGTCGAGCAAAGCGTCGATGTCGATGCAGACCTTATTATCACAGAACTGGCGCCTACAGATATGTTGTTGCAGCGGATGGGCCGTTTATGGAGGCATGAAAGAAGCACACGTCCTGTAACTGAGCCAGAATTCTGCCTTCTTCAGGAAGAAAAGAGCCTTACAACCTTTAAGGAATTAGAAGCACGCTCAATAAAAAATACTCTAGGAGGAAAAGCTTTCATCTATGCTCCCTACATTCTTATGCGCTCTTTAAATCTTTGGGACTCAATTAAGGAAATAACAATTCCTAATGATATACGATCCTTGCTCGAATCTACTTATGAAGAACTTGAAGAAGAGCCTTCTGCATGGAAGGAGTTATGCGATGAATGGTTTGGCTCCGATTCAGCAAAGAAAATGCTCGCCATGATGAATGCGAATTTATGGCAGATTCCTTTGAGCGATGAAGAAGGGGTGCAAACGCGCGTCAATGAACAACCAACCATAGATGTAGTCCTATGCTCTCATACTCAACCTAGTCGATATATGCTTATTGATGGCACTGAAGTTGCTTTAGACAATTCAGAGTATTCGCTCTCGGTAGCGCGCAACTTGCATAAGAATATCGTAAAAGTGCCTCAATATTGTTTTTATGAAGCATATCGGCCTCCTCCAATATTTTCAAAATATCTTCATGGTTGGGCTGCTGTTGGCATCGTGTCTGACGATACCACAGTTCAGATTGATGGACTAAAAGAAATGTATCAACTTTGCTATAGCAACGAACTTGGTCTTAAAGTGAACAACAATAAAAAAGAGGAAAATCTATGAATGTTGCCACAGATCCATGGATTCCTGTCGTTACCGTTAAGGGAGAGCCTATTCTAGTAAGCCTAATGCAGGTCTTTACAGAAGGAGAAAAATTTGCCGATCTTGCTGTTCGGCCATACGAGCGCGTTTCTCTTTTGCGGCTTTTCCTCTGCATTGCTCACGCTGCACTCGATGGACCAAAAGATTATGAAGAATGGCTCAGCCTTCCCAGTCGACTTTCAAAATCAGCTTCACAGTATCTCGGAACTTGGCACGACTCATTCGAACTATTTGATCTGCAAAAACCATGGTTGCAAGCAGCTGGAATTTCTACAGAAGCCGATACGCCAACTCCTTGGAACGATCTTTCAAAATGGACTTCAACCTCAAAGCTCTGCTTGACTTATGCATCAGGACATAATCCTACACTTTTTGATCATGAAGGCATGCAGGAAAAACGCTCGATTACTATAGAAATGGCAATTCTTTCTCTTCTTAGCTACCAATGTTTTTCTCCAGGAGGCTTGATGCCCCAAGTGTTTTGGCATGAAAAGCAAACTACTAAGTCGTCACGAGATAGCCCTTGTATTTCTGAATCCATGCTGCATGCTATCATACGCGGTGGCAATATTCTTACAACTATTTATCTAAATATGGTTCCCTATGAATATATTCTTCATTTCTATGAAGACATTGGCAGGCCACTTTGGGAGATGATACCCACTTCTTTTTATGATGAACCCAATGTGCAGAATGCAACAAAGACTTACCTGGGCAGACTTGTTCCTCTTTCCCGTCTTGTGCTCTTGCATCAGCAAGAGCCATATATGTTATTAGGGAATGCCTTGGAGTATCCCACGTTTAGTAATGGATTTGCACAAGAAGTTACTGCAACCGTTGTGCGCACCAAAATTCGCAATACTGAGAAACGGATTCTGCTTTCGTATCGGCCAACAAAGAGCATCTGGCGGCAACTTCCAGCTATCCTAGTAAAAGACAAATCCTTCGAGGTTGGTGGTCCCCTTAGCCTTTATAATTTAAGAGAGAATCAAGGTTTTGATTTACAGGTCTGCGCGCTTGCTCATAATAAAGGCTCGCTCCTTGATGTGTTTGAATCTGTCATCGCTATTCCTGCACAATTGGATTCTGATATAGGCAGGAATACCTATGACGCAGAAATAAAGCGATCAGAACACATTGCTGACATACTTGGTAAAGCGGTCGAAATGTATCGTAAAAAACTTGATGCAGCGTGGGAAAGGCGCCTACAAAACGCAGGCCCTCAAAAAGGGGCATTAAGAGCACAGCTTTATGATCGAGCAGCAAATTTTTTCTGGACAGCAATAGAACAAAATATAAATTTGCTTATTACATTTATCCAAGCTTTAGATACAGAAAATGCAGAGCATCATAAAGAATTGTGGCGGCATTTTCTTACTTCGCAAGCCTTAGCAGCATACAATTTTGCTTGCAGCAATGATACGCCACGCCAAATTCTTGCATTTACTGAAGGATGGCAATTCCTGAATGACACGCTTATTGCGCTAGATATATTACCGAATCAACAATATAAACAAACGGAGGAAGGCGATGAGCAGTCTTATTGACCAACTACGATGGTATAAAGAGCATAACGATCGAGGATTCTTTGCCAATTTGCGCAGCTATCTCATTGAAAGCAAACGGCAACGTGCGTGGCCAGCGCTCTATCGACTCAATGTACCAATAGAAGATGAGGCGCAAAGCTATATTGCAGCGTGGTATTCAATGCATCCAGAGGAAACTCAGGAAGGGAACCTTGGTACAACATGCAGAATTATTCAGAACAAAACGCAGGGAAAGCAAAGTACAGATAATAACCTGACGCCGATGGAACGCCGCTTTCTCCAGCTTTTAGCATCCGGAGATGAGCGTGAATTACGCAATCGTATTACCCGCATCATACTAATGGCAAAAAGCCAGCAAGTGCCCGTAAACTATGAACAACTTAAAATTGATAGTAACAATTGGAATCAAAAAACTAAGATCAGTTGGGCACAGGCCTTTTGGGCAGCTAATGCTACACTTCCTGGCAAACAAGAGGAAAAGAGGAGGAGTAATGAGCTGGCTCACTAAAATCGAAATTGATGCATCTCTTGCATACAAAAACAAATTTATTGATTCCTATACTTGGCACCAGGCATTATGGCAATGCTTTCCTGGCAGAAGTTCTCAAAAACGCAGTTTTTTAACAAGAGTAGATGAGACTTCTCATGGGTTTATAGCATGGATATTGAGCCTCGATAAGCCTATTCGCCCTTCCTGGTGTCCTGAAGAAGGATGGGCAATAAAAGAAATTAGTCCAGGTTTTCTCAATCATCGCTGGTATGCATTTAATCTCAAAGCTAATCCAACGAAAGCTATAATGCAAAAGCCTGCTGTCGTTGCTCCTGCTATCGATGGACAAATTAGATTGACTCGTGGCAAAAGAGTCCCTTTAACAAAAAGAGAAGATCTTAAAGCTTGGTTGGAAAGAAAGGCAGCGCAAGGAGGATTCAAGATCGTCGAAACAATTCCTCTCGATATTGGTCCTATGGCGGAATCCTATTTTTCGCGAGGGGAACAAAAAGCGTATCATGGAAGCATTCAATTCCGTGGAGTTTTAGAAGTCACTAACAAGGAGGTATTTGAAAAAACCTATTATAGCGGTATTGGTAGTGCCAAAGCCTTTGGATATGGCCTTTTACTTTTGGCTCCTGTGAGCCTCAATTGATGAAAAAAGGAGATAGAAAATGAGACATTTGGAATTGCATATCATTCAATCGGTACCGGTGGCATGTCTAAATCGAGATGATCTTAATTCTCCCAAGACTGCCCTTTTTGGAGGAGTACAGCGAGCACGTGTATCGAGCCAATCGTGGAAGCGAGCTATTCGAGAATATGCAAAAGAAAAGGCTCCATCATATTTTAAGGGCGAAAGGACACGCTTATTATACGATCCACTGTATAATGCAATGATAGATAATGGATTATCAGAGGAAGATGCAGATATAGGAGCAAAGGCCCTCATCGATTATCTTGTCAAAATAGATGAAAAATCAAAAGACAGGGTTAAATCAACAACACTCTATTTTTTATCCCCCTTAGAGATAGCAACCCTTTCCAAAGAATATGCAAAAACAAAAGACCCAAAGAAAGCCGCAAAATCGATCAATGCTGAAGCACTGTGCGATGCCGCCGATATTTCGCTTTTTGGCAGGATGGTCGCGAATGACCCTTCATTGAAAGTTGAAGGAGCTGCAATGTTTTCACATGCTCTATCAACCCACAAGGCAGACAATGAGATCGATTTCTTCGCCGCAGTCGATGATTTACAATCTGATGAAGAAGCTGGCGCTGGTATGACAAGTACACAAGAATTCAATTCTGCAACCTACTACCGCTTCATGGCGATAAACTTGGATATGCTTGCCGATAGCTGCCATCTAGCTGCTTTATCCGTTGATGAACGAAAACTAGTGGTGCGCACTTTTATCGAAGCCACTATCATGGCAATGCCAGGAGCGCGAAAAAATGCCATGAATGCTAATACACTCCCTGCATATGTTTTGGGCATTGTGCGCTCCAATGGCCATCCTATCCAACTTGTAAATGCCTTTGAGAAGCCAGTGTGGTCCAAAGAAGGTTATCTTGCAAAATCCATCCAAGCGCTTAAGGAAGAATATGCGCGACAAAAAGATATTTGGGGCATAAAAGATATTTATACTAAAGCTATTCCGGAGGTAAGCCTCCAACAATTCTTAGACGAGGTTGTTTCATATGTCATCTGAAATTGGCTATCTCGCTTTGCGCTTACAGGGTCCTTTGCAATCGTGGGGCTATAGCAGTCATTTCAATAGGCGTAGTACAAGCACAATGCCGACAAAAAGCGCAATTGCAGGGATTTGTTGCGCAGCATTCGGCTATGAGCGAGGAAGTCCGCAGGAAAAGCAGTTTATCTCAGGCTTTGCATTACTTAGCATGATTGCAATATCGATTCCACGTCGCATAGAGCATCAAAATAAGCAGTATAAATGGTATCAAATTCTACAAGTCAATAGGCTGCAGGATTATCACACTGTACAAAATACGCGGCGAGCTGATGGAAGCATCAATGATGATTGCGTAGTGACGCACCGTTCTTATATAACAGATGCCATTTTTGGTGTGGTTCTTTCTGGCAACAAAGAATTTCTTGAGGAGATTGCGGGCGCTCTTGAAGATCCTGTGTGGGGCTTATGGCTAGGCAGAAAGTCGTGCTTGCCTTCTGCGCCAATACTCGCGGGCAATGCAGTTCATCGTGGAGGAGTAAAAAATACTCAAGAGGAAGCGCTTTCTTTGCTTATCGGTGATAAAGACTTGAATTCCTATAGCTATCAGGAAGAAGTAGGGACATTTCTTGAAGGAAGCGATTCCATTCCCGATAGTCCTCTCTGCTTTGATTCAAAGGCTAGACAATTTACACCACGCAGAATAAAGAGCCATGAAGCAATCAAATAAGGAAAAGCAATGCGCATTCCTTCTTCCCCCATCTCAATAAAAGAACGCACTTCAATGCTTTTTCTACAGTATGGGCTTCTTGATGTACAAGATGGAGCCTTTGTGCTCGTTGATGAAAATGGTGTAAGAATTCAAATTCCTATTGGTGGAGTTGCTTGTTTATTCCTTGAACCCGGTACCACAATAACCCATGCTGCAGTGAGTCTTGCTGCTCAGGTAGGAACGCTTCTTGTATGGGTAGGAGAAGGAGGCGTCAGGCTGTATGCATCAGGGCAGCCTGGAGGTGCCAGGTCCGATAAACTACTCTATCAGGCTAAGCTTGCATTAGATAATGAATTACGGCTTAAAGTAGTCCGGGCAATGTACCAATATCGGTTTAAGGAAATGCCACCAAGCAAAAGAAGCATAGAACAACTTCGAGGTATTGAAGGGGTGCGAGTCAGGACTATGTATGAGCTCCTTGCACAAAAATATCGCGTACCTTGGAAAAATCGGAGATATGATCCTGATAACTGGGACAATGCCGATCCTATAAATAAGACTCTCAGCGCTGCAACGCATGCGCTTTATGGGATCTGTGAAGCAGCGATTTTGGCGGCAGGATACGCTCCTGCGATCGGTTTCATACATACCGGTAAGCCTCTTTCTTTTGTCTATGATATCGCCGATTTAGTAAAATTTGATACCGTTGTGCCGATTGCTTTTGAAGTAATTGCAAAGAAAAGCACAAACCCTGTGAGAGATGTTCGTCTCAGATGTCGCGATAGTTTTAGAGAATCGAAACTACTAAAGATGCTCATTCCCACTATTGAGCAAATTTTGGCAGCAGGGGAGATTCAGCCACCTGAAGCCCCACCAGAATCAGTTCCGATAGCAATTCCGAATAAAGAAGGCATAAGCGATGCTGGTCATCGTTACTGAGTCAATCCCAGATCGATTGCGTGGCTATTTAAGCCGCCTTATGCTTGAAATCAGGGCAGGTGTGTTTGTAGGCAATTATTCTGTACGAGTGAGAGAAATGCTCATAAATACCATTTACGCAAATGTCGAGGATGGAAATGTAATAGTTGCCTGGTCGGCAAATAATGAAAGTGGCTTTGATTTTGAGACCATAGGAAAGAATAGGCGCATTCCGGTTCAGTTCGATGGAACAAAGCTTATCTCTTTTCTCCCGGAAAAAGAAATTCTAGATAAAGAGAACACAAGTTCTTTGACACATTTAGGGAAGGATAACCACTTGTCTCAAAATTCGGTAGATTTTGATAAGTTGTCTAATTCATTTTCTTAGCAGCAATATAAGGGAAGAGTGTTCCCCGCGCATGCGGGGATGAACCGCGTATCATGCTAGGATGGTTCAAGCGTTAGAACGTGTTCCCCGCGCATGCGGGGATGAACCGGGTAAACGCCGGAACCCAGACCATCACCGAGGGGTGTTCCCCGCGCATGCGGGGATGAACCGCCATAACGCTGCCCATTGCGCGGGTCTGTCGCGTGTTCCCCGCGCATGCGGGGATGAACCGATGATCTGATTGTTTTAGTAAATTGGCCAAAATGTGTTCCCCGCGCATGCGGGGATGAACCGTAGAAATATTAGCGCCGCTAGAAATGTCTGTCCGTGTTCCCCGCGCATGCGGGGATGAACCGGATGGGAACAATCCTCGGTATTCCCGTCATCAAGTGTTCCCCGCGCATGCGGGGATGAACCGCTCGAAGATGCAGTAAAGGCTGCGGCTGATGCCGTGTTCCCCGCGCATGCGGGGATGAACCGTCTCCCGTATCCCCTCCACCAGCAGGCGTTGGAGTGTTCCCCGCGCATGCGGGGATGAACCGAAGGCCAGTGTAGAAATCCTCAATATGGCGACCGTGTTCCCCGCGCATGCGGGGATGAACCGATGAATGGCAGTGTAAAATTAGCGCTAGAGGAGGTGTTCCCCGCGCATGCGGGGATGAACCCGTTACCTCGCGCTTTGCCTTGCGGATATTGCGGTGTTCCCCGCGCATGCGGGGATGAACCAGCCAGCAGTAGTATCTGATAAAGGAGTTGATATGTGTTCCCCGCGCATGCGGGGATGAACCACTCCGGTACAAACACCGGTACAAACACCGGTAGTGTTCCCCGCGCATGCGGGGATGAACCGTGCAGGCTCCACAGATGGAGGCGATAGAGGTTAGTGTTCCCCGCGCATGCGGGGATGAACCGCTAGGGGACAATCGCAGCAGGAACGCACTCGCCGTGTTCCCCGCGCATGCGGGGATGAACCGCTGCCGCATCATCTTAGTAAGGCGGATGGATATGTGTTCCCCGCGCATGCGGGGATGAACCGATTAGAACTAAATGAAATAGAATATAGAGAGCGGTGTTCCCCGCGCATGCGGGGATGAACCGAGGTCGAGAATAATCAATGCAACTACTGATGAGGTGTTCCCCGCGCATGCGGGGATGAACCGCAAATACAGATACCGACAGAAATTATCGCTGATGTGTTCCCCGCGCATGCGGGGATGAACCGTAATAGAAGGGCGGTATATGCCGCCCTTAATTAGTGTTCCCCGCGCATGCGGGGATGAACCGCGTCTCTTGAGCTATCATTGATTCCTAGCAGAGGTGTTCCCCGCGCATGCGGGGATGAACCGCGAATCGTTATATCCTCGTGGCAGAAGATACTAGTGTTCCCCGCGCATGCGGGGATGAACCGAGCTAATAAGAAGGCTGTCGAGGATGCCGAGAGGTGTTCCCCGCGCATGCGGGGATGAACCGTAGTGGCTTCCATCCAGAGAATACTCCGCGAGGGTGTTCCCCGCGCATGCGGGGATGAACCGCTGTTGTATCGTTCCGCCAAGGCGTTGTACTTGGTGTTCCCCGCGCATGCGGGGATGAACCGAGTAATCTGTCCTGTGCCTACTACGCCCATATTGTGTTCCCCGCGCATGCGGGGATGAACCGCAATAATAGCCGCTACAACATCGAACCAGCCGTGTGTTCCCCGCGCATGCGGGGATGAACCCCACAGTGTCGAAATTATGGCAATATTGCGGGCGTGTTCCCCGCGCATGCGGGGATGAACCGGCTGATGCTGCGGCTAAATATCTTGGTAAATACGTGTTCCCCGCGCATGCGGGGATGAACCGTCTTCTATTGCAAGTTCGGGATATAGTTCTTGCGTGTTCCCCGCGCATGCGGGGATGAACCGGTTGTGACGGTATTCGGTAAGGATTATGAACTGGTGTTCCCCGCGCATGCGGGGATGAACCGGCGCTTATTTTCCTTTTCTCGCATTTCATTTAAGTGTTCCCCGCGCATGCGGGGATGAACCGTCTTTCGTAGTGCTTCATCCGCTGACATCGCGCGTGTTCCCCGCGCATGCGGGGATGAACCGGATCGCTGGTCAGGTATTGATTGGATAGCTCTTGTGTTCCCCGCGCATGCGGGGATGAACCGGCGCTTATTTTCCTTTTCTCGCATTTCATTTAAGTGTTCCCCGCGCATGCGGGGATGAACCGCTATTGAAAAAAAGCTTGACTGCTATTGACAGTGTGTTCCCCGCGCATGCGGGGATGAACCGATATTGTCCGAGAAATACAACGTCAAAATAGACGTGTTCCCCGCGCATGCGGGGATGAACCGTATTCTGCCCTGTTTTCTTGGCCTCCTCAATACGTGTTCCCCGCGCATGCGGGGATGAACCGGAATTGTCAGATGCGGCGACGCAGGGGTTGCAGTGTTCCCCGCGCATGCGGGGATGAACCGTTTTTGGGAAAAGAACTCTATAAAAATACTTGAGTGTTCCCCGCGCATGCGGGGATGAACCGGTTGTGACGGTATTCGGTAAGGATTATGAACTGGTGTTCCCCGCGCATGCGGGGATGAACCGATGAGTTTGATGATTTTGCGCCTGACTGTGTAAGTGTTCCCCGCGCATGCGGGGATGAACCGAATTGCGCTGTACTGGTGATAAATTCTGGGGAGGTGTTCTCCGCGCATGCGGGGATGAACCGCGTCGGATTGTTGGATATTTCCATAGCTGCGACGTGTTCCCCGCGCATGCGGGGATGGACCGCATTTATGGCGCGGCGATTAGGGATTAGATAGGGTGTTCCCCGCGCATGCGGGGATGAACCGCGCTCGATTGAGGAGTTTAGAGGAAAGTTTAGTGTGTTCCCCGCGCATGCGGGGATGAACCGCCGAAGCTTGTCGCTTCTAATCCTGACAATGATGTGTTCCCCGCGCATGCGGGGATGAACCGCGCTCGATTGAGGAGTTTAGAGGAAAGTTTAGTGTGTTCCCCGCGCATGCGGGGATGAACTACCATTCTCTCCAATTAGGATTATGCTGGGCCCAACGGGCAGGGCCACTACAGAAACTGAATAAGTGGAAGGGTCCAGTTATTTTGGACACAAAGTTAAGAAAAATCTATGAATTCAGCTCCTCATATTCTCGAAGAGCAATATACCCTAATGCAGAATGCTTTCTTATACTGTTGTAGTACAACTCAATGGAGTTAACCAGTGCCTGACGTGCTTCGTCTTTTGTCGTGAAGGTTGCATCGTTCACGAATTCCTCTTTGAGCGTCTTATAGAACGATTCCATGAGCGCATTGTCGTATGGTCTTGAGTGAAATCTTGTTGCAACACGTTCGCACAGGCTCGATTAGAATATTTCTTGTTGTAATTCTTGGAGGCTTTTCGTGCACCTTTCGCATAGAGATCCATACGACGAATGAGCTTTACTCTTAGTCGTCCGTAATGCTGTTCGAATACCTCGTGTATCTTTTGTGAGAGAAATTCATTCTCGAGCTTTCGATCAGATGGTTTACGTGCACACTATGCATAAAACCCACTGCGTGAGATTCTCATTGTGCTTCCATTGCTAGGAAATGCACTCTCTCCGTAGTTCTTATACTCGTTCACCCAACGATACAGAATATTCGAATGCACTCAAAAGTTGGTGTGCTACCTCAAGATACTGGCACTTCATCATCGAGCACGAGCTTCACGGCTGCTACCTTAAACTCTTTGTTGAACTTCCTTCTGGACCTCAACTCTTCCTTTTTTCTCTTAACTCCATGTCTATTTTATCATATCTCCTCCATGATTCAGTTTCTGTAGTAGCTCTGTCCATTGGGCTCAGCATACACCGCGAGACCGCTAATCTCGATGCCCTCGTCGCCGAGGCGGAGGAGGCAGTTGAGCTCTTGAAGGAGCATCGCTCCGCCCTCATCACTGCGGCCGTCACCGGCAAGATCGATGTGGAGGAGGCGTAGGCCGCCCAGGCCTGGCATGCCTCAATTTTCTCGCCAATACTTTATATTTGTGCTATAATGCGTATTATGAGTACGCTAGATGGCACAAATATAAAGCAACTCCTTAAAAAGCATCCCCGGAATACAGTACTTACCGCCCGACAGTTGCTCGCCTATGGCATATCCCGGGATCTTCAACGTGTCTATGTCCGTTCGGGCTGGCTCAAGCGGATAGGGCCAGGCGCCTACATCCTCCTGGAGGACACGGTCAGCCTCGATGGAGCCATCCACGCTCTGCAGACGGGCCTGGCCTTGAGCATCCACCTGGGCGGTTACTCCGCTCTAGCAGAACGCTATGGCAAGACACATAACCTCCCCGTGGAGCGTCCCTCAGAACTCTTCGCCTTCCGGGGCGAGAAGCTCCCCGCCTGGTTCCGGTCGAACTACGCTTCCAATTGTGTTATCTCTTTTAGCTCCTTTTTGCCCGCCAAGGCTGGTCTCGTGGATTTCGACTCAGGCGGCTTTACCGTAAAGATTTCGTCCCTCGAGCGAGCCATGCTGGAGATGCTCTACCTCTCGCCCGAGCGCCACACTCTACGGGAAACCTACCAGATCATGGAGCTCCTCACCTCAGTGAAACCCGCCTTGATTCAGGCTCTCCTCGAGCAGTGCTCGTCGGTCAAGGTGAAGCGCCTCTTTCTCTACATGAGCGATCGCGCCGGCCACGCCTGGAGGAATCGCCTCGACCTGTCCAGGATCGATCTAGGATCTGGCATCCGCGAGATAGAAAAGGGCGGCAAAGTGGACAGAAATTACAACATAGTCATCGGTGATCTGGGGGATATATGAGAGAGGAATACCTGAATCAGGTAGCCCTCCTTGTGGAAACCCTTCCGCACATCGCCAAGGAACCCTGTTTTGCCCTCAAGGGCGGTACAGCTATCAACCTCTTCTATCGCGATATGCCCCGTCTATCGATCGATATCGATCTCGCCTATGTTTTTTTCGACGATAGGGCTACGGCTGTCTCCAATATAGACGCAGCACTATCCCGTATAGCTGAGTCCCTGGCCTCCCATGGGCTCACAGCGACCGTACAAGGCCGCGCCGAAAATAAGATCATCGTCTCGAACCAAGGGGCTTCGATTAAGATTGAGCCGAATTATACCCTGCGTGGGTGGGTCTTCGAGCCGTCTGTGCAGAGCATAGCTCCCAAGGCCGAAGCAGATTTCGGTTATGCCGAGATCGCGATCGTCTCAAAACCCGAACTCTATGGCGGGAAGATATGTGCTGCCCGGGATCGCCAGCACCCACGGGACCTCTTTGATATAGCCAGGCTCTTCGATTCCGATGCGCCGGTCGGGCGCCTTATGGACGGTTTTGTCGCCATGCTGCTCTGCCACAACAGGCCCATCCATGAACTCCTCGATCCTGCTCCCAAAGATCAATCCGAGGTCCTGGAGAAAGAGTTCAAGGGGATGACCGATTCCCCATTCACGTATGCCGATCATCGCGCGGCTTTCGAAAAACTTCTGAGCTTCCTGCGATCGGGAGTTGCTTCCTACAGGCAGTTGCTCCTCGATTTCGTATCGCTCAAAGCCGATCTTTCACGGGTATCAATCCCTAATCTAGATCGATTGCCGGCTATTGGATGGAAGCAGGAAAATCTACGTCGCCTCCAAAGCAAAAACCCGAGAAAATTCGAGGAACAGTACGAAAAGTTATACGAACTATTGAAATAGCGCCTATAATGACGAATTGAAAAACGGAGTTACTTCCATGAACAATATACATATGGAAAAAGAATTCTAGTCCAACATCGTCGACTATCTTTCCACCCATGGCTAGCAGGAAGGCCCTTGCTAGCGCTAGAAAACATGACAAAAAATCAACATGATTTCTTAACTAAGTTTCAATCTAGAAAAAACATATGTTAGTTAAAATTTAAAAGTGCACTGTTTAATACTTTAAAGTGCACTAAATCCGAAGACAGAACTCTATATTCATTACAGAGAATATCCTTGTACCAAATACGAAGTAAAGTATAGTTCTCAGATTTGTCTGGAACTGCGTGAATGTCAACCTCATCGATTTCTTATAGGAGCCTTATGTACTTGGTGGTAGTTATAGTGCTGTACCTCTTCGCGGAGGATTTCTCGAGCATCTTTGATATTGGTAATAGAGTCTTGTGAACATCGACGTACAAGATGATCCTGAAGCCATTGATAAGGTCTTTCTATTTTCCCCTTTGGTCATACTTTCTTAATAATTCACTCCGAATATAACTATAATTGTAGTTCCTAATAGGAATCTCAGGGTCATTTATAAGCCTTTTCTCCTCGATAAGCTCTTTAGTTATGTTCTTCTCGATCTCAGTATCTATTCTTCGCCTAAGCTCTCTATTCTTTGTCAAAAGAGTGAAAGTATCAGGATTATCACGTAAGGCTTTCAGAAGTTCAAAGAATCTTCTTCGCCTTATATCCAATAGAGTCTGGATATAGTGAGCAGGTATTTCCTTGTTGATATAGAGGATGAAAAGTTCTCTTACCTCTTCATCTGTAAAACGATGTTGAAGCTGTTCCTTCATAGCATTTTCTCCTCAACAAATGCTTAGATTCCCTTCTAGAAACAGCTTCAGAGTAGTGCACTTTTAAACTTTAAACCCTCAAAAAACAGTGCACTTTTGATTCTTAAATGACACGGTATCTTGCTTTGTTTGTGTGAAAGCTTCTGTTATACTTTTCTCCACGGACGTTCCTTTTGATTGGTCTTCTTCACAACAATAACCTATCAAAAAT